>JAEEGG010003634.1_pt1 | contig 38336 bp, 33 predicted proteins | sample 9134161 | NCBI WGS metagenome assembly JAEEGG01 (sample SAMN16246543, study PRJNA631951) | gut metagenome | biome: gut microbiome; feature: rumen; material: CR-attached | host: Bos | place: Iran: Karaj | collected 2018-10
CATGTCAGAACCCCTGTTCTGCTCAAAGACAGGCAGACCTGCCCCGTTCGGGTCCCCGGTCTTGGCAAAGTTCACCCAGTATGAATGCATGACATCACTGACATGCCTGTCAGCGTCATCATAGAGCCTTGTCTTCTCAGGGATGTTGTGGAACGCATACCGGAGCTCTCCGCTGTGCCAGGAAGAGAGGCTTTTGTTCTTCTTGGTGAACAGGTACTCATACACCGGAATCCCGTCCGCCGCAGCAAGCCTGTTCAGGCAGTAATGCGAGTAGTTGAAGAACACCGCGCCGTAGATCTCAGCCCAGTACTCTGCGGCCTCTTCATCTGTCTTGGCATCATAGAGGTAAAGCACATCGTCCGCGACATCACGGAAATAAGAGCGAACCTTGGACTCATAGTTCTTGAGACTCGTGCGGTCAAAGATGATGAAAGGCCCGCTCTCAAGGTCGTTGAAGCCGTGGATCAGGGCCTCCTCATTGTGGATTCCCTGCTTCCTGAGATTGTACGGGGAATCCGGGAGCACATAACCGTCAACGGTGACATGGTGCTGGCTGCTCATCTCACCCACAAGGGCCTTGGAGCTCAGCTTCCTGAGATCATCAACGCTTGAGCACTTGTATTTCTCCAGAAGCCTCTTACCTGAGCTGATGGCCTGGTCGAACGGCCTGTATGAGTGAGGCGGATTCACGCTTGCAAGTGTGCTGCTCTCAAGGATGGCGCGTCTGAAGAGACCCTTTGCCAGAGGCGATACACAAAGTGCGTCAACACAGACAGCACCTGCGGACTCTCCGACGATCGTCACGTTGTCCGGATCTCCGCCGAAGGCCGTGATATTGTCCCTGACCCACTGCAGAGCCTTGATCTGATCCAGAAGCCCGTAGTTTCCTGTGGTGCCGTCCTCTTTCAGGAGTTCCTCATCAGCAAGGAAGCCGAAAACGCCAAGACGATAGCCTATATTCACACAGATAACGCCGTTTTTTGCAAAAGATGTGCCGTTGTAGTCATCGGTCCAGGTCTGTCCGGTCTGAAGTGAACCACCGTGGATATAGACCAGGACAGGCAGGTCGTGGCACTCTCCGGCAGGCTTCCAGATGTTAAGGTACAGGCTGTCCTCGCTTACCGGAGGAACATAGTTGTCCTTCAGGGATATCCTGTAATCATGGTACCCGATTATCCTGACAAGAGAATCATAGATCGGAAGATTCGTCACCTGCATGGACATCGGGGCAAAGCTGTCGCACTCAAGAACCCCGTCCCATGGTTCCGGATCCTGAGGCGCTCTCCACCTGAGATCTCCCACAGGGGGTTTTGCATAAGGGATTCCGGCATAGATCTCAACATCACCGTCGGAGTTCAGGACTCCCCTCACCTTGCCCTTGTCGGTCTGGATTATCCCTGTTGCTTCAGGTTTCGATGAATCGGAAGCCGGAACAGCCTTCACTGGCGGCCATGTGAGAAAGAGTATTCCGGCAAACAATGCCAGATAACAGACCCAGAAAAGGAACTTCACAAAGCCGTTTGACTTCAGTGCCACAAGCCTGAACAGGACCGGGAACGCCACAAGAAGAAGAGCGAACAATGCCCATCCGAGCAATGTGTTCTTGTTCAGTTCCAGAACCGCGCAGAAAAGCGCGGACAGAATCGCATAAAGGATCCAGAAACCTGCTTTCATATCATTCTCCCCTCACTATCGCCTTAAGGAAATCCATCTCATCGTCATTGCACTCTTTTGCCTCCGGCAGTCTCAGGTCGCAGTGGAACACATGGCTCAGCCTGTTCTTTTCAGTGCCATACACCTTGAAGACGTGCCTTACCCCGTTCCTCTCAAGGACTGGCAGCATGCAGTCAGGCTGCCTGACAAGGAAATCACCCAACGCTGTCATCACAAAGACCGTGGGGAAACTCTTGTTGATGTATTTGGCAGGACAAAGAAGAGCATCCTGCTCAGCTGTAAGTGTCTGCGGTAATGCCTTGACCCCCAGAAGATCCTTCACAAGAGGCTTCAGGAGCACCACGGAAGGATTGGGGTCCTTCAGCATCTCACATATGTCATAGATACCGCAGTTCAGCACCACTGCAGAAGGGACAAAGCCCTCCGGCGGAACAACCCCGAGCAAGCTGGCATATTCTTTGTCCGTGCACATGTTGCAATACATTGCGGCCATATGGGCGCCTGCGGAGTCTCCCACAAGGAACACGTGTGAGAGGTCAAAGCCGTACTTCTCCGCATTTGAGAGCACAAAACGTACCACAGCATCCATGTCCAGCATGCTTGCAGGAAACACATGCTCCGGAGCCAGGCGGTAGCTGAAGTTCACAACGGCGAACCCGCGCTGGGCAAGTGACATGCAGTAATACTGGTAGACATACTTGTCCCCGTAGACCCAGCCGCCGCCGTGAACGTCTATTATCACGGGCAGTTTTCCCTGAGCCTCACGGGGACGGTAGACATCAAGCAGGTTCCAGACAGGGTCCGGACCGTAGCTTATGTCGTCAAAGCGCACAATCTCATCAGGTGTACTCAGACCTGCGTTCTTCTTTTTGTCGGCAAGCGCAAATGCCTTGCTCACCAAGCTGGCTATTCTGGACATGTGCCCAGTATATCAGCTCTGTCACGTTGAAGGCCAGCTCACAGGCACTGAAAAGTAGGTCATGACCTCGTTTTTAAGGGTCTCAGCCTGCTCCTCTGTCAGTGCGTTGGGCTTGTAAGGGACCTTTGTGGTATCTGCATGGAAGATGTAGTTGAAGAACGTCAGTGCCACAAGATAGCTTCCGCCCCAGCCGGGGTGCTTGAGATCCTTGTTGTAAAGAGGCATCTCCCTGTCCTTCTCATACATGTCCAGCATTACCATGCCGCAGTACACGACCTCAACTCCGAGCTCCTCGGCCACCCTCTTGTAGGCATCGGCCAGCATGTACTCCATCTGGGCCGTGGTCCAGTTGTTGTACTTCAAATCCGGAAAGCCCTCGGCATAGCCCCAGGTCTCATAGAGCAGGACCCTTGCTCCGTTGGCCCTGGCCTTCTCCGTGAGGATCGCTGCCGCGTCACGGAACTTCCCGTAGTTGTTGATCGGCCTGATGCTCTGCTCCTGGATTATGACAATGTCATAGGAGTTGTTCGCAAGCTTCTCATCAATCTGCTTGCAGTACTTGTTCTCCGGGTCGCAGAACATCTCAAGCGTGTAGGATCCTACCATCACCGAATCGGCGGTCACTTTCTTGTAGCCGTAGCTCTCACAGATGTTGGAGAAAAGCCACGGCAGGTTGTTCCCGTACGTGAAGCTGTTTCCTATGAACAGGATGTTGCACTCGGTTTTCTTGGACACCTCTCCGTCTCCTGTTGTGGCGCATGACACAAGCAGCATCAGGGCCAAAAGAACGGAAATAAGAACCTTTGTCCTCATTTCCCCTCCTCAGAACTCCAGCCACTGACCGTTCTCAGGAATGATGAGCTTTCCCTTGTAGGTCTCCCTCAGGATCCTGAGCTTCTCGACATTGCGCTCATCATGGAACGGAATCTTCAGGTCATGATGATGCGGAATCAGCACGCCAGGCTGGATTGCATCTGCAAGCTCCGTCAGTGCAGAGGCTCCCTGCTTGGAGTACTGCATGAACGCCACATCCGGTTTCAGGCCCCTGAGATGCGAGATCTGGTTCTGCGAGATGTTGCCTCCCCAGAACAGGATCCTGAAGCCGTTCTCGAATGTGATCAGATAGGAGCACATCTCCATTCCGCCTATTCCCTGAAGCTCATCCATGCCCGGATAGTCCTTCATGAACTCATAGGCACGGCACTTTGCTTCCTGCCTGGATCTTGTGGAGTTCACGTTGGCATGACGGTTGTAGAACATCTTGATCCTGACCTTCCCCATGTCCAACTCCTGGTCCGGGAACATCGGGTAGATGAATGTGGTGTTGCAGTCAAGCCATCTGGCAAGCTGATCAGAGCCAAGTGCACCTGTGAAGATGTTCGGATGGAACTTCCTCTCAATGTCTGGGAGCTCTGAGATATGGTCCCAGTGAAGATGTGACACCAGGACATGGTCCACCTGATCGAATGTGTCAGCGTCAAAGCCCTTGAAGGTTGTCAGCTTCAGGCAGGGATCGGTCACAATGACCTCTCCGCAGCCGTGTATCTCAAAACTGGCGTTTGTAAGCCATCTGAGTCTTATGTCTTTTCCCATTGTTCCTCCCGCTTACTGCACACAAAGGTGGCAGGCGACAAAATGGCCCGGTCTGATCTCAATCATCTGGGGTTCCTTTCCCTTGCACTTGTCACAGGTGCTGTAACAGCGCCTGAAGAACCGGCACTGGTCCGGAAGGTTGACAGGTGATGTGATCTCTCCCTTGAGCAGGATCCTCTCCTGCTTGTATCTCAGATCAGGAACAGGGATTGCCGAAAGCAGTGCCTTGGTGTAAGGATGCATCGGATTGGCGAAGAGCTCCTCCGCAGGTGCCTTCTCGACCATCTTTCCCAGGTACATGACGGCTATGTCATCCGAGAAATGGTTGACGACGCTCAGATCATGCGTGATGAAGATGTAAGTCAGCCCCAGCTTGTCCTGAAGGTCCTCCAGCAGGTTCAGTATCTGGGCCTGGATCGAGACATCAAGTGCGGACACAGGCTCGTCACAGATTATCAGTTTGGGCTCCACACTCAGAGCTCTGGCAATACCGATTCTCTGCCTTCTTCCTCCGTCCAGCTCATGCGGATAGGAGTTGATCAGACGCTCTGCAAGACCGACTGTATTCATCAGCTCCAGGACACGGTTCTCAATGGCCTCCTTGCCCTTTATCAGCTTGTTCTGGATTATAGGCTCTGCAATTGCCTGGAGGACGGTCTGCCTGGGATCAAGCGATGAGAACGGATCCTGGAAAATGATCTGTATGTCCTTCCTGGCCTTTCTCATCTGCCTGTTTGACAGAGTGGCAAGATCCACCCCGTCAAAGATGATCTTTCCGCTCGTAGGCTCTATCAGACGCATGATGCAGCGTCCTGTGGTTGATTTTCCACAGCCTGATTCGCCGACAATACCGAGAGTTTTACCCCTTTCAATGGTAAAGGAGACATCATCAACAGCATGAAGCTGGCCTTTTGCAGTCTTGAAGTATTTCTTAAGGTTCTTTACTTCCAGCAGTTTGTCACTCATAGCTGTATATCCTCCCTTTCAATGCGGAAGCCAGGATCCTCATATCCGCTGCACCTGCAGTAATGCGTTCCTCCGAAATGGATCTCCTCAGGCATTTTGTCTATGCAGGAATCCTTGGCGTAAGGGCATCTGGGAGCAAACGCGCATCCCTTGGGAAGCTTTGTCGGATCCGGCATAAGACCCGGGATGGGTTTCAGGCGCTCCTTGCGGTCAGCGATGTTCGGCAGGCTGTTGAAAAGACCCTCGGTGTACGGATGTCTTGCCGTGTTGAAGATCTCCTCAAGGCTTCCGCGCTCGATTATCTGTCCGGCATACATGACAGCAACATCATCGCAGGTCTCGGCAATGATTCCCAGATCATGGGTGATCAGGATCATAGCCATGCCGTATTTCTTCTTCAGCTCCTTCATCAGATCCAGCACCTGAGCCTGGATTGTGACGTCCAGGGCGGTGGTCGGCTCATCTGCGATCAGAAGCTGGGGATTGCATGCCAGGGCAATTGCAATGACAACACGCTGCTTCATTCCTCCGGAGAACTGATGCGGGTACTCGTGTGCCCTCTCTCCGGGGATTCCAACGATCTCAAGCATCTCCTGTGCCTTCTTGAACGCAGCTCCCTTGTCCAGGTTCTCATGGATCATCAGGGCCTCCGCGATCTGGTCACCTACTGTGAACACAGGGTTCAGGCTTGTCATCGGGTCCTGGAAGATCATCGAGACCTCCTTGCCCCTGATATGTGTCATCTCCTTCATGGACTTCTCAAGGACATTCTCTCCGTCAAGCATGATCTTGCCGCCCTTGATGACCCCGGGTGGATCCGGAATCAGGTTGAGAATTGCCAGGGCGGTGGTTGTCTTACCTGCACCTGTCTCTCCTACAAGACCGAGTGTCTTTCCCTTCTCCACCTTGAAGCTGACATCACGTACTGCCTCGACTGTCTCATCCTCAAGCTCGTAATTGACCGTGAGATGGTCAATATCCAGCAGAATATTTTTCTCTTTGTCCATATCTGCCTCCTACTTCTTGAGTTTCGGATCCAACGCGTCACGCAGCCCGTCACCGACCATGTTGAATGCAAGGACCGTGATCATGATCGCAAGACCCGGGAACAGTGTCATATAGCTGTAGCCTCTGAGATATGCCCTTCCTGTTGAGAGCATTGATCCCCACTCCGGAGCCGGAGCCGGGACACCGAGTCCCAGGAAGCTCAGTGATGATGCGGAGATGATTGCTGAGGAAACCCTCAGGGTGACTCTGACAATAATCGGGCTCAGACAGTTGGGAAGAATATGCTTGAAGATGATCTTCGGCTCACTCTCTCCTATTGCCCTGGCGCTCTCAATGTATTCCTGCCCTGTTACTGTAAGGACAGCGGCTCTGGTGGTCCTGACGAACTGCGGTATGGACGTGACACCTACGGATATCATCAGATTCAGCGTGTTCGCCCCCAGTGCGGCCACAATGACAATAGCCATCAGCATGTTAGGGACAGCCGCGAAGATATCGGTGAACCTCATTATGATGTCTTCCACGATACCACCGGTGTAGTAACCTGCAAAGGCTCCCAGAATCACACCAACCACAACGGCAATCGCCACAGCGACCACACCTACTGACAGGCTGAACCTTGAACCGTATATGAGCCTTGCGAATATATCGCGCCCGAGGTCATCGGTTCCCATGATGTGTGCCTTGCTCGGATGCTGGAGCCTGTCCTTGAGCGTCATACCGATAACGTCTGTGTCGTAATCCACAAGCACATCTGCGAAAATGGCTATCAACGCAAGGATAATGATGATGGCAAGACCGGCCATAGCTCCTTTGTTCTTCTTAAGCCTGTGCCAGACCTCTCCCGAGCGGCTTCTCTTCATGTATTGTCTGGAGACAAGTTTCTGTTTTGCCATTATGCTGCCTCCTTTCTGACCTTGGTGCGCCTTACACCCTTTCTGCTGTATTTGCCCTTGATTCTTGGGTCAACAACCGCATACAGAAGATCAACCGCCAGATGAATCACGCCGGTTATGATTGTAGTCATTATGATTGCGCCTGTTACGACGGGGACATCGCGCTGGTGCACATAGTCAATGATGAGTCTTCCGACTCCAGGCCATGAGAATACAGACTCGGTTATGACTGCACCTCCGATTCCCGCACAAAGCTGACCGCCGATAATGGTGAGAATCGGGATGAATGCGTTTCTGAAGGCATGCTTTGTAATGACCTTGCGCTCGCTGACTCCCTTGGCCCTTGCAGTTCTCAGGTAATCCTGCCTGATGACATCAATCATTGATGATCTTGTGGTTCTGGTCATGACGGCCATGTGGCCTGTTCCGATAGTGATTGCAGGCAGGATGACCGAGCTGAAGCCCCTGAAACCTCCGGACGGCACCCAGCCCAGATTGAGCGAGAACTCGATTATCAGCAGGAGTCCCAGCCAGAAGTTGGGCATTGATAGCCCTAACAACGCAAGAACCATACATGAGTTGTCTATCAGCGAGCCGCTCTTAACGGCTGACACTATTCCGAGTGGGATACTAAGGCCTATTGCCACCACACTGGCTCCGACCGCAAGCCAGAAGGTTTTGGGAAGCCTGGTGATGTACATGTCCCACACAGGCTTCTTGGTTATGTATGATGTGCCCAGATCTCCATGAAGAAGTCCAAGCATATATTTTCCGTATCTGTAAAACACTGAGCGGTCATAGCCGTACTGGTGCTTTAGTGCCATGATCTGCTCTTCCGAGGCATCTTCACCGACAAGCTGTGTGATGATGTCTCCAGGTGCAAGGTCCATGATGAAATATATCATGAACGACACTCCGATTATCACCGGAATGAGAAGCAGGATTCTCTTTATTACGTACCGATGCATGTGCTGCTTTTCCTTAGGTCTGTTTTATTGAAACAGCGCCGCTTTTCAGGGCGCTGTTTCCCGAATCAAATCGATTTTTTACAGTGTTTTGTCAGAGGGAGACCTCAATTCTTGAGTAGTCATGGCTCTGGTGACCTTCCCAGATGACTCCCGAGACTCCCTTGTTGATTGCAACGCTGAGCTCTGTATAGAACAGAGGCAGATACCAGGCATGCTCATGGTTGAGGGTCTGGATCTCGGCGTAGTACTGTTTTCTCTGTGCATCATCGGTGCATGATCTTCCGAGCTCGAGAAGCTCCATGACCCTGTCATCGGAAAGTGTGGCCTTGTTGGTGTTTGATCCCTTGCCGTATGCACGTGAGGCATCGTCACCGTAGCTGTTCCATCCGAGAGTGTAGATCATTGACTCATGCTCTGCGGTCTTGAACGCGCTCTTTGCCGTAAGGGCTGCAGCCTCAAGCTCCTCAATATTGATTGTCAGTCCGATTTCCTTTGCGTTTGCCTGAATGACCTGGGCGGCTCTGAGTCTGGCGTTGTCCTTTACGCTGATGGTCAGTGTCTTGTAAGCGGACTTGGCAAGATACTGCTTTGCAAGCTCAAGATCATATGTGTAGTCACCGAAACCATCATAGTAACCGTAGGTTGCAGGACCCCAGTTGGAGATTGCACGTGTTCCCTCGCCTGATGAGGCGCCGAGAATGACATCCTCATAGTTGATGCAGTGTGCAAGAGCAAGTCTGAGGTTCTCATCTGAGCCAGGTCCCTTTGAGGTGTTGAATGCGAAGTAGCAGCATGTTGAGCTTGGGATCTCGATGAGCTTGAGGTTCGGATCCTCCTCGACATAGCTCTTCTCGGTGCTGGCGGGTCCGATACAGACGTCGACCTCTCCATTCTGCAGGGCAATAAGTCTTGCTGATGACTCGGAGATATAGCGGAGTGTGAGCTCTCTTGTTGCTGTCTTCTCTCCCCAGTAGTTGTCGTTCTTGACCATGTGCACAAAGTCGCCTTCCTCAAGATCGGTGATGATCCACATTCCGGTTCCGATCCATGGGCCTTTGAGTTCGTCTGCCTCAATGGCCTTCTGGTTCACGATAGATGCAAGAGGCAGTGCCAGTGTGTCCAGCCAGTCAACGTTCGGCTTCACAAGGACGAGTTTGACTGTGTAGTCGTCCACAAACTCAACATGGTCCAGGACACCGACAAACTTGGATGATGCTGTGGAGTTCATCTCCATGATTCTATTGTAGGAATACTCTACGTCCTTTGCGGTGAACTTCTCGCCGTTCTGGAATGTGACATCATCTCTGAGCTTGAGGGTCAATGTCAGAAGATCATCGCTCCATTCCCAGCTGGTTGCGAGCTCGGGCTCGTACTTCGCCTCAGCAGTATTGTATGAGACGAGTGTATTGTGCGAGCATTTGAACAGTCTGTTGTGCTGCAGGTTGTTGATTGCCTGCGGATCACCTGTCGTAATCTGGCTTCCGTCGGCACAGACAACAGATTCCTTGTATTTGACCTCACCGGTAGTTGTCTTCTGCTCGCCGGATCCGCCTGCAAACACAAAGCCGCAGATCAGAAACACGCAAATTAAAGAAACAAGTAGTTTTTTCATATGGTTGTTCTCCTTTTGTAATTTTAATTATCATATGCACAAATCAAATCCGCAACAGTAAATTTCATTAGTTTCAGCCTCCCCCTTTTTTCGAGAATATCTGTTGTTGCAGAATGGAGTTATTTTTATTGACAAAACGTCTTTCATTGTTTATTGTTTATTGTATACAAAATACAATGAGGTGTTTTTAAATGATTCCGTTCACAAAACTTGAGGCAACTCCCCTCAGTGACAGGATATCCACCCTGCTGAAAGACGCCATAATCGAAGGACAGTTCAAGGCCGGAGAGGAGATTGTCCTCACAGCCATTGCAGAACGCTATGGCGTCTCAAGGACCCCGGTCAGGGAGGCCTTCCAGAGCCTTGCAAAGGATGGCTTTCTGACACTCAGGATGAACAAGAGCGCAATAGTGGTGGGAATTGACGAGCACTTTCTCAGAAACCACTATGAGATAAGAAGCGTGCTTGAGGCACAGGCAGCCTACGATGCTGCGGCAAACGGCAAGGATTTCTCCGGACTGCAGAGAATACAGGATGATGCGGAGAAGATGCGTCTTCCGATGTCTCTTGATGAGTTCCGCTCCTACAACATGAAGTTCCACAGGTGCATCTGGGATCTCTCCGGTAATGAGAGGCTGCAGCAGCTGCTGTCGGACATGTGGGTGAGCTCCTACTCCTCTAGCGCCCTGCCTGAGATCCACAGGCAGACAAGGACATTCAATTCCCACAGGCGCCTGATAAATGACATAATCAACCATGACTGTGATGCAGCGTTCGAGCACATGAAGAGACACATCATCGGAAGTCTGAATAATATCCTCAAGATACTTGACGAGGGAAAGAAGGAGGCATGAGATGTTCAGCGCATTTGAGGTAGGCTATTATCTTTATTTTCTTATATTGGGACTTGCCCTCTACTATCTGTACAAGGCAATCAAGCAGATAAAGACCAAGGACATGGATTTCTTCAAGAAGGAGATCTACACCGATGAGTCAGTCGAGCAATGGGCTGTCAGGGACGGTTTCCTGAAAATAGGAGCCGGACTTGCATTCGGAGTCTATGGAGGACTGGGCCTTGTAGGGATAAACATCCTCTACATCACAATCGGGGTCCTTGCCGTACTGGTGGCGCTCTATTTCTTCCTTTATTCCAGGACCCTGGTCAAGAAAGAGGAATACTGAGACTCAGGCAAAGTAGTTTGTCATGAAGTCCAGGAGCAGACGTGAGCCGTCAAGGAGGCTCTGAGGATCCAGCCACTCCTCCCTTGTATGGCACTTGCCCCCTATCGCGCCGCCCATGCAGATTGCCGGAATCCCTATGGAAAGCGGGGTGTTCGCATCTGTGGAGCTGTACGATCTCACCGGCTCTTTCCCGATGATCCGCCTGATGGAATCCTCGGCTTTGGAGATCAGCTTCTCATGGGCATCGTGATCGACATCCCCCGTGCACGGCCTGTTGCCTATCCTCTCGCACAGGACCTCAATGCCGGTGCTCCTGTATGCCTCAAGGATCTTTGTGACCATCACTTCCATCGCGGAAAGACATTTCTTGCTTGTGGAGCGGTACTCGTAGAGCATGCTTGCCTCCTGCGCGATTGTGTTTACGCTTGTGCCGCCTGAGATCATCCCCACGTTGTATGTTGTCCTGCTGTCCCCTTCTGAGGGCACCTTGATTGAATAAAGCGTGCTGATTATGGAAGAGAGACAGACAATGGCATTACGGTTACCGAATGCCGCGAACGAGTGTCCTCCCTCTGTCTTCACTGTGATCCTGTATCTGTGAGATCCTACTGCTTCATTGACCACGCGCTCAAGCCTTGTACCGTCAACAGTGATGAACTCCCTGATGCGCTTCCCGTACCTTGAGACTATGGCACGGCTGCCTTTGAGGTTACCCAGACCCTCCTCGCAGGAGTTCGCCACAAACACCATCCCGCAGGTGGTGGGTATGCGGTTCCTGAGGATATAGCGCTCTGCTATCAGAAGGCTTGCGAGGTTTCCCGTGTCATCAGTGACACCCGGGCTGTAGAAGAGACCGTCCTTCTCGACAAACGGCATAGGCTCAAGATCAGGGAACACTGTGTCGGTATGAGCCATGAAAACAACAACATCATTGTCTTCTGAGACATTGTACTCGCAGATTGCATTCAGCGCCTCATCTACAAAGGCATTCTCTCCTCCTGCCTTGATGAACCAGTCCCTGCACCATTCGGCGCGCTTCTCCTCATGATGGCTCGGGGCAGGAATCCCGCACAGGGTCCTGACAATGTCCTTTGCCTCCTCATGCGATGATCTGAGATACTGCTCCATCTGCTCTGTCAATGCCATTTATCCTCTCCTTTTCCTCACGGTCATAATCATTCCCGCCGCAAGCACGGCCACAGTGCAGACTATGCCCGCGATTATCAGGAAAACGCTGTACTGCGTCTTCGCGTACACCCCTCCGTCTCCCGGTTTTGACATGGGAACGGGGTCATATGTTATGCCGTTGTCAGCGGCAAGCTGCTTCACGTTCAACAGGTTTATGATGGGGATTCCCCTGTCCAGATACTCGAACACAAGGCCCCGGTCACTGGTGGTGGGGATGTTCTGGAACGTCATCGCAAGTCCGGCAGGAAGGGTGAGACTGACTGAGGACGTCCCCTCATTCACGGCGGCTCCACCGACATTCACGAACAGGTCCACATCATCACCGAAGAGCTCAAAGCGGTGCCTGATGTTGTCGCTGATGTTGCTGATCTGTATGAACTCGGCCCCGGTCCTTGCGGCCACATCAGCGCAGATCTGGCGCGACAGCTCCGCAGAACCCTCATAGAACATGCCCTCCAGGACACCTCCGCCCTGGTCGTTCGCGGAGCCGCGGGAGACCGCAATCAGGTCAAAATCCGCGAAGCCTCCCTCCTTGAGCGCGAGGATTATGTCGAATATGTTGTACTCAACCCTCGTTGCCCCATGCATGGATGCACCAAGGCTCGCTATCACCCTGGCCTTCAGCCCCATCTGGCTTGCGGCGATTATCGTGGCTATGGCAAGCCCCGGGAAAGACCCGCTTGTGCCTACTGCGACCACATCGCCTTTCTTGAGCCCCGCGTCATTGTAATAACGGACCATGGCTGCGGCGAAATTCGGATTCAGGCTCGTGCGTTTTGCATCCTCAGAGCCCGGGGTGCTTGTCAGCTCAGTGAACTCCGGACCTATGAGGAGCATCTTGTTGAGGTCCTCCGGCTCAGGCTCAATGCCCTTCTCCAGCATCCTCTGCCTGATGTATTCCTCCGCATCCGCCATCTTCCTTGCCGCAGAGAGCTGGAGCTCCGCATATCGGTTCTCCTCCGAGTCAGCTCCCGCCACAACGGCAATCAGGAAAATCACTGCCACTGCCAAGGCTGCAAGAAGATACCATATGCCGATGCTTTTCCTCATGATGTCCTTCTCCGAAACAAAACCAGAGGTGCAGTCACGCCACACCTCTGGTCACATTTTAAACCGAAATCACAAAACTATTAATAGATAGTTTCGTAAATCATGGACTCAAGCGCCCTCACACCTGTGCGGAACACAATATCGGTGAGATCCTGCGAAAGCGCTGCGGCGATTACACCTGGCCTGATGTAGTAGAAACCCTCAATGCCCGGAATCACCCTGTTGATCACTGTCGCAATCATGTTCAGCTCTTCATTGCCCACTGCATCAACGAACTTGAAGAAGAACGCTCCGTCCTTCAGCTCGAATCCGAAGTCATAGCCCACAATGCTGAACTGTTCGCTCGCTTCTGAGACCACATCCGTATACCCTGTGCCTTTACCGTTCTTTGCAGTGTACATGGCAAGATGGATAGCTGCTCTCCTGAATGCGTTCAGGATATCAGTCTCCTCCACTCCTCTGGGGAAAAGCTTCTCCAGGTCCTCATTGGTTGTGACCGGTGTATAGCCGGGGCCATAACCAAGAAGAGAGAGAGCCCATGCGACCTCATCATCTTCTGCACCTGCCATATGCTTGTAGAACTCAACAGGATCATCATAATCACCTGCCAGGTTCTGCAGGACATCAGCGCAGTATGCAAGATCAAATGTCACTTTGGGGTCTGCCTTGCTGGCAGGACGGTAAGCGGCAAAAACCGACTGTGATACAAAGAGCACAACGAGAATTGCTAATACGACTTTAAGTTTCTTCATTTGCTCCTCCTATCAGTCCTCTGGTCTGAGCTTCTCCCCCATGTTCTCGAGAATGATGTTTGTCCACCAATCCGGTCTTGAAGGAACCTTCATGTTCACATTGCCGAGCATGTACTTCTGTGTGAGCTTGTCACCCAGTGCGCTGTAAGTGTTGAACCAGTCGTTTGCGGCATTGTTCATGAATGTGGTCAGGTAATTGACCGCAAGATCCTCTCTGCCAACCTCGATCATGGATGCTGCGATCTCCTGGGCGGCTGCAGTCTGCACGTACAGGCTGTCCTGCTTCGGGTCACGCACTGCCTTGACATCCTGGATTGCGGACTGGTAGTTGATTGTTGTCAGCTGCTGAACGACAGCCTCGTTCCACCATCCGGACTGTGGGTCATACTCTGTTCTGACACCGCGTCCGAAGTGCTCCGGGAAGTACTTTGCTGATGCGAATACCGGTGTGATGTAGGTCACGCTCGGTGCGCCCCAACCGACCCAGACAAGACATCTGGCTTCCTCAGGAAGGTAAGCCTTGACGTTTGCAATCTGGATGTAGGTGCAGCGGAACATGTTGATAGGTCTTGCGATACCGACCCTTGTGTCCTGCTTCAGTGTATTGTTGTTGTTGCTCAGCGGGTTGCCGAACTCACCGGCCTGGACTGTCCTTGAGACATCGAACTGTGTGCCCTGATAGTAGTCAGAGCTCATGTCCTTGATTGTCTGGACGCTGATCTTCTCAGCAGGCTTGACGAACAGAGGATACTCGTTTGCATCTCCGAACGGATCGAGGTCTTTTCCGACCTCAGGATTCAGCAGGTTGATTGCTCTCCACTCTCTGAGTGTGCATCCCATGTTGTTGAAGTCGTTCCATGAATATGCCATACACGGCTGGAACTCACCTTCTCCGTTCCAGAGTCCGCTCTCAAGAGCGAATGACTTGAGTGTCGGGCTGCACTTGAAATCAGGATCATTCTCCTTGTAGACATTGATCCTTGCCCTGTTTGCGGCGACGAATGCCATGTCATCAGGAACCCTGATTGCCGCCCACTCATATCCGCCGTATGCCTCGAAGATCCATGCCTCGTTTCCGTCACAGATGTTGATACACTCGCAGCAGAAGTCTGCCCATCCGCCTTCCTCGATGCACTTACCCATGAACTCCACGGCCTCTCTGGCTGTTGAGCAGTTCTCAAGTGCGGCATCCTGGAGCATGTAGCAGTCCCACTTTGCATTGCCTCTGATGTCGTTGAAGGCAAAGTATGATGCCATTCCGCGGTCATCGCTGAAAGACATCGCACATGTGGACTCACCGATAGCAAGGCCCTTGTCGTTCATGAATGAATACATTCCATGGACATACTGGTTGGTTGCCTTCTCATTGACATAGGAGTCGACGATCTTGGCGCTCGGGCCATAGGCGACCTCTGGGAAGTTGCTGAAGTCTGAGCCGGCGCGGCCGGAGACAACAACGTCACGTGTCGAACCTGCCTCCATTGAGGGGATGAGCCAGAGTCTGAGGTCATCGCTGTTGGAGTCACAGGTGTGGCTGATCATTGTGGAGCCGTCAGTGGTGGCATCCTTACCTACTGCGAAAATGGTACATGCAAATGTGGACTGGAGTCCGATCAGAAGCAATACCAATAATGCTGTCAATACTTTCTTCATTCATGGCCTCCTTACTTTGCAAGTGAGTCATTCACTTCATGAACCGCAGTCTTGACTGCTGTCCACCAGTCTGCATCAGGAGTTGCTGCGTTCTTGAACAGGACTCTGTTTGTAGCATATCTGGCAAGCAGCTGCACCTGCAGGTCCTTGTACAGATCAAACCACATGTTGGCCTGCTGGTCAGCATAAGTGGTCAGAAGGTCAATTGCCTCGTCCCTCATTCCGTTCTTGATCATCTTTGTGGCCTGGTTCTGGACTGCGAATGTCAGCTCATACTGGTCTGCCATAAGAGGATCACGCACAGCCTTGATCTGCTCGATTGCGTCAGCATAGTTGATTGTGGCGACCTGCTGCAGGAATGCCTCGTTCCACCATCCTGAAGCCGGATCGTACTCGGCTCTTCTTCCACGACCGAAGGAATCAACAAGATGATTTGCTGATGCGAATACCGGTGTGAGATATGTTGTGCTCGGGGCACCGAAGCCGAAGTAAACAAGACACCTTACTTCCTCAGGCAGCCAAGCCTTGACGTTGGAGCACTGGAAGTATGTGCACTGTGAGACATTGGTCGGTCTGTACTCGTACTCTCCTGATGAGAGGAGGATGTTGCCGTAGCGTCCTGCATCAGCGGTCTTTGTCAGATCCCACTTTGTTCCCTCATATGCATCTGAGCAGACCTCGTGGATCTTTGCCACGCTGACCTTCTCATCCGGCTTGAAGTAAATCGGGAAGACATCATCAGGAGTCTCGGTTTTTGCGAGATCCTCGTTTGCCACGATCTCAGGATACTGGAGGCCTGCCAGGTTGCAGACTGCCCTCCACTCTCTTGCGATACAGCTGAAGCTGTAGTTTCCGGCTCCGAAGCACTGGCAGGGTCTGAACTCGCCCTTTCCGTCCCAGAGGCCGTTATCAATTGCGAACTCCTTCATGTTCGGAGCTGCGAGGTAGTTATCAGGATCATTCTCAACATAGAAGTCGATTCTTGAGCGGTTCGCACATACAAAGACGGCATCCTCAGGAAGCCTGAATGCGCACCACATCTTTCCGCCGTATGCCTCGAATACCCAGACATCGGTTCCGTCACCGATCGTCATGGTCTCAGGGGATCCGCTCCATCCGCTCTCATTGAGCCTTGCACCCATGTACTCGACAGCCTCTTTTGCTGTGGCGCAGTTCTCAAGTGCGGCATCCTGGAGCATGTAGCAGTCCCAGATTCCCTCATACTTGGCAAAGACAGCACGCTGGTCCCTTGTGGTTCCGCAGGTTGACTCTGTCATTGTCAGGCCCTTCTCATTGGCGAATGAGTACATGGCGTGCAGGTACTGGTATGTGTCCTTGTCATTGACATATGTGTCCATGACAATACCACGTGTACCATAGTCCTTCACAGCAGGGAAATTACCGTAATCAGCATCTCTGCGGCCGCTCAGAACAACATCTCTCTCAGAACCCTTCTCCATCGAGGGGATGAGCCAGAGCCTCAGGTCATCACCTGTGGAGTCACAGGTATGAGATGTCATCGTGGATCCGTCTGTCGATGCCAGACGTCCGACACCGAAGATAATGCATGCGAAGGTGCTCTGAAGGCAAATGCACAGCAGAACAAGCAATGCAATCAACAGTTTCCTTTTCATTTTTCCTCCTCTTGCCTCTCGGCTTGCGCAATGCCGGCAGACAGCCGGCAAAAATGATTGTAAAAACAACAGGGAACACCCCTGACCATGAAACAAATCAGAAGTGTTCCCTAACTCTGTTTAAAGATACCTCCAGATCAATAGTAGATCATGGTGTACATCAAGCATCTGGCATATGCCGTCAGGTAATCAAACCCGAACTGGGTCATTCCTGATGTGGTAATGTCAATCTCTCCATATCTCGGGGATGAGATGCCCTCGAATTCTGCTCCGGACACGCACATGCCAAGCATGGAGGAAATGACCGCAAGCTCCTCTTCACTGTAAATGTCAATGAAGTTGAACTTGACTGTATTACCCTCAAGTGTGAGCAGATACTTGTAACCCACGATATCAAATTCGGCCTGTGCCTCATTGATGACCGCAGTGTCATGCAGGCGACCGTTGCGGGCTGTATAAGCTGCAAGGTGGATTGCGGCTCTCCTGAAAGCACTGACATAATCTGTGGGCTCCACTCCACGCGGGAAGATCCTTGCAAGATCATCCATGGTGGTAACACTTCTGTACCCGTCCTCCGGCAATGCGTACAACAGCAAAATCATCTGAAGTGCTTCGTCAGGAGCTGCGGCGAATTCCTTGTAGAACTCCACGGGGTCTTTCTGAGACTCGCCTAGAAGCTGCAGGATATCGCAATATCTTGCCAGCTGGTCCGTGACTGCGGGATCAGCCTTCTGCACCGGAACAAATGCCGCAAATGCTGCCTGACAAACAAAGAGCACAACGAGAATGGCTACTGTAATCTTAAGTTTCCTCATCTGTGTCTCCTCTCAAAAATTCACTCGACAATCTGATCCTTGACTGCCTTCCATGCATCCGGCTCCTTAGGAACGCTCATGTTGACATTTCCTAGAGCATACTTTGTCTCAAGGGCATTGCTGAGCTTCTGCCATGTCTTGAACCAGTCGTTTGCAGTTGTGTTCGCATAAGCTGTCAGATAATCCACAGCCTGATCCTTCATTCCGACCTCAATCATGGATGCTGCGATCTGCTGGGCAACTTTAGTCTGCTCGTAGACTGTAGCCATCTTCGGGTCTCTGACTGCCTTGATGTCCTCGATTGCAGCCCTGAAGTTCCTCTGGGCCTGCATCTGGACAACCTCACTGAGCCACCATCCGGAATTCGGGTCATACTCGCTTCTCAGTCCGCGTCCGAAGAAATCCGGGAGAGTCTTCTGTGATGCGAAGACAGGAGTGAGGTATGTTGTGTTCGGTGCACCCCATCCGAAGTAAGCAAGACACCTTGCCTCCTCAGGAAGTGTGGCATCGACAGCTGCGATCTCGATGTATGTGCAGCGGTAGCAGTTGATTGTCCTGAGGGTGTTGTTGGAGTTGAGCGGGTTGCCGAAAGCACCTGCCTCGATTGTCTTGGTGACATCGATCTCGGTTCCCTCATAGTTGGATGAGCTGATCTTGTAGATTGTATCAACTGTGACAGGCTCCTCAGGATATGCGAACAGCGGCCAGTTGAGGTCGTGGTCCGGATCCAGACGGTCGAGGTTGAGGCTTGGCTGGAGCTGCATGAGAGCTGACCACTCTCTGTTCACTGAGTAAGCATCGCTTCTCGGGCAGAAGATCCTGCACGGGATGAAATCACTCTTGCCGTCCCAGAGACCGTTGTCAATTGCCCACTCTCTGATATCAGGAGTGCAGAGGTAGTTCTCAGGATCGTCGAAATCAAAGTGGTTGATTCTTGCCCTGTTGGCGCATACAAAGACCGCACCCTCAGGAACTCTTACAGCAACCCAGATTCTTCCGCCGTAGAACTCAACTACCCATGCCTCGTTTCCGTCTGCGACACAGACACACTCACATGAGTTTGTGCCGTACCAGCCGTACTCCTCAACAAGGGCGCCCATCTTCTCAACTGCCTCACGTGCTGTTGAGCATGTCTCAAGGGCGTAATCCTGGATCATGTAGCAGTCAACAATGCCCTCTTCCTTTGCAAAGGCATCCTGAAGCTTCTGATCCTGCTCTGTGTATGACCAGTACCAGCAGGTTGACTCGTTGCAGGAAACTCCCTTGTCATTGATGAAGGAGTACATTGCATGCAGATACTGGTTGGTCGGCTTGTCATAGTTCAGTGTGCCAAGGACCATGCCGTTTCTGCCGTAATCCTTGACCTCCGGGAACTGTGAGTAGTCTGCACCGGCACGTCCGTCAAGGACAAGGTCTCTGTCTCCGGCCTCAAATGAGGGGATCACCCACAGTCTGAGGTCATCACTTGTTGAATCGCAGGTATGGGAGGTGATGGTGATTCCATCAGCTGTGGCTCCCTTGGAGACTGCGAAGATCGTGCATGCGGCTACGCTCTGGAGAGCAACCAGCAGGACGACTGTAAGGGCTAATAAAAATTTCTTCATGTTCTACCGTCTCCTCTTATTTGTACTTGCCCCATTCTGAAGCGTTCAGTTCCTTCCAGAAGTCTGTGTACTGTGCTGATCTTGTGTTCATGTTGACTGCGCCGAACATGTACTTTGCGATCAGCTCGCCTGTCAGCTCATCCCAGACACCCTTCCACATCTGTGCCTGTGAGTTCGCATAGTTCGTGAGAAGTGCAACTGCCGCGTCCTTCTGACCGTTCTTGATCATCTTGGCCGCCTGATTCTGAAGTGCGAATGTGACATCATACTGTGTCTTCATCAGACCGTCACGCTTGGCGTGGATGTCCTCTCTTGCCATTCTGTAGTTGATTCTTGAGAGCTGCTGTACAAGTGCGGATGTCCACCAGATCTGGCTTGGATCATACTTGGATCTGAGTGCTTCTGTGAACATCGGATCAAGCTCTGTCATTGAACCGAACAGCGGTGTCAGGAAGTTTGTGTCAGATGCGCCGCAGCCGTACCATACCAGACATCTTGCCTCTTCCGGCAGCCATGCCTTGACGTTTGCGATCTGGACATATGTACATCTGTAGCTGTTGATTGCTCTCTGGCTGAAGTCCTGTGCGCAGTTGAGTGCATCACCGAACTGTCCGCCCCAGATGGACTCTGATACATCGTACTCTGTGCCGGCATAGTAGTCACCGCAGATCTCATAGATCTTCTGGACGCTGACTGGCTCTGCAGGAACGACGTAGCACGGCCATGCTGTGTCAGGATTCTGCTCCTCAGGATCGAGGTTGAGAGACGGATTCAGCAGTGTCATTGCTCTCCACTCTCTTCTTGTTGAGTAAGGTCTGTATCCGTAAGGTGCGAATGTCCAGCAAGGAATGAACTTGCTCCAGTCTGTTCCGTCCCAGAGGTTGTACTTGGCGACGAAGTTCTTCAGATCAGGTGCATAGAGATAGTTCTCAGGATCATTCTCCACGAAGAAGTTGATTCTGGCTCTGTTGGCTGCCACGAAGACTGCATCCTCAGGAAGTCTGAAGGCAACCCAGACATGTGCGCCGTAGCACTCCATGATCCATGCCTCGTTTCCATCACAGATGTTGATACACTCAGGTGAACCGTTCCAGCCGTACTCGTCAATGAGCTTACCCATGAACTCAACTGCCTCTCTTGCTGTTGAGCAATTCTCAAGGGCGGCATCCTGGATCATGTAGCAGTCGATGATTCCGTCATAGTCGCGGTAGGCTGCCCTGATCTTCTGGCCCTGCTCGATGTTTCCGTTGATGGAACATGTTGACTCACCCATTGCAAGACCCTTGTCATTCATGAAGGAATACATTGCATGAATGTAGCGGTTGGTGTCCTTCTCATAAGTGATTGTACCGAGCTCCATTCCACGTGTTCCGTAGTCTTTCACCTCCGGGAACTGTGAATAGTCGGCTCCGGCACGGCCGTCAAGAACGATGTCTCTCTCTGTTCCTGCAGGCATTGAAGGAATCATCCACAGCCTGAGGTCATCACCGGTGGAATCACAGGTATGTGAAATCATCGTTGATCCGTCATCGCTGGCTTTCTTTCCTACAGCGAAGATTGTGCAGGCGAACACGCTCTGTGCGCAAAGGCAAAGAACAATGAGCACTGCCAAGAATACTTTTTTCTTCATCTTTCCCTCCATGAATTATTTTGTGAATTTATCGTAATTAGCACCTACCGGTTTGTAGTAGATGGTAAACGCGCGGTCCTTGTTCTCCGGAGCATTCGGATCCTTGAGGTAGTATCCGACACTGTCAATGCCCTGCTCCTCCAGCTCTGCCATCTCGAGATATGTCGGCCATGTGACCGAGCACTCCATCTCAGGATAGAAGAATCCAGCCCAGAAGATGACTTCCAGTGCACCTGTCAGGTGACGACCGGTCCTGTACCACATCGGGGTTCCGAACTCCATGTCGTACGGGAAGTATGTCAGACCCTTGTCTGTGACCTTCTGCAGGAACTCGTCCTTTCCCTCGGTCATCAGAGCCTCGGTTCTGGGTCCAGTGATCTTATCAATGAAGATCTCCGGGGTCTCCATCAGGAACGTCAGGCTGTCCGACCAGTCGGCCCACTCTCTGTGGCTCAGTCCGTGCAGTGTGTTCGGAGATGAGGCACTCTTCATCAGGAACTGGTCCGAGATGTTCATTCCGGCCATCATTGCGACGTCCAGTGAGCTCTTCTCAGGCTCGTAGTACTCCATCTCGCCTGTCTCCAGGAACTTCGCGCGGTCAAGGACCTTTGACGGTGCGACATAGGTTGACGTGACAGGATAAAGGATCTCTGCCTCGTGCATGTCTATGGCGATGTCGACCTTCTCCTGCCTGATGATTTCCATCACGGCATAGGCGGCTCTCTCGGTGAGGGTTCCGTTCTCACGTCCGGGGTATGTCCTGTTCAGGTTTCTGATGTCCTGATATGCCAGGTTCTGTCCTGAAGGATAGTTGATGTAAGTGAACGGATCAGGCCACTGGTCAAGCGGGTTGGTGTATCTGTCACCGATGCGGTACTTTGAGATACCCCAGTCTGAGCTGACATGGAAGAACATCGGGTACGCATCACCGAGCATACCTTCTGTTGAGCCTGAGTAGTTGGCTCTCGGGACGATGATCACCTTTCCTGTATCGACCTGAAGGTTCTCTATCATAAGATATGCCGCCATGGTTGATGCAGGCTCATACGGGTGAGGACATCCGCAGACAAACACCGTTCCGCCCTCGACACCGGAGTCGAAGATGAACACAGGTGTATCCATCCAGGTGTTCTTCAGTGACGGTACGTAGTCACTGAACCACTTGATCTCTGTAAGATCCTCGGAGGCAACTATTGTCTCCTTGTAATGTCTGAGCTGCCAGAACTCGATTCCCGCGATAACAGCAAGGACAAGTGCAAGAGCCAGGACAATAATCTTTACAATCAATGATTTCTTTGCCATGCCCGCCACCTCACTTTATGTAGAGAATCCTGAGAAGGAACGGGATGAGACAGTAGGCATACATGATGTCAAACACCACACCCTGGTTCTTCTTTCTCTTGAAAAGGCTCTTGAGCATGCTGAATGCCACAAGCCCGGCCATTACGAAATAAAGAATATGAATAAGATTCTCGAAAAATACCATGTCTCATATCCTCCTTAGTACAGGAATGCGAATGCCGCAGGCTTGATGATCATGATTACGGCCATGATACCAAGCACAAGCATCGGGAGAAGCAGTGTCTTGAAGAATCCGATGTAGGACTCCTTGTAACCTGTCTCCTCGCAGGCAAGCCTTCCGACGATCCTTGACGGAGGCAGTGTGTCTCCGAGCGGGAATATGAGCGACAGGGCGGCACAAATGACTGTGACATCCATTCCACGGGTGTTGAACATGAAGATCAGCGGTCCGCCCAGGACAATTGAGACACCGTAGTTAAAGCATCCCTGACAGATAGGTCCTACAACCAGGATCAGAGAGTAGATCAGCACCAGCGGCAGTCCGACACATGTGGATCCGATCAGTCCCCTGACACCTGTGGCTGCCATTGCGCTCTGCAGGACTCCGATGGACAGGACGTTCGCGACCAGCGGGAAGACCTGCTCCATTGTATCATCGAGGATTCCAAGGTACTGCTTTGCGGTTGTCTTCTTCGGGTTGCAGAGAAGAGCCACCAAAGCGGCGATAAGGAACATGAGAGGAAGACCCAGAACCGGGAGTCCCCATGGATCGTAAAGTGCCAGAAGGAACAGTGCGATGATGGCGACGAACGGAAGGGCGATCCTCCACCATGAGAGCTTCGGATCCTTAGGCGGGAACTTGGCAAGGGTCTCTTCCTTGTTCTGCGGCTTTGCGCCCCAACCTACGAAGACAATGGTGAATGCACCTGCAATGACGATAGGAATCAGAAGAAGCCATGTGAATCCGACGTACGGCATGTTGGCCTGTGCTGTCATGAGCATTGTCCAGAGGTTGATCGGAGGACATGCGGCGGAGAGCATTGCGAAGAAACAGATGAATACCGTTCTTTTCTTCTTTGAGATTCCCAGATACTCGAGAACCGTGTTGACAAGTCCGCCCAGGACGAAGATGGCGACTGATCCGGCACCTGTGAGAGCTCCGGGGATCAGCATCATCACGCCCATGATGGACATGAGGACCCACTTGTTGTTGATCTTCTCAACAACCGTTCTTGTAATTGCTGCGATAGCACCGCTGTGAGAGTAGATGTTGACGAATATGGATGCGGCAATGAACAGCAGAGCCAGATCCAGGTTCACAAATAATCCCTCGACCAGATACCTCACAGGACTTCCAAGTGCCGGAACCGCGATTACTCCCGCTATAGCCAGGACAACAGCCGCGACAGCCATTGAGATATCAGGTGATTTAAGCTTGATGCTGCTCAGCACAAAGGCTGCGATCATTATGATCAGCAGGATCAAAGTCAAAGTTGTAGTTGTCATCCAGACCTCCGCTTACTTCTTGATGAAGATCTTAGGTGCGGCCTGTACAAGGTCCATTGGCTTGTCGATGATTGTGAGTGGGATGCCGTACTGCTGGCTGATCTTGGTGAAGCGGTCATCAGCATTGTTGGCCTTGAGTGAGATGATCCAGTCTGACTGCGGGCAGACGAGGTCGATGATTCTCTCGTTTCCGTTGGTCGGAAGCTTCGGAGCACGTGCATCAGCCTCCATGCTGACTGCGACGATTTTCATGTTCTTGGCCTTGGCCTTTGCAAGGACCTCCTTGAGGAATCCGATCTCATCCTCGATTGTGATTCCGGATGCACCGAGTCCCTTCTCTGTGACGCTTATGACAATGACAAGTGTCGTGTATCTGCCTGAGTCGATATAGGCATATCTCTCCGGAGTCTCATCCTCGAGCCAGAAATCAGCATCCTCGCCAAGGGTGAATTTCTTTGACTGGTTGATAAGAAGCCTGAGCATCTTTGATCCAGCGCCCTGTCCGCCTGATGTAAGAAGGAACGGACAATCGAATGTCTGAATCGGATCTCCTGAAAGCACGGCAAACAGGCTTGCCGGCACAGCCAGGAGCATGATAGCAAGAATCAAGGTGATAGCAACTTTCTTCATTCTTCTCTCCTCATTTATAGTGATTTGCGATAAAGGCTGTTCTCCGAAAGAGAAAAGCCAAACAGTTTTCACATAGGAAAATTTTAAACCCGAGAATAGTAGAAGTCAAACAGTATTTTATACGAACATCCCACCAAATCAGAATTGATGTTGTATTTTTATGTATTCCTCAAAAAAATGTTGCATTTTTTTAGCAAAACGTCAATTACTAAACATTATAGGATGCCGGACAAAATAATCAATCTTATTATGACAGAAAGAATTGACACTGCTGCCAGAGTCTTCACAACACCCTGCTTGAACATGTCATTCGCTATTAGACCTGGGATTATGAAGCCCACCATCCTGATGTCCTGGCCTATGAAGCCAAGAGATTTTGAGAACACCTGCTCTACAAGCCAGGTACCGATCAGGGAGAGGAGCACCACGACCATGAAGCGCCTTCTTCCATAGATTATCACCCATTTCTGCAGAAGAAGGGTCAGTCCGTAGATTGCCAGGGACAGCAGAAGCGTGCTGATGATCCTTGCGGGAGTGGCCATGAAGAACGCCATGTATCCGGCAGATACAAGTCCTCCTGTCGCAATTCCCAGAAACTCAGAGAAAAGAAAGCCAAGAATAATGCTTATCCCGATCGCCTTGTGTAACATCTCATTCTCCATCCGCAGGCTTCTGCAGTATCTCAAGCATCCTCTCGCCCGCACCCTTTATGTTGCCCATGCACACTATGTTCTTTCTGCAGGAATCCCAGAAGCCGTCTGTCATATCCTTGAGCCTGACGGTCCTGACGCAGCCTTCGCCCAGTGCCCTTGCGAATATGCGCCTGCATTTTCCGGCATTGTCCCCGATCACCACAACATCGCTAATTCCAAGGGCTGCCAGAAGGTCCCTGAAAATAGGGAGACGGAACTCCCTGTCGGCCCTGTTATTGTAAATTACAGTAACATCACCGATATCCAGGCTATCAAACAGCTTTCTTGCGCTCTTTGGGTCATTGGAGGCGAAACCGTTTATGATGTTATGGCCCCTGGCCTGCGTCTGCCCTGTCATGCCGAAATCCGGTACGGCATCTATGACGGAATCAATGACTTTTGCCTCATCAAGCCCCAGATCCCTGCACACGTCAAGCACAAGGGCGAGGTTCTCCTCATACACGGGGAACGAGAATCTCTGAAGCACAGGCCTGAGATCCTCCCTGAGCTGTCCTGACTCATGGATTCTGACTCCGTTGCTGCCTGAAAGACATGAGATGATGTTCCTGTCCGCAGTATACACATCCTCCGAGGGGCCGATGCACCTGCACAGGACCTGTGCGGTGCTCTCCTCCGTATCCCCCATCTGGTCCACATGGTCCACACGTGCGTTTGTGATGATTGTTATTGACGGTCTTACAAGCCTTGAGCCCACCAGGACCTGGCTCTCCTCCCTTATTGCCATGCATTCGCAGACAACAGCCCTGGCGTTGCATCTCACCGCTTTGTCAAACAGGATGGTGTGCTCCCGGACAAGCCTCACCCCGTGTTTCCTTGGAACAGGCTCCTCCGACAGGTCAGGGAAGATGAATCGTGCTGCAGACCCCGTGGTCTTTCCGAAAGTCCTGATTCCGCAGCCGTTGAGTGCGGCGATCAGCATCCTTGCGGTGCTGCTCTTACCGCGGGTCCCGTTCACAAGGATCCTGAGCTCCACCTTGTCGGAGAGTCTCTTCAGGCGGGTGCTCTCATAAACACCTGCACAGAGAATCAGGATGAATAGGACAATTACCAACCACACATCAAAGATTATCCGTCAGAATCACCTTACGGACAAGCCCCCGGAGCTGTAGAAAATGCACTCAAGCTCATCTGCGAACGCATTGAGATTCTCCTCGGGATAAGAAGGGGCAAGTCTTCTCAGAAATGCGTGAGGGGTCTCATATGCGGGCCTTCTGACTCCCTTCCTGCGCATCCTGCGCTCAAAGCGGATGAACCGTCCTGCAGGAGTGCTGCGGTTTCTGAGATAGCGAATCCAGAAAGCAATCGGAGCGATCAGCCTCCTGTATAGCCTTGATGCCCTGCCTGAACGGATCCTTGTCCTCTGCTCGCTGCCTTCTTTCTCCTTCTTTCTCCGTCTTCCGAGATGCTTCCTCCTGAATCTGATTATCAATATCAGACCTACGGTTATTACCGCAACTGCAATGACCGGAATCAGCCATGAGACATCCTTGTATTCCCTGTAGATCTCAGTACCGACACGCTGGCTGTATGCGTCAACATCAAAGTCATAGACATAGCTCTCTCCGAAGAGGGAGTTCAGCCATGCATAGAAGGCATCGATGATCCTTCTCAGGAAGGAGCCAATGGCTGAGATCACTCTTGTAAGGAAGCTGACAAGTGATGAGGAGACCGACTCGAGATCACGCATGGATAGGAATGCAAGGAAGCTGAGCACAGCTATTACCATGGCCAGGACCGCATAACCTGCCGCAGACCGCCTGGCGGACCTCTCCCCCCGCTTCTGCCTCACCCTGAGAATCGTCAGGGTCATAAGGATCACAATGCATGAGATGAAGCCCCAGATTATGAACTGGGAGGGATTGCTCAGCAACGTGGTTCCCGAGACAGCTATCAGCGTACCTTCAAGGACTATTGAGATATCGAACATGAACACAAGCTCTGTCCTGCCAACAGTCCTCAGCGATGTTATCACAACATCGGTGAACAGAAGCAGTATCATCGCCGAGAATATGATATGGGTCACACCGGAATAAACGGAGAGCACAAGCATTCTCTGGACCAGGATAGTCGCCGCTGATGCACAGGCAATGTTCACAGCTGCGAACACAGGAAGCCTAACCTCTCTTCCGAGAAGAATCATGTCCGCGATTAGGACAACCGAAAGGGACGCGAACAGCACTGTCAGAGGCAGTGAGATCACATGCCCTCTAGGCTCAAGCATGCACCAGATGCTCAAGAGAATCATCATATGGGATGGAAGAATGCTCCATCTGGAGAGATTCTCAGCTGTCCTGTCCATCTCCCCTCCTCAGAGCTCTCATCTCTATGATTCTCCTGGCAGACTGCGCATCATGGCCGGATCGGATTATCTGCCCCGCATCCCATGGGTCAGGAAACTCTTTTGCAAGAGGCAAAGAGGGTTTCTCACTGTCTGTGACCAGCCAGATCTGGCCCAGGCCGAACGAGCGCCCGCCCAGCCCTGTGAACGAGCATTCCTCCCCATTGTACTCAAGGCCTGCCAGCTCAGTCAGAAGAAGCGGAATCTGGTCGTCAAGGCCGTTTCCGTCAATGACTCTCATCTCACTTGTGCCGAATGAGGGAATGACGAGCGAGCACCGAACCTTCCTGACCGTCAGGGCAAGGATGCATGATGCGGTGAGGCTTATCATCTGTTCCATGCTCTCCGAATCCATGCTGTCCAGGACCATGTGCACACCGGCGTTGGTGACCTCCTCTCTCCAGGTAGTGAAAGACATCAGGTCTAGCACAAACGTCACAAGCCTCGGAATCACAGGCTGGTACTCATTGACCGCAAGCTCTCCCTGATGGGCAAGAATCCTCCAGTTTATGTGCTTTATGCTGTCTCCATGCCGGTAGTCATGAATCCCCTTGAAAAGAGTGTCATCCTCTATGCAGCCGCGGTCAAACGGAAGCATGCTTGAGCTGTTCTCAACAAGAATTCCCGCATCCACGGGAAACACTTTCGGATAGACGACCAGCATCGGGGGCCTTGACATGGGAAAATCCTTTGATTCGGTGCAAAGCCCGAAACCGTCACCCGAAGAAGCCCCTATTGTCTCCATGAACGCTATGCCTCGGGACCTTGTGTGTATCGCCGTTGTCCAGGTTGCCTTCTGCCTTGACATGAGCCAGGCAATACGATGTTCTGTTTCAGAGTCATCAGCCAAAAAACTTGGAAGAACATTAAAATATCGGACATTAATCCATATTACAGGCAGTGCCTTGTTGTTCTCTACGCCAATGTTGATCCTGATGTCCTCTCCCGGGAAGACGTTGCATGAGAGTGCAGAGGCGTCGACCTTGACGGATCTGAGGGACAGTTTGCCCCAGATGAAGGAGAAGAGCGCAACAAACAGCACTGCCAGAAGGAAGACGGTCAGATTCAGCAGATGAAAGTATGCTGTCAGGATGCAGAGCACTCCAAGGCAGATTATTCCCGCAAGACTGGTGAACCAGCTGTTGGATTCTCCACGGGAGACATTTCTCACAGCATCTTTTCCTTTTCCGGAGGGACCGGCTCGGACTCGATTATGGATTGTATGATGGAGTTCTTGTCCGCACCACGGTATGTGGCCTGCGTCGAGAGGTCCGTCCTGTGCGACATCACAGGTATGAACAGGTCCTGCACATCCTCAGGAATGACATAGTTCCTGCCACGAACTGCAGCAAGGGCCTTTGAGCCCTGATAGAGGCAGCGGCTTGCACGCGGGCTTGCACCGGTGCGGAAGTTGGCGTCGGATCTTGTCTTCTGGACCACACGCACGATGTAGTCCTTGACTGAGTCGTCAATGTAGACTTCCTTCACCGCCTCGCGCATCGCGGCAATCCCAGACGGGTCTGTGACTGCTCTCAGGCTGTCAAACGGAATCACATCTCCCACCCTGTCAAGCATCGCGAGCTCCTCGTCCCTGTCCGGATACCCGAGTGAGAGCTTTATGAAGAACCTGTCCAGCTGCGCGGCGGGAAGCGGGAACGTGCTTTCCTTCTCTATCGGATTCTGTGTGGCCATGACGAAGAACGGGTCAGGAAGGGTGAATGTCTTTCCGTCTATTGTCACCTGACGCTCCTCCATAGCCTCAAGCAGTGCGGCCTGGGTCCTCGGGATTGCGCGGTTTATCTCATCTGCGAGAAGGAGGTTCGTGGAGACCGGACCCAGCCTTGTCTCAAAGGCGCCTGTGGCCTGGTTGAAGATCGTTGTTCCGACCACATCAGAAGGCAGAAGGTCAGGTGTGAACTGGATGCGCTTCCTGTCACAGCCCAGCGCAATCGCAAGGGTCCTCACAAGGGTCGTCTTGCCGGATCCGGGAAGATCCTCCAGAAGCACATGGCCGTTGCAGATTATTGCGGTGATGATAAGCTCAAGCTGTTTTCTCTTTCCGATTATTATCTTGCCGGTCTCATTGATCAGCGCCTCTGATGTCTCTCTGACTTTGGAAATATCGGACATATCCCCTCCTGACTTAAAAGGATATGAGCGCTAATGACATCTGTCAACTTTGAGATTGATGTCCGGCGGACTGTTTTGTGCGGAAAAACTACATGAAAAAAGGGCCTTCGCACCAGGCAAAGGCCCCCTGTTTAAGTGAAAGTAGTTATGGTCTGAACACAACCTTGATTGCAGTGTCGTCCTTGTCCACGAAGTCGAAACCCTGCTTCAGGTCGGCGAGCTTGAACTCTGCGTTGATCAGCGGCTTGATCTTGACTGTGCCCTGGATCAGAGGTCTCATGACCTCAGGGAACCAGACATAGCGCTGCTGCCATGTGTGATGCACAAGACAGGTGTTGACGAACTCAAGGCCGTCATCATGCCAGCGGCTGATGTTCAGTGTGATCGGTGTGGTGACCCAGCTGTAGAAGACGAACTTTCCGTTGTGCTTGATCATCGCGGATGCGGCGTTGAAGGACTCAGCGCTTCCGGCTGCCTCCACAACTACATCAGCTCCGACTCCGCCTGTGAGCTTCTTGACAGCAGCAACGACATCCTGCTCCTTCGGGTTCAGGACAACGTCGGCTCCGAGCTCCTTGGCAAGGTTCAGCTTTCCCTCAAGAGGATCAACCACCACGACCTGGTAGGCGCCCTTGAGCTTTGCGCACTGTGCGATGATCTGACCTGCAAAACCTCCGCCCATGACAACGACAGTGTCACCGAGCTGGACTCCGCTGTTCATTCCGCTGAACATTCCGCAGGCGATCGGCTCACCGAGTGCGGCAAGGTCCTTGTCCAGTCCCTTGGGTGCCGGCTGGAGCTGGAAGCTCTCTGCCTTGAAGTAGTCGGCATAGTTGTTGTTCCATCCGAATGAGATGACCTCATCGCCGACCTTGTAGTCAGCGACCCTGCTTCCTACTGCAACGACTGTTCCGCCGCTCTCATGTCCGAGAAGGAACGGGAACTCTGGTGGCTGGCGGAACTCAGCAGTCTGTGGGGGCATGAATCCGCGGTAGAAGCTCTTGTCCGAGCCGCAGATACCGCAGAGGTGGTTCTTCACGATGATGTCGTTCTCCCCGCAGACAAGGTCTCTCTCAATGAGCTCAATGTCATAAGGTCCGTTCAGCCTTGCGGCTCTTGTTGTGAATTTCTCCATTCAGGCCCTCCTTAAAGGCTCTTTCTCTCTTCAGCGATGATGTCAAGCGCCTGCTTCCAGTTCTTCCTGAAGCTTGAGCAGAACAGCTCGACAGGACCGTAGTCATGATACTCTTCCGGCTTGAGTGAGCCTGTGAAGTAGCCCTTCCTGAAGTCAGGGAGCTTCTTGACCAGCTCGTCAATGACATCAAGCGGTACGGGATTGTTGAAGCAAGGAACCACAGGAGCGTCTTTCTCAAGAAGCTTGTCGGCTGTTCCGAGCCAGTTGATTGTGTTGGAGACATCGCCTCCGACCCACTCTGTGAAGTGCTGCAGGCCTCTGGCTCCGCCGTTGATCAGCTTCACCTTTCCGCCGCGGAGGTCCATGTAGTATCTGACCTTCTGGGCACATGCCTTTCCGGCAAGATACAGGGCATCGGGTGAGATGTCGATGTTCTCTGCCTTGACGACCTTTCCGAGATACTCGTCGAAGATACCTGCGATGTGTGAGATGTAAGTGACAGGAGCCTTTCCGCAGCCTCTTGCGACACCTCTCTCATAAGCGTTCAGGACGTCGATAGTCTGGTCCATGCTCATGACCTCAGTGCAGTTGAGGGGGATTCCCTCTGCAGCGCACTGCTCGATTGCCCTGATACCGTCATCGGTCGCGGGGATCTTGATCATGATGTTCGGGCCGGCCTCGCGGTTGAAATGAGCGAGCTTCATGATTGTCTCGTAGCTCTCATCATACGGATCGCCCTGGATGCTGACATAACCGAGCTCACCGTTCGTGGCCTCGTAGATGGGCAGGAAGATCTTTGCGATCTTTGCCACCAGCTCACGCTGGAGCTTGACCTCGACCATTGCGTCATCCTTCTCCTCTTTCAGGATCTGGCGAAGAACCTTGCGGGCCTCCTCGCTCTTTGTGGGATGAACAAGCATCTTGTATGCGAATGAGGGGTTCTGTGTGCATCCGACCGCACCGGCGTCGATTGCCATGTGAGCCTCTTCCTCTGTTACGTTATTGATCCAGAACTGTGTCGGCGTCATTGCCGAAACTCTTTTGAAATAATCTGCCATTTTAAACACTCCTTGTTAAATCTCTAAACCTTTTGTATAGAACTCATAGGCGGCCGAGAGAGCCGGATCTATGCGCACCTTGTCTTTTGTGATGAACTCACCGGCCTTGATGTCTGCCGTCACCTCTGCCCAGTTGAGCAGATAGAACGGAAGCACTCCGGCAGGGACCTTGTCCTTCTCGTAGAGCTGAGGTGTGACATTCTCGATTGTGTGATGATGTCCCTCAACCTTGAGTGTCGAGCCTTTTTTCATGTCAACCTCGACCTTTCCGACCATCACTGAGACCTGACGGCAGCTCTTGTGGAGGCCTATTCCCAGGAAATCCATCAGAAGTATCGATGCGGGTGTCTCAACACCGAGGAAGTGATACGGCCAGTAGATGCATGCGTACTTTCCGTTCTTTCCCACGACATGGCCCTTGCCCCTGAGAAGCTCCCAGGTCTGCTCGTCGTTGCATCTGACAATGACGAACTCTCCGCCGCCGAAGCTGACCTCGTCGGTGTACCTGTAGTCGTAGAAGACATCCACGACTCCGGTCTCCTTAAGGATACCGCCGTCCTCCACAGGCACGAACACGTCTGCAAGCTCTGTGATCCTTGCAACGGGATAGTTCATCTCGACAGCGGCAGGCTTGAGGCCTGTCACGTTGGACACGAGGTTCATCTCGCAGAGGTCTGCGGAGATCGGACCCAGAAGAGACTTGAGAAGCTCGCCTCTTGCCTTGAGTGTCTCAACACCCTTGTACTCCCTGTACTTCTTGAGCTCGGGAATGACTGCGGAGGGCTTCTCCTCAAAATAGGTGATCTCACATGTGTCCGGATTGAAGATGATGTCGTTCTCACTGGACTTTCCGGCGCAGATGATCTCAAGACCCAGGGCCCTTGCCCATGAGCAGAGGTCTGCCAGGTTCCTCGGCTGGTCGCCGTTGGCCAGTGTGTAGATCACGCCCTTCTCCATGGCAAGCTTTGTGAGGTACGGACCGCAGACGCTGTCTGTCTCCTTGGAGACCATGCAGACATTGATTCCGTTCTCAATTGCAAGAGCTGCGGCGGAGGAGCTGAGATCGACCTTTCCGGTGCACTCAACTACGGTGTTAAGCCCTGCACAGGTAATGAGCCTGTAGTCGCTGACAACCAGGATGTCATCCGGACCTGCGGCCTTGACCTGGGCCTCGGTCTCGCAGACCTTGACCAGCTTCTTGTCGTAGCCGACTTTCTCCAGGACCTGGACACACTCGTCAGGATGTCTTGAGCAGATCAGCCTGAGCGCGCACTGCGGTGTGTAGAGGAGCTGGACGACTATAGTGTAGCCGTAGCCCCTTGTGGCACCGATGATACCGACTTTGGTCTTCTGACCTCTGAATTTATCCTCAATGTATGAAAAATCCATTTTGTTCTCCTTATCAGGCTTTCTTTGCCTTGGCCTTCTTGACGATGTTCATTACAACCGGAGCCAGGCAGAGGATCACGGTGATTCCGAGGAACACAGCTGAGATCGGCTTCTGCACGAAGATCAGCAGGTTGCAGTTGGAGATCTCCAGTGCCTGACGTGCCTTAAGCTCGAATATCGGTCCAAGGACGAATGCCAGGACGATCGGAGCCATCGGATAACCGCACTTCTTCATGTAGTAAGCGGCAATGCCGGCGATGATCATGACCTCGACATCGAAGATGCTGTTACCGACAGAGTAAGAGCCTATGACACAGACTCCGATGATGATCGGTGCAAGGATCTTCTTGGGGACCTTGAGGATCCTCATCAGGATAGGAATGACAAGAATACCTGCAATGACACACATGATGTTACCGATGTACATGGATGCGGTCATACCCCAGACAAACTCAGCCTCCTGCTCATAAAGGAGCGGACCGGGCTTGAGGCCCCATGCCTGCAGTCCTCCGAGAAGGACAGCTGTTGTGGATGAGCCGGGGATTCCAAGTGCAAGAAGAGGAACAAAGGCACCTGCGGCGGCTGCGTTGTTGGCGGCCTCTGATGCGGAGACTCCCTCAAGGACACCTGTTCCCATCTCTTTCTTATGACGGCCTATCTTCTTCTCCATAATGTATGAGAGGAATGCGCCTGTTGTTCCGCCTGCTCCGGGAAGGAAGCCGACGAACATTCCGAGAATGGCACTTCTGACCATGACAGGCAGCAGCTGCAAGAACCGCTTGAAGCTGTAGAAGCTGTCGCGGATCCTGAGCTTTCCGGCATAGTCGTGACCCTGCTTGCTCGGGTCCTCAGGCTCAAGCATCTCCATGACCTGGCTCAGACCGAACATTCCGATTACAAGCGGGATGAAGTTGATTCCGGCCAGAAGCTTCATGGAGCCGAAGGTATACCTGAAGTGGTTGGAGCTCTGGTCAATACCGATTGTGGACAGAAGCACTCCTATACCAGTGGCGATCAGACAGGTGATCGGGTCATCACCAAGAAGCCATCCGATTGATGTCAGTGCCATGAAGACCAGTGATGCAAGCTCTGCAGGACCGAACTTCAGACCGACCTTGGCAAGAGTCGGGCCCATGGCGGTGAGGAACAGGATTCCAATGAAGCCGCCGACAAATGATGAGATGTTGGCGTTGAACAGTGCCTGTCCGGCCTTACCCTTTCTGGTAAGCGGATATCCGTCAAGGCTTGTCATGACAGCCGAACTGTCTCCCGGGATATTCAGCAGGATTGCGCTGTAAGCTCCGCCGAACATGTTTCCATAATAGATTCCGGCGAGCATGATTATTCCGGTTGTTGGATTCATCTTGTATGTCATGGGCAGGAGAAGAGAACAGCCTGCGACTGCTCCGATTCCCGGCATGGCACCGACAAGGATTCCGATAACGCCTCCGATGAGGCAGGCGAAAAGGTTCATCGGGCTGATTGCAGTGACAAAGCCCTGTGCAAGTAAAGCAAAGTTAGACATGTGTCACCTCCTCAGATTCCGAAGATCCCGCGTGGGAACGGAACCTTGAGCCAAAGAACGAACACCGCATAGAAGAACAGTGTTATGACAGCGGTGACCCAGAGGGACTTGACCCACTTGTCATTGTTGACGACCTTCATGTAGAAGAAAAGCGAGAGATATGTTCCGATCACCATTCCGAGGAACTTGATCAGAAGAATGGCAAGGATTGCGGTCACTGCGGGAAGCAGCGGCTTGAGCTTGACAAGCACATCCTTGAAGGAGACGGCGCTCTTCTCGACTGCGGCCTCTCCCTGACGCGATGCCACATAGGCCTTGATGTCCTTCACGAGCTTCACCACTGAGAACAGAAGCACAATGGCGCCGAACACTGTGGGAATGAAGCCGGTATCTGCGGAAACTCCCGGAATCCACATTCCGTATTCACTGATTCCCATGAACATCCATACGCATGAGATGATTATCAGTATCACTGAAATAACGATTCTAAGCATGGAATACCCCATTTCAAAAATGCCGCTGCATTTAGGGCAGCGGCATTGTGTTTTCAAGACTTATCAGAGAGCACCGGCTTTCTTTGCTGTATCAAGAAGCATCTTCTCGTTCTCGAGGTAGAACTTCCTGTAGTCATCGCAGTTCATGTAGCGGTTCTCGATTCCGTTCTGGTTGCAGTAGTTCTGCCACTTCTCTGAAGCACAGACCTTAGCAAATGCATCTGACCACCAGAGCTGAGCCTCTCTGCTCATGCCTGCGCCAGCGAGCATTCCACGTGAGAAGTAGTATACCAGATCCTTGAAGCCCATCTCGACGAATGACGGAGCATCTGCGAAAGGAGCACCGAGTCTCTTCTCAGCCATTGTAGCGATAGCCTTGAGCTGTCCGCCCTCGACAAGACCTGCACACTCTGACGGGTTGAACATACCGAACTCGATGTGGCCGCCGAGGATAGCTGTTGCGATCTCTCCTGCGCTGTTGAAGTAGACTGTGTTGAACTGGGCACCGGTCTCGGTGTTGATGTTGTAGACACAGACCTTGTCGATGTCGTCTGCACAACCGACTGTGAGCTTCATCGGGTTGGCCTTTGAGGCCTCAAGAGCCTGCTGATATGTCTGGTACGGGCTGTCTGCCTTTGTCACGAAGAGGACGTTGTCAACGCCGACAGATGCGAGCATTGTGAAGTTGTCCTTGGGGATTGTGCCGGCCTTGTTTCCGCCGACTGTATGACCGTCATTGATTGTGAAGATGGTGTAGTTCGGGTCTGACTTGGAGTTGACATAAGCCTGACCGACTGAACCGGATCCGCCACCCTTGTTGACAGGAACGATTGTCTGGTTTGTGAGCTTGAGGTCCTGGATGATTTCAATGAGAAGACGTCCCATGATGTCGCTTCCGCCGCCTGCTGAAGCCGGGATGACCAGCTCGATTGACTGTGATGGATAATTTGACTCGCCAGCTGCGTTGGCGAAAACGAATGTCATTGCGCTGAGAAGCACAAGAGCAAGAACAAGAATACGCTTCATCGTATTTCCTCCTTTTTGTTTTGGGTCTGCCTTCGTGGCAGGCAATTTCCATCTAGCAAAAACCGTGCCAATCGGTTTAAAAGGCGAAAATGCAATGGTTAAATTTAACTAACTGTTGCAATTTGCAACACTTTGTAGCAACAATGCCACACTTTTCTGATGTTAAATCAGTCAGGAATCCCGTATTTGGTCATCTTCCGGTAAAGCGTGCTCCTGTCCATGTTCAGTGCCCGGGCAGCCTCGGCCTTGCTCCTGTAGTTCTCAAGGGCCTCCTCTATCCTCTTCTTCTCAGGCATCTCTTCGGAATGATCTGCGGCACCTTGGCCGAACAAAGTCTCAAGGTCATCTGCCGTGATTGTCTTTGACTCTATCACGACAGAAAGTCTCTCACACATGTTCTCAAGTTCCCTGACGTTACCCTGGAAACCATAAGATAGAAGATAAGGAAAACAGTCAGATGCAAACTCGTGGCGTATGCTTCCAAGTTTTTTGTCGTAGAGCTCCAGGAAGAACTTTGCGAGGGTAACAATGTCGCTTCCCCTGTCCCTGAGCGGAGGAACATCAATTCTCAGGACATTCAGACGGAAGAAGAGGTCTCTTCTGAAGCGACCCTCCTTCACCTCATCCTCTATATCCCTGTTGGTGGCAGAGATGATTCTCACATCCACAGGAATGACTGCATCGTCTCCAAGACGGATGATGGAATGCTCAGCCAGAACCCTCAAAAGTCGAGCCTGAAGTGAAAGGCTCATCTCAGAGACCTCATCCAGGAAGATTGTCCCATTATGTGCAAGCTCGAACAGGCCCGTCTTTCCACTCTTGGATGCTCCCGTGAACGCACCGGCGGCATAGCCGAAGAGCTCACTTTCAAGAAGGTTCTCTGGAAGAGCAGCACAGTTTATGGCCACGAACGGGCCGTTTCGTCTGTCGCTTGCACGGTGGATGCTCTGGGCAAACAGCTCCTTTCCGGTTCCTGTCTCCCCTACAATCAGTATGCTTGAGTTAACCTTGCTGTACTTCAGGGCAAGTTCCTTGGCCTTATTCAGCGGCTTGCTCTTTCCTATTATGTCATCAAACCCGTATTTGGCCACAAAACCCTTGGAATAGGCCGTCTGACGGATCTTTGTCTCTAGATCACGTATAACGTTAACCTTCTGAACAATCATTACAGCACCGCTGAAGTGACCGTCCACCCTGATAGGGAACTTGTTTATCGAGTAGTCCTTCTCTCCTATGCGAACAATGGTTCCGAATGTGGAGCCTATCATTGTTGAGATGTCGGGGTTGTCCAGAAGCGGAGATATCTCATCTATCCTTTTTCCGACTGCGTTGGACGCCTTGAGTCCGAAAAACTTGCAGGCATCAGCGTTGAAAACAGTGACCCGTTTATCCGCGTCCACGGAGATTATCCCTTCTGAGATATTGTCAAGGACCGTCTGGTATTTCTCCATCGTGGTCTTTTGCTCGGCAGAGAACTCCAATAGCGAGATAGCCTCATCAATGGCCTGTCTTACACTGGCTTTACTAGTCAGGATCAGAGAACACGGTATTCCCCTGTTTCTCGCATACTCTATAACGGCGTTTCCACCGACTATACAATCAACACCATCAGCCAAGGCACGAGAGCAGACAGTGGAATAATTCACATCCGCATCAACCTCATAGACACTGAATCTCTCAAAGAGCTCCTCTCCTATTTTTTCAACACCGTATGTGGCATTCGGAAGACCTATAAGAGCCACATGGTGAGGATTGCTCTTACGGGCCTCGTTGAATGCCATGAGAATGTCATAGGCACTCATAGGTATCTCAACTATAGGCATCTCGGGATAATGGTTCTTCAAGAACTGAACGCTCATTCCCCTGGCAATAGCAATGTCCCCGTAGAGTTTGTAGTCGGGAATGTCATAGACTGCCATCGGGTGAGAACGGAACTGGACTTTCTC
>JAEEGG010003635.1_pt1 | contig 38333 bp, 30 predicted proteins | sample 9134161 | NCBI WGS metagenome assembly JAEEGG01 (sample SAMN16246543, study PRJNA631951) | gut metagenome | biome: gut microbiome; feature: rumen; material: CR-attached | host: Bos | place: Iran: Karaj | collected 2018-10
AGGCGATGGGCGCCTGGGGCGAGAAGGTCATGTATGGCAAGAAGACGATGGGCACCATCCGCACCACCTTTATTATCAATGAGGAGGGCATCATCGAACAAATCTTTGCTGGCAAACAGGTGAAGACCAAAGAACACGCAGAACAAATTCTGAATAAATAAGGAATAGAGGGTCGACCCAATGGCTTCTTATCTGAACACAGACAATATCTCGCGCAGCACGGATGGAGTGGAGTATCATCCGCTACGCCCTTTCCTACCTGAGAATGCCAGCGTATTGTTTCTGGGGAGTTTTCCACCCCAGCGTAAACGATGGTGTATGGATTTCTATTATCCCAATTTCATCAACGACCATTGGCGCATAGAGGGACAGGTGTTCTTTGGCAACAGAAACCATTTTGTGGATTTGGAGGCCAAGTGCTTCAAACTCGATGAGATTGTGGCTTTCTGCCAACATTGGGGGCTCGCTTTCTTTGACACCTCTACAGCTGTTCGTCGCCTGAAGGATAATGCCTCAGACAAGTTCCTTGAAGTGGTTGAACCAACTGATATCCATTCGCTTCTCAGACAGCTGCCTCATTGTCGCGCCATCGTCACAACGGGTGAGAAGGCCACAGAAACCATCTGCGCTACGATGCATATTCCTGTCATCCCAAAGGTCAATACCTCAGTGGCCATTCCTGACACATGCAACCTTGATGGCGAACAGATTCATCTCTATCGTCTCCCATCTTCCTCCCGTGCCTACCCCATGTCTTTCGAAAAGAAAGCAGAGGCTTATCGGCAGATGTTTGAAAAAGTCACGAAACAAATATAAATCATATGACACCAAAAGAATTAAGAAACGAACGGTTGGCAGAGCGGATGATTAAGAATCTGAAGCGCCGCAACATGGAGGCCTTTTACTGCAAGACAACAGAGGAGGCTGTGAAGAAAGTATCGGAACTGATTGCCGATGGGAGCAGTGTGACGTGGGGTGGTTCGATGACCATCCGCGATATGGGAATCCCTCAGGCACTGAAAGACAGGGGAACCCTCGAGGTGCTCGACCGCGATGTGGTGACAGACCGCGAGGAAGTGGTAAAGATCTATGAGCGCGCCTTCACTGCCGATGTCTATCTGTCGAGTGCTAATGCCATCAGCGAAGATGGCGTCATTGTGAATATCGATGGCAATGGCAATCGTGTAGCTGCCATCACCTGGGGACCGAAGAAGGTGATCTTCATCATTGGTCTGAACAAGGTTGCGCAGACAGTTGAGGCTGCGTTAGCCCGTGCCCGTTCTACGGCCTCGCCCATCAATGCAGCCCGCTTCGATATTAAGACACCTTGTCAGACAGATGGTGTCTGCCACAACTGCAATTCGCCGGAGAGCATCTGCAATTATGTTCATTTCCTGCGCAACTCACCGCGAGGTAAACATACAGTTGTGTTGGTGAGCGAAGATTATGGATATTGATATGAGGAAGATAGCAATATGGCTGCTGATGTTGCCGATGATTATGTGGGCAGCGAAGAGTGATCTGAAGCCACGACTTGTGGTGTGTACTGACATCGCGCCTGCCGATGTGGAGCCCGACGATATGGAGTCGATGGTAAGGTTGATGGCCTATGCTGACCTCTTTGAAATAGAGGCGCTGATCACGTCGGTAGGATGGAACTGCGATCCTTATCCTAAGGAGTGGGCGCAGTATCTGCAGCGTGTTATCGAGGCCTATCGCAAGGATGTGCCGAAGTTGATGAAACGCTCTGAGCAGAAATCATTCTTGCCTCTGGAAAAGGAGAACGGTCAGCAACAAATCGGCTATTGGCCCAGTGCAGACTATCTTAAGAGTCGAGCCGTGATGGGTAGCGAACGAGGGGGTATAAAGGTGATAGGCGAGGGTAACGACTCGCAGGGCAGTGATTTGCTCATCCGCCTGGCAGACGAAGACGACCCGCGGCCAATCTATGTGGCTGCATGGGGTGGGGCAAACACTTTGGCACAGGCCATCTGGCGCGTAAAACAGACACGTTCGGCTGAGGACTTGAAGCGTTTTGTCCGTAAGTTCCGCATTTATACCATCACCGATCAGGATATGCAGTATAACATGCGTATGGATCGAGCCTACAGCTCTCATATGTGGCTGCGCAAGGAATTCTCCGATGACTTACTGTTCATCTGGGATGAGGGTGCTTGGCAGGAGCAATGCGAATTGGGTAAGCGCCATTGGCAGCAACATAAAGAACATATTCAGGGCAAGGGGGCCTTAGGACATGAATATCCTGATTACAAATGGGGTGTGGAAGGCGATACACCGAGTTTCCTTTATGTGATGCCTAACGGTCTTACTGACCCTGAAGATCCGCATCAAGCCGGTTGGGCTGGGTATCATGAGCGCGGCCTCTGTGCCGACTCGCTCACCACCGCCTGGACCAGTTGGCAGGAACCGCTTCGTAGTATCAGTGTAGGCTATAAGACCCGTTTCTATCCCGATGAACTCAACGATTTCATGGCCCGTATGCAATGGGCTGATGAGGGAAGTGGCAATCGCAATCCTCAGGTGATTGTTGGCGGTAATAAGGGTCGTGAAGCTTTTTTCATTAAGGCTAACCCTGGGGAAGTCGTCCGTCTCGATGCTTCCCAATCAATGGATCCCGATGGTGATGGTCTTACTTTCTGTTGGTGGCAGCAGCCTGAAATAGGAAAGACAAAAGTAACAATCAGCCAGTCAGAGGAGTCCATTGCCACAATCCGAATTCCTGCAGACGCTGTTGATGATACGATACATATTATCTGTGAAGTCCACGATAATGGTCCCTTCCATTTGGTATCTTATCGTAGGATGATTATTTCTTTCTGAACGATAAATATGGATATCAAAGATAAAATCACCGAACAATCTTCGCATTTCGATCATCTGGAACAGATGTCGGTTGCAGAGTTGTTGCAGCATATCAACGAAGAGGATGGTTATGTGGCCGAAGCCGTCAGACTGGCTATTCCCCAGATTGAGTCCTTTGTAGAGGCCGTAGAGGAGCGGATGAAGCGAGGGGGAAGACTCTTTTATATCGGTGCTGGCACCAGTGGACGGTTGGGTGTCTTGGATGCCAGTGAATTGCCTCCCACCTTTGGGGTGCCCGATACGTGGGTAATAGGGGTCATTGCGGGTGGAGATAAAGCCTTGCGTCATGCTGTAGAGAAAGCTGAAGATATCTCCGAGCAGGGCTGGGAAGATTTGTTGGCCTATCATCCTACGGCTGACGATACGGTTCTCGGCATAGCAGCCTCAGGTACAACACCTTATGTGGTTGGTGCTATTCAACAAGCCCGACAAAACGACCTCCTGACTGGTTGTATCACCAGCAATCACCATACACCTTTGGCCCAAGCAGCTGAGTATACCATTGAGACTATCGTAGGTCCTGAGTTCGTCACAGGTTCCAGTCGAATGAAAAGTGGTACTGCCCAAAAGATGGTGCTGAACATGATTTCTACTTCGTTGATGATTCGCCTTGGCCGAGTAGAGGGCAATCGGATGGTCAAGATGCAGTTGACGAATGCCAAGCTGGTGGATCGGGGCACACGGATGCTTCAGGATATGCTTGGCCTCAGTTATGATGAGGCTCAGGAGCGTTTGTTGGAGGCGGGTAGTGTGGATGGTGCCTGCCAGTAAAAATATGCGTGTGGCAACAATTTTTTCACTTTTCACTTTTCACTTTTCACTTTTTTTCGTATCTTTGCAACGTTTTAAAGCTTTAAAGACCAATTGATATGTCATCAGTAGAGATAAGGAAGGTAACGGATAAGAAGAGTCTGAAGGCCTTTATCGACTTTCATTATGACTTGTACGAGGGTAATCAGTATGATGCGCCCAACTTATTCAGCGACGATATGCATATGCTGAGTAAGGACAAGAATGCTGCCTTCGAGTTCTGCGAGGCTGAATATTTTTTGGCCTATAAGGACGGCAAACTTGCAGGTCGTATTGCTGGTATCATCAACAAGCGGGCCAATGAGAAATGGGAACGTAAGAGTGTTCGCTTCGGATGGGTTGACTTTATCGATGACATCGAGGTGAGTCGTGCCCTCTTCAAGGCTGTTGAGGATTGGGGGCGTCAGAAGGGAATGACAGAGATTATCGGTCCCCTTGGCTTTACTGATATGGACCCGGAAGGTATGCTCATCGAGGGTTTCGACCAGTTAGGTACGATGGCCACCATCTATAATTATCCCTATTATCCCAAGCATATTGAGCAGCTTGGTGGTTGGGAAAAGGACAATGACTATCTGGAGTTTAAGCTCATCGTACCGCAGGGTGGGATACCAGAGAAATATCAGAAAATAGCCGAGTTGGTGATGAAACGTTATAATCTGCATCCCGTACATCCCAAGCGCAGTCAAGTGTTCGGCAAAGAGCAAATAGGTCGTAAGGTACTTGATGTGGTCAATAAGTCTTTCGGTCATCTCTATGGCTATTCGCAGATGACGGAAGCGCAGATCGATGAGTATCTGAAGATGTATTTCCCCATGCTTGACATGAATCTGCTTTGCCTTATTGAAGATTGGAACACGCCTGACCACGATATCATTGGTATAGGTATCTCTATCACCTCGATGACCCGAGCTTTGCAGAAGTGTCGCAGAGGTCGTTTATGGCCTTTCGGCTGGTGGCATTGTCTGCGTGCGCTGAAATTCCGTAAAGCCGAATGTGTTGATATGATGTTGGTGGGTATCTTGCCCGAATATCAGCAGAAAGGTGCCAACGCCTTACTTTTCTATGACCTTATCCCTTGGTATCAGAAATATGGCTTCAAGTGGGGTGAGACCAACGTGGAGCTGGAGACCAACAATCAGGTACAGAGTCAGTGGAAGTATCTCGACCACCAACAGCATAAGCGCCGCCGCTGTTTCAAGAAGTCACTCTAACTAAAACTAAGAAAATGGCAGAAGAGAATAACATCAACCTTGAAGAGAACGTCATATATGACGATGATAATATTAGAACCCTGACGGGTTTGGAACATATTCGCCTGCGTCCAGGTATGTACATCGGCCGTTTGGGCGACGGCTCCTCACCAGAAGATGGCATCTATGTCTTGCTGAAGGAGGTATTTGACAACTCTATCGACGAGTTTAAGATGAAAGCGGGTGACCGTATAGAGGTGAATATTGAGGACAATCATCGCATTTCTGTACGTGACTATGGTCGCGGCATCCCCCAAGGCAAGCTTATCGATTCTGTCAGCATCCTGAACACCAGTGGAAAGTTCGATTCGAAGGCCTTCAAGAAATCTATCGGTCTGAATGGTGTTGGTGTGAAGGCCGTGAATGCGTTGAGCACTCATTTCGAAGTCCATAGCTATCGCGATGGCAAGGTGCGCAAGGCGACCTTCGAGTGTGGCAAACTGACTAGTGATGTCACCGAGCCGACACAGGATGAGAACGGCACTTATATTTATTTTGAGCCTGATGCAACGATGTTCCACAACTATCAGTTCCATGATGAGATAGTTGAAAATATGCTGCGCAACTATACCTATCTGAATACGGGATTAATCATCATGTATAACGGTCGTCGTATTCTCTCGCGTCACGGACTGGAGGACTTGTTGAAAGACCGTATGACCAGCGATGCCCTCTATCCCATCATTCATTTGCAGGGCGAAGATATCGAGATTGCCTTTACCCATGCCAATCAGTATGGCGAGGAATATTATTCTTTCGTCAATGGTCAGCATACCACACAGGGCGGAACCCATCAGAGCGCCTTCAAGGAGCATATTGCCCGTACCATCAAGGAGTTCTACAATAAATACGAATACGGTGATATCCGCACAGGTATTGTTGCCGCTATCTCCATCAATGTGGAGGAACCTATCTTCGAGAGTCAGACTAAGATCAAACTTGGTTCTACGGTGATGTCGCCAGAGGGTGTCAGTATCAACAAATATGTGGGTGATTTCATCAAACAGGAAGTAGACAACTACCTGCATATCCACAGCGATGTGGCTGAGGTGTTGGAGAATAAGATCAAAGAAAGCGAGCGTGACCGCAAGGCGATGGCAGGCGTTACCAAACTGGCGCGTGAGAGAGCTAAGAAAGCCAACCTGCATAATCGCAAACTGCGCGACTGTCGTATCCATTTCAGCGACGTGAAGGACGAGCGCAAGGAAGAGTCGAGCATCTTCATCACTGAGGGCGATTCTGCCAGCGGAAGCATTACCAAGAGCCGCGATGTGAACACACAGGCAGTCTTCTCGTTGCGAGGCAAGCCGCTTAACTGTTTTGGTCTTACCAAGAAGGTGGTCTACGAGAACGAGGAATTCAACTTGCTGCAGGCAGCTCTTGATATCGAAGAGGGACTCGACAGCTTGCGTTATAATAAGGTCATTGTGGCTACCGATGCCGATGTTGACGGGATGCATATCCGTCTGCTCATCATCACCTTCTTCCTGCAGTTCTTCCCAGAGCTTATCAAGAAGGGTCATGTTTATGTGCTACAGACCCCACTTTTCCGAGTTCGTAACCGTCGTACGAAGATAAAGAACAAGAAAGTGATTGCTGAGGCTGATGCGAAGGCCGACAAAAAGGGAGACTTCATCACCCGCTACTGTTACAGCGAGGAGGAGCGAGTCAATGCCATCAGCGAACTGGGTCCTGATCCTGAGATTACCCGATTCAAAGGTCTTGGTGAGATTTCGCCAGAGGAATTTGCCGGTTTCATCGGTCCTGACATCCGTTTGGAACAGGTTACGCTCCATAAGACAGACCAAGTGCAGAAACTCCTCGAGTACTATATGGGCAAGAATACGATGGAGCGCCAGAACTTCATCATCGACAATCTTGTTATCGAGGAAGACCGCCCTGAGGAGGATGTCTACGAATAACCTATTTTACGTATATCTTCTGTCCATTTACTATATTCAATCCCTTCTGCAAGGAACTGAGTCGCTGACCTTGAAGGTTGTAGATATCAGTTCTTATTTCTTTTTTATTATTGGTTATTGCTTTGATTCCTGTCGTCTGTGCATCGAATTGGCCCGTGAATGACTCACGACTATTCTCCACGTTGACGGTGTAATGGCCTTTTTCGTAGGCAGAGATGTCGATGTTGAGGCCAACGATATTGCCAGCGTTGACAGCTTTCTCGTAGACGACTTTGCCAGATACGTCAGTTATGTTTACCAGATAAGCATCGTCGAGCGGGTCAAGATTAATGCCTAGCTGTAGGTCGTTGTATTCACCATACAGCGGAAGTTCTTCTCCTCTCCTAATTGGTGCTTTTGGCTTTGTCTTGATCGTATGGGTGAAGTCGAAGCGGTTCTTTCGAGCTCCCATGCTTTCAGGTGTAGCCCCATCCTCATATCTGTCGTTGAGGTAGATAACTTCATCTCCAACGGTACATGACATCAGGAACAGTCCATGACCTTCTTCCCCATAATAGACATTTACGGTCGGACCGTCAATACCTCCAACACCCTCCAACCAAGTGGTATTGTAATTGTAATATGGATCTCCACCAAAACACCACAGAATGTCTCTATAAACGCCCTTAAAGCCTTCTAATCCTCCGGTCTGCTTTGGCCCTATCACGTATGGCTGATTACCAATAAACAGGGTATCATTGGCTTCGAGGGAAAAGTCATACGTCATCTTAAGTTGGTTTATCGCATTATAAATGTACACTTTCTTGTCTTCTTCGTACCATGCTCCAACATATCTTAAGGAAGGAATTTGTGCCATAGCAGCATAATCCGGATGATTTGGACTAACATACCGTTGACACATCATCTGCTTGCAGGTCTTTCCGCCGATAATAGTATCGCCATCGAAGTAGTAGTGGTCAATCACCTGCACAGGATTACCCGAAATGGTTCCCACCTTCCACACTTTACCCTCTTCGATAAACGGGCGGTAATCATCCTGAGGTGTTGGCTTGCTAACAATTCCTAATAATTCTTGTCGGGTATATATTCGCCCGTTAATTTGGCATGATAACAGAATATAGGCGTTGCCAGGTTCTCTAATGCTTGTTTCAAGAAGGCTTTCTGAGCCGACACCCTCAATCCAGAAGTTGTCTTCTACTGGTATGTTGGCATCTTGAACACGCATACGACGGAATTTGACACCATCAATATCAATCGTGTCCACACTGGCAACAATTAATGGGTAAGCCAACTCATTAATGACGTCCCCTGCATTCTTACTGAAGTCATACAGCAATGAAGTCGTTTCATGATGTGGATAGACAATATATATTTTCTTTCCTTTCTCACGCAAAGCATACTGATATTGTCCCCCGACTTTATCGTAAATTTTCTTATATGTCAGTCCGCCAATGATGGTATCACCATCAATGATGCGATCCACATTAAACTCTCGACCATTAAAACTATGATAGTGATACGTCCACACCTTACCTTCTTCGATAAGCGGATGATAATCATCCTGAGTCTCTTCGATGTTTGAGGTGATCTCGTTCACCATAGAATAGGCCATCACATAGCCTTCCTTTGGGATTTCAATACTAAGATGACGATAACCGACATTATTGTTATCGACCTCAAACCTGTTTCCGCCATCATTCCATCCCACAAGCCTCCATTCGCCATATAGCGATTCCATGGGGTTGGCATCTGCACTTGCCAACATTGGTGAGAGCACCAAAATGAATAAGAATAATAGTTTCTTCATTGTTGTTATCGTATTTGTTATTATTTGCTATTGAGTATCTGCTCCAAAGTGATATCCGGATTGCTCTCTCCGAACACATCTTTCTTTAGTTTGAGCTTGCGATGTTGGATGGCTGAGACGGTAATGCAGTAAATGTTCCCGATGGTGCGGTTGCTGAGGCCGAGTCGCGTGAGGATACACAGACGGATGTCATCTTCCTGCATAGCGGGATATTGTTCACGTATTTTTGCAAAACGATTGTTATCGATGGCATCGAGCGTGCGCTCTATCTCGCTCCATTCGTGCGGACTGAGGTAGATGAGCGAATCGCCGCTTTGGTTGAGTTTCTTCAGCACTTCCGTCCGTTCGAGGATGAAGTTTTGCAGGAATGCCACTACTTCATTTGCTTGATGCAACAAGGTCTTCTGATGCTCTGCCTCCTGCTGGAGCCGACGTCTCTCCTGTTCCTGCATACGAATGCGATAGCGGAGTGCCAGCACCACCGCAAAAAGGATAATCGCCGCAGCAATGATGACAATAAGGAGTGTACGAGCATACATCTGTGAGCGGTATTCCAGTTGCTGATTCTCCATTTCCTGTCGCAACGTTTCCTGATAGTACTGGTCTTTCTGCTCAAGTGCCTTATAATAGATGTCCTCTATCTGATTGAAGGCCTCATCCAAACTGTCCTCAATCTGTGTGGCGCCTATCCGTCGGAGCGCAATCTTAGCGAGGTTGCTCTGCACGATATAGGCCAGATGGACATCATCGCCTGAGTCAATCTGACGATAGATCGTTTCTGCCGAATCGAGCATGTTGAGGCTGAGGTAACTGCGGGCCAGCACTTGTAATGTGCCTTGTCTCAGGTCGGTTGTTGCTGCCGATTCTGCCCGATGGGCATAGTCGAGTGCCTTTTGATAGTCTTCCTGAGCCCAGGCAATGTTCGCAAGACTGGTGAGTGTCTGACACATCAAGTCCGTCATCTGGCTTTTCTCAGCGATATCGTATGCACGGTTGATGTAACCGAGTGCCTCATCGTATGCGCTCGGCTTTGCCGCTTCGCTCGTCGAAGAACCCTCGGTGGTGAAAGCCACTTGAGCAGCGTAGGTGCCTGCATAGTCGAGTAACAGGACTTGGTTACGCTCATCATCGGGATGCTGTTCATAAACGGTCAAGGCTTTCTTCATCAGTCGCAATGCTTCCTCAGGGTTGCTTTGTGATAGAGCTTCCGCTAAGCGCTGGTACGCGATATAATTGGTGTGCCAATCCTCTGATGCTTTCGATAGTTGTATGGCTTTGCGCAGCAAAGACTCACCCTGACGGATACTATCATTGGCCAGAGCGGCCTCTGCCTCCTCCAGAAGTCTGACTCCTGACTTCAGACTCCTATCTCCTGACTCCTGCCCACAAGCAACCATCAGAATGCCTATAATGAATATGTACAATGACCTTGCAAACATTGCTATCGTTTTTTCATTATTTCTCGGTTGCAAAGTTACGACATTATTTTGAAAGTTGTATCGCTTGCCTATGGAAAAGATGTAAACAAGATAAAAACGGAAGTTGCTACAAATCAACGGATTATGAAAAACCAGGCTTTAAACCCTATGGAAAACTTTTAGTTGTAAGGTGCCTTACACTCTGAAATAATAAGATTTGGGGACGGCTCAGACCCACTGAACCGCCCCCATGATTCCAATGAATGGATGACGTTTACTAAACGCCCATGCAGCTTGTTGCTCCCAGTGCAGTGAGAATCGCTGATGCTATTGACGCAATGATCTGCACAATCCACTTACATGTCTCTTTCTTTGTCATAACTTACCTCCTTTCTGATTAGTCTTTATCGATTCCATCGCCGTTGTCACCGCCTGTGTTACCAGTATTGATTACCAATGTTGAGGCCTGTCCGGGCATTGCGAAACTTCCGCTATATACGCCTTCCGACTCTGTCAGTTCAATTTCAGAACCGTTTACGGTAGCTGTAGGCACCTTGTCCTCTGCGGGCGTAATGCTAATTTCTACCTCGGCGTCCTCGTTCAGCGTAGCACCAGATGTAATGGCACTACCGTTATGGGTCACAGTTGCCGTACCTGAACCCGTCGTTGAGATGGTCAGTGCGAAGCTTGTGGGTTGGGTTTGGCTATTGCCCTGAGAGTTACCCTGCTCGCCGCCGCTCTGGGAACCGCTTTGCGAACCACTTGTTCCAGAGTCTGTCGAAGGAGTACCACCGCCCATAGCAGCTTTCTTTGCAGCCGCGATCTCAGCAGTAGCCTTATCGGTCCAAGCAAGCCGGCCGTCTTTGTTCAACTCCTCGCGAGTGTACTCACCAGTAGCCTGTGCCAGAAGCTTCAGACTGTTTACGGCAGGACCGGTCTTGTCGTTTGGGGCTAGAGTGCCGATGCTGGCGGAAATGGTCTTATCGGTGTCTGCATCATACAATTCTGTGCAGCCGTTACCTATCACACTCACCTTAAAGATCGCCAGATTGTCCACCTTGACTGTGTTACCATTCAAGGTCTGCTCACGCACACATTTCACGAAATCCCTTAAGATACCCTCGATGGTTCCTCCAGAGAAAGGTGTGTTGTGATCTGCCATGTGAACGGCCATGTCGTGGATGTTGAGCGTCTGCTTGTACGATACCCGGGGGTAGTGTTTGCCATACGCACCGTTCTTACTGTTGTTGTTTTGTGAAAGATAAAGTTCAATCATACAGTTTTAATTGTTAATGAGTTTCTTGTTCTTTCAGTCTTAAAACAATCCGGCCTGCGCACTGCCTTTTGTCTCTCGATTGCGGTTGCAAAGGTACGGCTTTTTCCAATACAATCCCCGAAAATACTCATCCCCAACAAATCCTAAAAACGCAAGCCGCTCTTTTTGAGCGGCTTGCGTATGCTAAAAAGACTCATAGAGAGACGTCCTCAGTGAGCCATAGTCCAACATTTTCAGGTACTGGTATTCATAATCTCCCACGTCCGCAATCCCTATTCTGATCTCTCATTCCCCTGCATTAGCGCAGAGCCTATTTCGTCATAAGTCTTCCTTTCACCACGCCATACTCAAATTTCCGATAAGGCCTATATGTATCTTCCTGATCTATTTTCGTCCATATTACAATATTCGGGTATTTCTGGTCGTCCCTCACTACAATATGATCGATGCCTATCACAAATGGTTCTCGACTCACTTCCTTCAAAGCCGCCTCCACAAGAGTTCTATATTTATACCCTACACCTTCTATAAGTTTATCATTCTTAAGAAGCATTTCTATGTCATATTCCACCTTGTTTGGACAATACTTTTCATCCGTAGGATACCTGTCCTTCAGTTTCTTCAACGACAGTTCGTACGAATTCTCCTTAAGCACAATCTTTGAATAATCCAAATCACGGCCAGAAAAGGTTTTCATGATGAAATCTATGTCCTCCTCAGCCATCCTATTTCCAAATATAAATCCCTTAACTGCCCTATAGTCTATCTTCAACCTCCTACCTCCTTTCTCAAACACAAGCCTATGTTCTGCCTCATGCTTCCAGGACTTCGACTTATTTCCCACAAAGCATTTCAGCATATCAACGATTGATTGTCTCATAATCTTGGTTATATCAAATTGTGGTAGCTTAGTTGAATAAGCTACATCAAACTCGTTCACATTATCATATTTCACTTCCTTAAACGACCGTGAAATCACCTCAGTATCGAAAATGATAGCATATCCACAATGACCGCTGGCATAATAGGCCCACATCAACTCATTGGCAGGTTCCTTACTTAGAGAATATATACCCGATGAACACACTTTATTATATAAATCACGTACACTATCCTTCACCCGCTCCATGGCGTCGCTAGAAGCTAATGGTTTAACCAGTTTCATCTGCAAATTGAAAAGACTGTCGTCAAACAAAGCCTCGGCAGGATCATTCAATTGCTCTATAGTCGGAATGTATATAGTATCATGCGACAGGAGTTCTATATCTCGTTCAAAGACATCCTTCCCATTACCATCCTTCGTCCCTCTTCCAGATCTATACTTATATGCTATCATATGCTTCTTTTTTCTTCTTGCACGTTTGTCGCTATGTCATAGCGACCTTCCACCTGCCACTGTTCCCTGCGTGTCAACGCAGGGTCTTATCTCCTACTGGTACTGATTCTTCCTCCTATATTGTTCCGTCAATTCAAAAAGTTTTCTAAACTTCTCTACTCTCTCCTCCTTCTGTTAGCCTTCAGCCAGTTGAGCATATCATGCTCCTCTATCCGGTACTTAGACGGATTTCTATGATTCTCATCCAGAAACCCATCACCTCCAGATACCTCACTATCCACTTCTCATCTTGCGTCATATTTCAATTCACATCGTATAAAAAGGAAACTCTTTCTGAGTATATCTTCCACAGGAAAGCTTGTATATATACAATAAAACCCTCCTCACCTATTTATTGCGAGAAGGGTAAATATATACGTTGAAGAATATTTGGCGGGGGAATATACTAACTCCTCGTTACTTGGCAGTGGGTACATTATAGACTCCCCCATATTCCCCACCACCAGGAATATTTTTATTCCTGTTGACAACTTATTCTTGATAATAATACTCAGATTTCTCATACGCTTTCCTCCTATGATTATTTTAAGTTTAACTCGTGTGGTGATAAGTTCCTAAAAGTTTGTGTACCTCGGGAAAAGTGAGTACCTTTGCGGCAAAATCATAAGTTATGCTGCTCAGTCAATTCGAATATCGTTTTCCTACAGAGGACAGTTGTATAGATTATTTCAAGGATGTTCGCTCGAAAGCACTTGGAGCGTGTCCGAAATGTGGTCATACAGAATACTATTGGCTTAGAGGGAAACAGGCCTTCGAATGCAAGTTTTGTCGTCATCGGACTCCCTTGACAAAAGGCACTGTGATGGAGCACAGTAAGCTTCCAATGCGCACATGGTTTTATACGATGCATCTAATGACTTCAATCAAGCAAGTGCTTTCTGCCAAAGAAGTGCAGCATCAGCTGCACATGCCAGAATATCCTCCTGTGTGGTTAATGATGATGAAGCTACGTAACATCATGGGCAAACGTGAGAGCATATACAAACTCTCCGGTACTGTTGAACTGGACGAGGCTTTCTTCCCAACGCGGATGGAGGCAGACGAAAAAGCAGAGCCGATGAAGCGCGGAGCAGGAAGCCAAAGGCAATCCAAAGTCTTGGTAATCGTTGAAAGTAAGGCGGTTGACGACATCCTAAGGCATATTTGGAGTCAAAGGACATCCCAACAGCTATGGATAAGGCTGCAAAGCTTACCAAACGGTCAAAGAGGCAGTCTGTGAAGAAGGTGGTTCATTACATCAAAATGTTTGCCATTGACGACCTGAAGGCTTCTACCATTGATGAGCTGCTTGCACAAAACGTGGATGCAAAAGCTATCATTCTCTCCGACGGTTCCTCCTCACATGTGAACTTGGACAAGAACTTTGCTAAGCATATTCCAATCGTAGAGAAGGGAAACGTGGACGAAGTGGTAAAGAAGGGACTACCTTGGGTACATATAATAATAGGTGAGTGTCGAAATGGCATTGCCGCTATCCATAAGGAGATTGACGGAAGATTCCTACAGCTGTATCTAAATGAATATTGCTGGAAGTTTAACCGCAGGTTCTTCCGTGACTCCAACGATCCAAAAAATTTTTTTTCCAATTCTTCTACTGTCTTGTGTTTTTTTGCTATCTTTGCACACGTAATTCATAATAAGTATAATGAAAGCAGGAAACTGTTGAAGTAAAACGATTATGTACGATCAGATCCGAAACGATACCCTCTTTGGCATGTTATATGCCGTAGTGTCAGCACTGTTTCTGGCAGCTTGTTGCTATCTGCTGTTCCGTCAAGGCAACGCCTTTGCCCGTGACGTTACACCGCCAGTACGACTGCGCCGGTGGACTGCGGCCTATTTCGCCGCCACTGCCGTGTGCCACTTGTGGTATATGCAGATATTCTTTCTTACCTCCGCTGAGGACATTATGATGACCGACCTTATAGGCGGACTGCTCGACAGCGTGCTCGCCGTGCCGTTGGTCATCTGCGTCATGCTCAACATGCTGCAAGACCGCCGGCGACCGCTGTGGCCCATTCCATTGATGATAGCACCGTTTGTCGTGGGAGAGGTATATAGCATTGCCACCCTTAGCTATGCCGTTATCCCGATGCTACATGTCTATCTGCTGCTGTTGAGCATATGTATCGCGATATACATGTTTCGCGCGACGAGACAATACGGACGCTGGCTGCGCGACAACTATGCCGACCTGGAGCACAAGGAGGTGTGGCAGAGTCTTGTGGTACTGGCCCTCATGCTCCTGCTGTTCGTCTTCTATACGTTTTTAGGCAATGTCACGCTTTTCCTATACGCCTATCAGCTGTTCGACATCGTGTTTCTCGGCTATCTCCTGTGGCGGGTAGAAACGTTGAGCGACCTGAGCATCCCAGTCAACGACCCCTCATCACCCACGCGCAATTACCCGGCCTTGCCGCCCGGCACGTGCAAGAACATCGGACAGTTGCTTCAGCAGCGTTGCATAGATACGCAACTCTATTTACAGCACGACATGACCCTTGCCCAACTTGCCAAGACCATCGGTACCAACCGTCTTTATCTCAGCCAGTATTTTTCCAGTCAGGGCACCACCTACAATAACTATATCAACGATTTACGCATCAATCATTTCATCCATCTCTGTCGCGAGGCAGCAGATGCCCAGCGCTCATACACCATCCAACAGTTGGCTTTAGAGAGTGGCTACCGCAGTTATAGCACTTTTAGTGATGTCATTAAGCGCAAGACGGGAAAGTCGGTGAGAGCTTGGATGAAAGAGTTTGGAGAGCCCTAAAGTCACGAAATCAACAAAAAAAGTCACGAAATCAGCAAGAATCACAGTTCAAGCCTTGGGACCGTGACTTTTTTTTAGGGAATATTGCTAATTTTGTAAGCGCAAAATTTCAAAAAAATGTCTATTCATATCAATCACATGTAGCAATGAAAAAATCGATTATCTTCGGCAATATCATCACGATGGATGAAAAGCGCCCCTTTGCCAAGGCCGCGTTAGTGAAAAACGGCATATTTGCCTATATCGGCAGTGCAAACGAAGCGAAGCAGCTCGCAGGCGCAGATGCGCAGGTGCTGGATTATGGCGACAACTATATCTATCCCGGATTCCTTGAGTCGCACAGTCACGGTCATCTGGCGGGAGACCGCTTTATCGGACAGGCCAACCTGAGCCAGGTGGGCTTGACCGACTATGCCAAATACCGCGAAATCATCAAGGAGTTTATTGCGAAGAACCCGCAGCGCCAACTCTATATGGCTGCAGGGTGGGTGGAGAATGATGAATACGTCACCAAAGCCTATCTGGATGATATCTGCGCAGACAAGCCTCTGATCATGCAAACTGGTGGCGGGCACTCCATGCTGCTCAATACCAAAGCACTTCAGTGGGCCGGCATTGATGCGGCATACGCGAAGAGATATGGCTATGACATGGTGCACGTTGACAAGAATGGCGACCCCGACGGCTACATCTGTGAAAATCCCCTGATGGATGTCATCGCCATACTACCCTGTTCGGTGGAGGATGCCAAGAGCTACTTGCTTGCGTGGCAGGATTTCGCCCTGCAGAATGGCTATACAGCCGTAGCCGACGCTGGTGTGGAACTCTTCTGCAAGGATTGTCCCCAGGCCTACTATGAACTGGAGAAGGAAGGCAAGCTGAAGATACGTACCTATGCTTATATGTACGTTACCGACAATATTGCCGACCCGAAGGCAGAGATTGCCCGCATTGCCGCACAGCGTGCCGAACTGAGTGGTGAGTATTTCCATATTGTCGGAGCCAAGGCGTTCCTCGATGGTGTGACCGAGGCGCATACAGGTTGGCAGAACCAGGACTACCTGGACCAGCCCGGCTATCACGGTGTGGAGCGCTACAACGACCACGACAAGATGGTTCAACTGATTGTTGAAGCCGACAAGGAGGGCATGTCTGTTCATGTACACTCAGAGGGCGGTGGTGCTACCCATTTCATGCTGGGCTGTATTGAGGATGCAGAGAAGATTACCGGAAACCTTGACCAGCGTAACGTGCTGGCCCACCTGCACTTCGTCACCGATGAGGATATCCGCCGTATGGGCGCAACAGGCTCCATACCCGCTGTTGCACCGCTGTGGACTCCGAAGATTCCCGGAGGTCCTTACGAACAGGAAGTCTCCTACGTCGGTAAGGAACTGACCGATCAGGCCTATCCCATCAAGTCGTTCTATGATGCAGGTGCCAACGTGGTATTCCATTCCGACTATCCCGTCTCGCCGATGATGAATGTCAAATTCAGCATTTATACGGCAGAAACGCGCTCGGCTCCAAAGGACATGTTGGGCGGGATATGCCAACCGCGTAATGTCAAGGAGGCCATCACCCGCGAGCAGTCGCTGCGTGCCATGACTATCAATGTGGCCCGTCAGTGGCACCAGGAGCATCGCATGGGTAGCATTGAGTTCGGTAAGATTGCCAATATGGCAGTATTTGATTGCGACTTCCTGCACGACGACATCGAGAAGGTCGCACAAGCTAATATCGTTGCCACAATCGTTGATGGCGAAGAAGTCTATAAAGCGTAATTGACTAAATGATTATACTTAGAAAACTATCGCAGATTCACCCAGACATCCCACTGGTGTGGAAACTTTTCTCTGAATCGTTCCACGAGCATGAGCGTATTATCTTTTCCGACCTATTGGACTGTCCACAGGCAACTTTATATGGCATTTACCCTGATGAAGAGTCCCTGCAGTTTGCGGGATTCTTCATCGTCCTCGACTGTGAGCGAATCGTGTATCTGTACTATTTAGCCGTCTGTCCTGAAATGCGCTCTACTGGCATAGGTGGAAAGGCGCTGCACACCTTAATAGACATGTATAATGGCAGACAGATAACGCTGGCCTACGAAAGCATCCTCCAGCCCAGTGACAACGCTGGTCAGCGTAAGCGCAGGCAGGCGTTCTATCTGCGAAACGGTTTCCATGAAAGCCCTTGGTATTTTTGCTTTGATGGTACCGAATATGTATTGGCTAGTACAGAAGAAGCAATCGATATTGCTGGCACCAAAGAGATATTTTATCAATTTGCCAACTTTGATTCCGATTTTTACACTCATAACATAACAGAAGACAAATAGTCAAATAAAGCAGCAAAACAATGAAAGAGACAGCAGACAAAGTTTATAGGAACGCAAAAGTTTATTCCGTTGCATTGGATGGAACAGAAACGCATGCGGAGGCACTTGTTATCAAAGACGGCAAATTCGCATACGTTGGAGATGAGACAGGTGCCACTGAGTGGATTGGGAATACCACAGAGGTCATTGACTGCAAAGGGAAGAGCATTATCCCCGGTCTTGGAGACGCACATTTGCATCATGCGCAAGCTGTGCTGAAGTACGGCACGTGCAGCTTTAGCCATATTGTACCAAATCCAGAGACTGACACCCCCGACGGTGTGGTCAAGCTGATTCAGGAGAAACTGAAGACCTATGCTGAAGAGCACAAGAATGCCCCTGTGATTAGAGGATTCGGCTGGGATAGAATGTGGTTTGCCGGTGTACTACAGGGCATTGTGAGACCGTTTACCAGACATGATGTGGATGCGGTTATACCTGATAAACCAGTCGTTCTCACATCGTTCTGCGGTCATCTTGTCTTGCTGAATACGAAGGCTCTGGAAGCTGCCGGTGTTACAAAAGATACTGATGACCATCATGGACTGATTGTCAAGGAAGCCGACGGAACGCCCAGCGGCTATATCTCTGAACCTGCCATATTCCGCCCTATCATCTATAGTATTCCGAACTATGATTTCACGCCGGAGGAGTATCACGACTGCTTAAAGAAAGCGTTTAATGACTTGAACGCAAGCGGATACACACTTTTATGCGACTGCCAACAGGTAGAGTCCTCTTATGCTGTGCTTTCAGAAATGGCCAGGAATGGCGAATTTACCGCCAGAGTATCCGGTGTTCATAATGTCAACGATGCAACAAGGGAGTCGGATCTCGAAAAGGCCATTGCCAACCGCACGAAGTTTGATGTCGATGAGCTCTTTATGGTGGATACGGTAAAATACTTTGCCGATGGTTCCCTCGCTATGATTGAGCCATACACAGAGCGTGCGTCCGACAAAGAACCAGGCACCAGAGAGCCGCTTCTATGGGATGAGGAGCATCTGAAGGAGTCGATGGCACTTGCCAACAAGGAAGGCTTCAACATCCATACACATGCCATGGGAAGTTATGCCATACGCAGAGTGATTGACTGCTATGAGAACGCGCAGCAGTTGTACCCGAATCCCAAAATCAGAAACATCATTGCGCATTGCACATTCATAGAGCCAGAGGATCGTGTGCGTATGGGCAAGAGCCATATCATAGCCAGCAATCAGCCCGGTTGGTTCAGTGACAACCCCACCGAAGAACCTGTCATGGTAGCTTGGTGGGGTGAAGATGTTGTCAGGCAGACCTATCCAAGTAAGTCCCTGATAAGCAATGGTGTGGTGTGTGCTTACGGTTCCGACTTTCCTGTCAATGCCGCTTACGGTCTTGCAGGTATTCAGGTAGCTATGACGCGAAGGCATGTTAAGTTGGATCCGACTTATGAGTTGTTCAAGGATTTACCCGCTGCCTTGCCCAATGAGTGTGTATCCTTGAAGGAAGCGCTTCAGGCACATACCATCCATGTGGCATATCAGGCACATCTGGAAAAAGTAACTGGCTCCATCGAAGTCGGAAAATCCGCAGAGCTGGTTGTTCTTGATAGTAATATAGAAACCACTCCTGCAGACCAAATTCAGGATATCAAAGTGCTTGAAACTGTATTTAAAGGGAAAACAGTATTCAAAAACACTTAATATCCCATGAAATCCTAACTTATGCAGACAAGATTCAAAAAAAAGGCAAAACTCTTTGACATTGGCATCACTGCCGTGGCAGGAATGCTGTCTGTGGGTATGATGCTCTATGGCGTGTTTCATTTCGGACAGGCCAAGATATTGCCTGAACTGGTGCTTAACCTGTTCTACATCGCCTGTCTGGTGATGATCTGGATGTACTTCTTCAACCGACTCAAGCCTCAGCAGTTCAACTACCGGTGCACCATCTGCGTGGGCATCACAGTACTGCTGCGCGACGTTCTGTTTCCACCACCATTGGCTTTCTACGCGCTCCATCTGGCTTGTCTGGCACTCTCGGTGCTGCTGCTACTCATGCTCACCTACTTCTATGCGCGCAAAGACTGGAAAAACTACACCAAGCGCAACATGTGGACTATCTGTATCATCGACATTATCATTGCAGCACTCTACAATGTGGACATCTACTTAGAACCCATCGATGAGTACACCACGTATTTGCTCACGGAAATTTGGATTCGCCCCACCATCACCTACGGTCTCGTGGCCTGTTTCATAACGGAAAAATCATAACTTTATATTAACATTATTATTCAATTAAAACAATTATGAAAAGACTGCAGAAAGGGCCCGCATTTGTGATGCGAGCCCCTTAATTATTTGTCAGTGGTGACTTCACTTTACACGAACTCCGAATGTCTCTTTCTTTGGGGTTCCACCTTTAACACGAATACCACCGTTTACATTCTCCAACTCTCCCATGTTCAGAGCGCGTGCGCTCATAAAATTCTTCTGTGTCATAATCTTATAAATTTTAAATTGTTAAACTTACTGTCTTTTCTCTTGTCGCTCAGACGTTGTTTGTTCTGATTGACGATGCAAAGTTACGGCGATTTTCTTCTGATTCCAAGAAAATTCACGAAATCTTCTCTCACTTGTAGCGACAACCGTCCCCACAGGCGACATATTAGGCAAACACCCTCATAATCTGTCGTCTCTAGACAAGATAACACGGATCCAGGCACGTTTGAGATACCCGGCACTAGTTATTATCTAGTTTATCTGGCGTTTCCCATATATATAAATAAGGTGTAGGAGAATAACAATGAAGCCGCTGGCGATTGCCAACGGCTTCACTATGTTTTCTTCATCTAATTCTATTTGGTGCAAAGATACTGTTTTTATTTACGAACTGTGCAAGTTTTTGGATGAATATTTGCATGGGTGCATTATTTTGGTGCAAATAGTTTGGAGGATCGCGTTTTTTGTACTACCTTTGCGTCTCAATTCAAATGATCAACTAAAACCATAGATAACTAACCCCGCGGACAAAGTTTCTTGGTAAATTTTTAACACTTAAAACAACAAGAAAAATGAAAAAGAAAAAAAACATACTGCCTGGCAAGCTATGCTGGGCCGCTAAGAGAACATGCGGCCCAAAAGTCAGGTTTTGTAACACACTGTGTATTATGATTAAGGTGGATCAGCTGAATGCCATCTTTGGTAATAACCCTAACATCAGTTATGGCCATGGGAAAGACAAATAATCCTGAGATTCTGAACGGACTGTTTGAGGGAGGGAACTTCCCCAATGCCCAGATCATCGTCATGACGGGCGACGGTGTCCACGTAAGCTATGAGGCTTATAAGAAGAGAGATGAGAAAGAAGCGAATGCCGGTCTCAGACAATCGGTGATGGAGTATGTGAACAGGCTGATGCCGGTGGTGGCCTCTGACTATAAGGAGGATTACTCGAAGATCTGGTTGGACATCCTGGAGGAGGAAGCTGTGAGCAGTGTGATCTATAACCGGGGAAAGCAGCAGGGAACAGTGTTTAACCGGAACCTCGTGGCACAGATATCCCGTATGATGGCATTAGACGGAATCATCGTCAAGGAAACGAATGATGTGATGATGGCAGAGCTGTTGGAGCCAGAGAAGGGGAAGCATCATCCAGTAAGGAATCAACTTGGTCTTGTGCCGGATGACAATAAGGTGAAAAAGGCCGTTGAAGAGGTTTTTAAACGACACGGCGTGGAAGTTCCGTGAAAGTTGAGGGTGCTGAAAGGCACCCTTTTTATTTGATATTCAGATAGTTAGACCGTGGAAGTTTCTCGTGGAAGTTTCTTTTTTTTCTCCACCAAATCATTTTTCCGACCTTTGCACCCAGAAATTCTTAATTAATCATTTAAAGGTCGCCTAAAAGGGGGCGACGCAAAACAAAACTTCAAAGATGAAGAGAACAAGAAATTTTTCGACGGTGAGAAAAATGGTCAGGGGTGTAAGAATGGTACACCAGGATCTTCTTCGCAGACATCCGCTCGATCCTGTGGCAGAGCGTATCCTGGACTGTATGCGCGGGAGGATCAGCCCTGCACTGCAAGGTCATTTCATGCAGCTGCTGCGTAGCTTCGACGAGGAGATGCAGGTGGAAATGGCAGATGACCTGAACGACTTCGCTCATGATCACACGGCTCACACTACAGGGGTTATTTCAGCAGACCTCATTCTTGACATCAGCTACAAGCTGATAGCCTATGAGCACAACATCCTGAAGAAGGGTGTGCGCAGCAGAATTGACAACAGGGGTAATAGAAATAAGGTACGCGTATGAAATACAGATTGATCATTCAGGATCTGAAAGAGTCGGGCGATGCTAATGTGCTGGCTTTTCTGAAGGACACGGAGAAGATTAAGCCCATGTCAAAGCGAGAGAGGGACTATTGCCTGCAGAACAGGTATAGGCCGGAGTTGGTGCAAAAGCTTGTGGAGGAATTCATTCCTTATATCATCTGGGTGGCATACACCTTTGGCGGCAATGCCAAGATGCTGACCGTGCTGGATCTGATTAGCGAAGGAATCCTCGGAGCCTATGATGCCTTTGGCAAGAGTGCAAAAGGCGGATTGCTGACCAGAAGAAGGGTATGCAATGCCATAAAAGCCCGTATCAAAAGAGCCATTGCCAAAGTGGAATGCGTGAATATGGAAATATACTCCATAGAGGAGTGTATCTTAAGGGGGGACGACCAAATGGACGACGATGGCATCCTCAAGGTAGTAAAGACATTAATTTAAAACAAATAAGAAATGACAGAAGAAATGTATGTTGAGAAGCCGGACGGAAAGCCGGTGAAGGCTTTTAGGGCCAGAGTGAAGATGTACGGCAATGATGTCGTAGTCGTGAACCCCGAGACTCCCAAGGAGAGTAACCGAAAGATGATTAAGCAGAAGGGCAAGAGCTCTTTCTACAAGTCAGAGGGCGAGAAGGAATCAAGCTATTCCATTCATATTAATGTGGATGCGAACGATCCGGATCCCGTGGCTACTATGCAGGAACGCTTCAATGAACTGACGAAGGGGGAATTGAAGAGTGAGCTCAAACTGATCGTCAAGGGTAAGCTGCTGTATGAGACGCCCGTGTTGAAGGTGTATCTGAACAAGACGCAGAAGAAGGTGGTGATACAGACCACCCTCGATTGTGGGCCTACTATTGAGCGGGAACTGCTGCAGCTGCAAGGCGACATGGGTCGCGTGATCGGGGCGAACTACTCAGAGATTATCAAGGTGTTTAACCAGAAAGATAGGAGAGAAGGAGTCAGGAGTCAGGAGTCTGGAGACAGTAGAAAAGACTCCGAATTCCCGACAGTTGAGGAGATCATCGACAGAGTGTAAATCAAGAATTAGAGAATTAAAGAATTAAAAAATTAAAGGATACGAATAGCCGAAATAAACCGTAATTAAAAGGAAACTAATGACCATAATAACCCATAATTTACATAATAATAATTATTCAAATTAGTGGATAAAATTATGGTCAATTAGGATAATTTGTTTCTAAAATAATATGGTCAATTCTTGCGTCCTTTCAGTAGCAAGCGGCAAAGCCGAGCGAGGGTGATTCGTTTCAAAAAAAGAAAACTTAAAACGAAACTGAATGATAACATTTCAAGAGAATACACATTTTTCTCAGGCTCTTCCCTGCACAAGGGAGGAGTTCTGGGAGCAAGTAAAGAAACCGACAACAAGGTGGCGCATTGATATGCGAAGGGCCATTTTGGCGGCGGTGGAGGCTTCGAAGACTCAGGGCGCAGTGGCTCTGCATAACCTGCTCCAGAACAGCGAATATCAGAAGTTCCTGATCAAAAAGCAGGGAATGAAGAAGAAGGCTGCCAAGGAGGCATGGGAGAAAAAGACAGATGCAGAGAAACTGTTGGCCTTTGCACAAGAGGTTAAGGATAATCTGCCGGCGTTTATCTTTGCATGCAGAGAGTTTGATGAGACGGAAACTGCGAAAGGTGGGATGTTCAGGCACAGAAGACTCGCTGATTGTCATCTGAATGGTCTCTTTATGCTCGACATTGACCATGTGGAGAATCCTATGGCTATCTGGTATAAGATGAGAGAGGATAAGGAGCTGATGAAATCAATAGCATTAGTCCATATCACCAGCAGTTCTTTCGGGATTCGCATCGTAGGTGTTGCTGACATCACGGTAGGAAATCTCGCTGATAATCAGATTGCACTTGCTCAGAAGTTAGGCTACAAGGCTGACGAGAGTTGCATCGATGCCACCAGAAACTCTTTTGCTCCTAAGGAGGAGGATATCATTTATATTAATGAGGAACTTTTATTTGATTACTACAATGAAGCATTTGACAAGAAGTACACAGATGAGTACCGTCAGAAGAGAACTCAACCACTATTTCATCAGTTTGGTGCTGAGGATGAGAAAACGACAAGTGCCAGTAATAAAACGACAACTGAGACAACTAAGACAACATTTAATGGCGACAACATGTCGCCTCAGGCAGAAGTTCTGCCTGAAAATAAGTTGTCTATGTTGTCAAAGTTGTCGTCAGAAAAGAACTCTGAATTGTCGTCAATAAAATGGAGAGGTTATGATATTCAGAGTATTATTGATCAGCGCTATGCTGATAAACTGCCATGCGCAGAGGATAGCAATAGACACAAGGAGAGTCTTAAGCTTGCCACAGACCTCCTACTCATGCTTGACGGCGACAAGAAAGTGGTGCAGCGTATCGTCGAGGCTCAGCCCTGGGTGCAGGAGATCATTGAGGAGAGAGATGAGAATGTCGAGCAGACGGTGGAATCAGCAGCGGGGTGCGTGGCGGAGAAGGAGAAGAAGTATGCAAGCTCGCTGCCATCCAAGGCCATGCTGGAAGCGGTGAGGAAGGTTGCGGGAAGAACGTATCAGGAAGTGGTCAAGGGTGTGAATGCCGATAGGGACGAGGCTGATGGCATGAGCATGTATGCCCAGCTTGACGCTTGGGGCGCTGAGATAGAAGCGCTGTTCGATGACTTCCCATTGCTGAGGGATGTGTGTGCCGGGTTGAAGAGACCTCAGTATCCTGCAGCGGTGTTCACTGCCGGCGGTGCGCTGATGACACTGATGACCAGATGCACCTACAGGTTCTATCATCGTGCCTACGTGGACCGAAGGCTCAATTGTTCCTTATATATTATAGGACATCCCGCATCGAACAAGTCGATGGCAGATGACATCTGTGAGATACTGATAGCACCCATAGAGGCGTCGGACAAAGCCGGCAAGGCTGCGCTGAACCGCTATAAGAAGGATACGAAGAAGAAAGCCGCCAACAAGGAGGGCAAGGACAAGCCCCAGGGCATCATCCGTATTCATCCATCCCGTACTTCTAACGGTCAGCTTATCGAGGATATGCTCAATGCAAAGGAAACGGTGGACGGCAAGGAGATGCAGCTGCATATGTTCACGTTTGACACGGAGCTGGACAACTCGATCATGCTGCAGAGTGGCGGTTCTTGGATCAACAAGCAGGCGATGGAGCTGAAGGCCTTCCACAACGAGAAGGACGGACAGATGTATCAGAATTCGGATTCTCCCGTGGATGAGTTCCGTGTGACATGGAACTATATCTACTCAGGCACGCCCATTGCATTGAAGAAGAAGGTGAATGAGAAGAACTTCGGATCTGGTCTCAGTACGCGTCTCACCGTGATTCCCATGCCGAAGACGAACTATAAGATGATTGACTACGAGGAAGAGGAAACCATCGACTGGGAACGTCTGGAACGCATGAAGACCTGGGCCTTCAAACTCGACTGTCGTGCAGGACAATTGCCCGTGAAGCCGCTGGTGAAGAAGCTTTACGACTGGACGAGTAACCGCATGGCGGACTGTGAAGAGGATGATTCGGAGGCCAACGAGCTCATGCTGAAGCGTGTGCCGTATCACGCCCTGAACTATTCCGTGCCTTTCATCGACATGCGCCACTACGAGAGCCTGCATCAGGAAGGAAAGTTCTGGGAGGGCACCTACGAAGTGGATGATACGGACTGGAAGCTCTGCGAACTGATGGCCCGCATCCAGTATGCCACGCAGCAGCATTTCTTCGGAGTCCTGGCTGAGAAGTACTTCGATGACATGAACAATGATGTGCAGATCTCGGGTAAGCGTCATCAACAGCGATCCGTCGATGGCTATAACAGACTGCCTGATGAGTTCACGAAAGAGGACGTTGACAGATGTTTCGGCTATAAGAATGAAGATTCTGGCTATATGAAGATCAAACGTCTTCAGGAGTCTGGCATGGTGGCGCTGCTTGAGGAAGTCATGCAGAACGGTCGTATGCGCAGGAGGTATCGGAAAGTGAATAAGATGGTGGTATAGCCCACCTATCACCTAACAACCTAACAAAATGTAAAATCAAAATGGAAAAAGTAACAATCAACAAATCTATCAACCTCTCCGAGCACATGACGCTCGGGGAGGTAACCAAGAGCAGACATACTGAGGTGTATAATATTCCCAGTCATGTGGCGATTGAGAATCTGAAAAGGGTTTGCGGGTGGTTAGAGGAACTACGCAGGCGGTATAATCTGCGGTATGTTCTGCGCCCGGTTTCCCCTCCTGAGTTAGGAGGGGTTAGGGGTGGTCTGAACGAGGGAATGTCTGGCGCTTCTTCAGACCACCCCACCCATACGGGCACCCCTCCTAACTTAGGAGGGGAAATAGATACCGAAGAGCCGATAATCATCAGCAGTGGGTATCGTTCGCCTCAGCTGAATAGGAAGGTGGGAGGTTCTCCAACGAGCAATCATCTGACAGGCTGCGCCGTGGATATCCGCGTCGCTGGTATTGAGCAGGCGATGCGCTATGCGGTGATCCTGATGGACTACGCCGACGAGACGAAGCAGGACTATGACGAACTCTTCATCGAGAAGAATCGCTATGGCGCCATCTGGGTTCATTTCGCAGTGAGGCCGAAGGATAATCGGAGAAAAACGATGTTTATTCAAAAGTGACATCAAAGGAATCGCCCGCTACCTATTATAAAACGAATCCCAGCCGCGTTTGGCAAGGATTCGTTTGTAATTTGCGTTGATTACCACAGGGCGGGGGGAATGAGACGCTGGGCGTTTTCGAAATCCTCGGGGGTGTCGAGCTCGATGGAGAAAAGATCGGTGGTATCGACGATGCGGAAGGTGTAGCCCTGGGGTATGAGACGCTCAAAGGCTCGCTCGTAGAAGATGTCGATGAGTCCTTCACGCTCGATCATCTGCTCGAGTTCGCGGAAGAGGGCGGTGCTGTAGTCAGCGGTCATTCGCTCGACGCCTACACTCTCACCCGCAGCATCTTCAGGACGACAGGTCTTACTGATCTCCGTGATGCGCCCTTCGGCATCTGCCACGACCTTCATCTCCTCCTCACCCAGTTCGTGGCGATTGAGCGCCAGAGCACTATCACCGACATTGATGACGGTGGGGATGATGGCAGGATCGCAGAGAATGTCGCTGTCCATGAGCAGGAAGTCACGGCCGTCGGTATAAGGACGGGTGAGCCACAGCGAGAAGATATTGTTGTTGTGGGCGTAGTCGGGGTTGTCGATGAAGTGGATTTTTATTCGAGGAGGGAGGAGGGAGGAGGGAGGAGCGAGATTAGACTGAGGGGTGAGATAGTGTGAGGTGAGGAAGTCGCGGATCATGTTGGCACGGTAGCCGGTGACGACGACGAGTTCGTTGATGCCAGCGGCGAGCATGGCATCGACGGTGCGCTGGAGAAGCGTACGCTCTCCCACTTTGAGAAGACACTTCGGACGTTCGTCCGTGAGCGGCCTCAGCCGCTTGGCCATTCCGGCCGCAAGAATTACTCCAATCATTGTACTTTGAACTTTGAGCTTTGAACTTTGAACTTTATGATTACTACTGCGGCAGTTTTTACACTTTCACCTTCTCAACCTTTCACCTTCACAACCTTTCACTTTTTCACCTTTCACTTTTCAGCCTTTTCACTATTCATAAAGTTTTTCACAAGCTCAAGCATAAATGCAAAGCTCAAAGTTCAAAGTTCAAAGTCATTTCAGCGCTCCTGATGCTCCTTCATGTAGTCACGGGGTGACATGCCGTAGTATTTACGGAAGATGGTGGAGAAGGAGGCGCTGTTGGCGAAGCCGCAGGCGTACATCACCTCGGTGACGTTCATGCCCTTCTCGGCGAGGAGCTGGGCAGCCTTCTTCAGACGGATGCTACGGATGAAGTCATGGGGCGTCTGACCCGTGAGTTCCTTCATCTTACGATGGAGGTGTACGCGGCTAATGCCGACCTCGTCGGAGATCATGTCGATATTGAGGTCGGAGTTCGTGAGGTTCTTACGGATGCACTCCATAATCTTCTCGAGCAACTTCTCATCGGGCGACTTCAGGCGGATGTCCTCGACGCGCTCCTCAAGGTCGTCGGTACGCTCATACTTCATCTTCAACAGCCGGCGCGAACTGAGCAGATTGAGGATGGTACGCCGCAGGATGTCCATATTGAACGGCTTGACGATATAGGCGTCGGCACCTGTCTCAAGGCCTTGGAGACGGTCTTCGTCGCGGTTGCGGGCGGTGAGCAGGATGACGGGTATGAAGTTCGTCGAACTGTTCGTCTTCAACTGCGAGCAGAGGGCGTTGCCGTCCATCTCTGGCATCATCACGTCGCTGATGACTAGGCTGGGCTTGACACGGTAGATCTCCGTGAGTGCCTCGCGGCCGTTGACACAGGAATGGACAACGTAGTCCTTTGAGAGTTCTGCCTCAAGGTAGTTGCGGATCTCGTCGTCGTCTTCGGCAATGACGATGGTGGTACCACTGGTGTCAGCCTGCTCGTATGGCGTCACCTCTTCTTCTGTCTCTTCGAGTTCGGACTGCAGCTCTGCCAGCGGCTCCTGCGGGAGTTCACTCTCGCTGATCATCTCCTCAGGTTTGAGGTGGGCGTTGCCTAACGGGATGGTGATGACGAACTCACAGCCCTGTTCGAGGTTGTGGACAGTGATGGTGCCGTGGTGCATCTCGACGAGCGAGCGGGTGAGGTCGAGGCCGATGCCCGTACCGGCATTGCGGTCGTTGGTGTACGACTCGGTCTGATAGAAACGCTGGAAGATCTTCTCGAGCTTATCCTCAGGAATCTTCTCACCATTGTCGCGGATGGCGATGGTGGCCGTCGTGTCGTCGTGAGTGAGGCGGATGCCGATCTCACCGCCGGCAGGGGTATATTTGAAGGCGTTGGAGAGCACGTTGACAACGACCTTGTCGAAGTTCGAGCGATCAATCCATACGGGCAGTTCCTCACAGTCGTGGTCGAAGGTGAACGTGATCTGCCGCATCTTCGCCTGATGGTCGAAGAGGGTGTAGATATCATTGACGAAGCCTACGAGGTTGCGCTCGCTCATGCGCATCTGCATCTGTCCCTTGTCGATCTTCCGGAGGTCCATCATCTGGTTAATCAGGCTGAGGATGCGCTCGGCATTGCGGCGGATGGTCTCGTAGACGCTCTTGCGCTCGGGATCGTCCTCCTTCTTGATGAGGGAGAGCAGCGGCGTGATGATGAGCGTCATCGGGGTACGTATCTCGTGGCTGATGTTCATGAAGAAGCGGAGCTTGGCCTCACCCATTTCCTCGGCATGGATATGTGCCTGGAGGCGCAGGCGGTTCTGCTCCCGATGATGACGGTAGGCGAGGTACTGCCAGGCGAAGAGTCCGATGATGAGGGCATAGAAGAAATAGGCCCATGCCGAACGGTACCAGGGACTATGGACGATGACGGTGAAGTTGCGCTGGGGCGTCTCGATGCCACTGCGCTCGGCCTTCACACGGAAACGGTAGGTGCCTGGCGGCAAATGGGTGAAGGAGAGTTCGTTGGTTCCGGCAGGCAATGCCCGGAAGGGTTCACCGTTGATGCTGTAATGATAGACGATGTGCTCCGGGTTCTCGTAGGTGAGCGTGGAGAGCTGGATCGCGAACGAGTTGTCGTGATAGCTCAGTTCAAAGTGGTCGCTGGCATTGATGGTCGTTTCCGTCACCTGACGGCCACCTGAACGTGTGGCGGTGTTGACGGGTTCGCCGTTGATGGTGAGAGCCGTCAGCTGGACATTCGCCTTCCACTGGCTCTGCTGGATGTTCTCGGGTTTGAACCAGGTGATGCCGCCCGTACCTCCGAAGAGGATCGTACCATCTGGAGCGACACATGAGGCTCCGTCGCTGAATTCATTGCCCTGCAGGCCGTCGTCGGCAAAGTAGTTCATCTGCGCCCCCTTGACGGGGTCGAAGATGCAGAGGCCGTGGTCGGTGGAGAGCCAGAGTTGTCCCTGACGGTCGCGCTCGATGGATCCTACGGCATTGTCGGGGAGACCGTCGGCCGTGGTATAGCTCGTGGTCTGCTTCGTCTTGAGATCATAGCAGAAGAGGCCATTGCTCGTGCCGTACCAGAGACGGCCGTCGTATTCGCGGGCCACACGGATGGGCACACTGTAGTTGAGACAGTTCACGCCGAAGGTCTTCGTCCAATTGTCGCTGGCGATATCGAGGCAGCAGACACCCATTGAAGAGGCGACATAGAGGCGGGCACCGTCGGGCGAAACGGACACCTGGGAGATGAAGTTGTTGGTAATACTGTTGACGGTCCGGTCGTTCGAAGCATCCCCTTTCACCTCATAGGTACGTATCTGTCCGTCGGCGGGATTATAGCAGAGCACGCCGTGGCGCATCGTGGCGAACCAAAGGCGCCCCTGACGGTCGACATCGATGTCCATAATCATCAGGTGTTCGTCGGCAGGATATTCCATCCGTTTGTACTGGAACGTATTGGGGTCGATGCTGCCACCACCCTCGCCATAGGAACCGATCCAGATGCGCCCGTCGCGACCCTCTGCCAGCGTCATCACGGTGGAGGGATAGCCTTCCTGGAGATGCTTTACGAACGTGCCGTCGGGATTGATGATATAGATGCCGTCCTTGTCGGTACCAATCCAGGCACGGTTGCGGCTGTCGATAAGTACGCTAACGACACAGGCGGAGCCAATGACATTGCGTTTGCTGCCGAGCTTATAGCCCATATACTGGAAGCCGTTGAAGTCGATGGGCTGACGGTAGAGCCCCTTCTGGAGCAGGCCGAGCCAGAGGTTGCCGTTGTGATCCTCTATGATAGAATAGACCTTGCTCTTCGTGAGGTCGATCTCCTGACTGAAGAAGGGGTTGTCGGTAAGCTGATCCTTCTTCGGATCGTAGATGGCGACACCCTTTCCGTCGTAGCCGACGATGATACAGTCGTAGCGGTCGCAGAAGAGCGACGACACACTCTTGTCGCCCGTGGCGGCCACATGTACGAAGTCCATACCCTCCTGACTCCCGACTCCTGACTCCCGACTCCTGACTCCTGACTCCTGACTCCTGACTCCTGACTCCTGACTCCTGTAAAGCCCCGCATTGGTAGCCACGTAGATATTTCCCTCGCGGTCGGCACAGAGCTGTCCGAGGATGAGTGACTTACGGTCGGCGAGGTAGTGCTTCATCGTCTTGCCGTCATAACAGACCAGTCCCTGCTCTTCGGAGACCATCCAAAGGCGTCCCTGTTTGTCTTCGAGCAAGGAGTTGACGGTATGGAGATCGGCAAAGACGCCTCCGAGCTGCCGCGCCGTCTTCTGGTCGGTAATCTGCATCACGCCGAGACCAGAGGATCCCACGAGCAGGTCACCATTGGCCCGCTCCAGGAAACAGGTGGCATAGCCGTAGCTCGACTTACCCTGATGGTCGAGGAGGGTGACCTGATGGAACTCCTCGCCGTCCCACGTCTGCAGGGCACCGTACATACCGAAATAGAACAGGCCGCGACGGTCCTGAATCATACAGTTCACGTAGTTGCTGGCCAAAGTCTTGTCGGCCTCGTTCTCCTTCTTGAAGACCCGGAACTGGTAACCGTCGTAGCGGTTGATGCCGTTACGGGTGGTAATCCAAAGAAAACCGTCCCGATCGAGATACACCTGGGACACGAAACTGCTGGACAGCTGATGGTTGTCAGTTGTGAAGAATTTGCCCATCTGAGCATACGCGCTCAAAGTCAGGCAGAGGGTGAGTAGCGTTAGTAGCAGCCTAGACTTCATTGCTTTGTTACATTTTCGACTGCAAAGATAGTCCTTTTTTTTTAATTAACAAGAAAAATGGAACAAATTATAAAAAAAATGAAACAAATAGCAACTTTCGTTCCATTTTTTAGTGGTAACTTTGCCGTCGAATTGTTAATTTATCACTTTTAAGCCACATGAAACGTTTACTACAGACTAAGAAAATCATGGTACTGGCGATGCTGTCGCTGGTCATGTCGACGGATGTCAAGGCTGCTGACACCTTCGTCGTGTTTGAACCCGCTGCCGGCGCCTGGCAACTGAGTAATCCCACCATCAGCCTCGCCGAGGGAGAGCACTCCTGCGTGACCATCGCCGCTGCCAACCTCGCCACCGACTTCGAAAAAGTCACCGGCACCGCCGCCACCATCACATCTCTCACCTCTCACCTCTCACCTCTCACCTCTAAAAGCATCCTCATCGGCACCGTCGGTGTCAACAAGCAGATTGACCAGTGGGTAAAGCAGGGTGTGCTGCGCGACCTGAAGGGCAAGACGGAGAAATACATCATCAAGACTATCGGCGACCAACTGGTCATTGCCGGCAGCGACAAGCGCGGCACCGTCTATGGCATCTACGAACTGTCGCGCCAGATCGGTGTCTCGCCCTGGCACTACTGGGCTGACGTGCCTGTGGAGCGTCACACCTCTTTATATATAAAAGAAGGCGAATACACCGACGGCGAACCAGCCGTCAGATACCGCGGTCTGTTCCTCAACGACGAGGCACCCTGTCTGACCACGTGGGTGAAGAACACCTTCGGCACCGACTTCGGCGGACACAAGTTTTATGAAAAGGTCTTTGAACTCATCCTTCGCCTCAAGGGCAACTACCTGTGGCCGGCCATGTGGGGCTGGGCTTTCTATGCCGACGATCCTGAGAACCTGAAGACCGCCGACGCTATGGGTGTGATGATGGGCACCTCACACCACGAGCCGATGGCCCGCAACCATCAGGAGTATGCCCGTGACCGTAAGGGCTGGGGAGCCTGGAACTACGCCACGAACAAACAGAACCTCGACCGTTTCTTCCGTGAGGGCATCGAGCGCATGAACGGCACCGACGACATCGTGACCATCGGTATGCGCGGTGACGGTGACGAGGCTATGGGCAACGGCACAGACACAAAGCTTTTAGAGAACATCATCAATAACCAGCGCCGTATCATCAAGGAGGTGACCGGCAAGTCTGCCGACAAGACCCCGCAGATCTGGGCACTCTATAAAGAGGTACAAGACTATTACGACGCCGGCCTGCGCGTGCCAGATGACGTGACCATCCTGCTCTGCGACGACAACTGGGGCAACGTGCGTCGCCTGCCCACCGCCGAGGAACAGAAGCGCAAAGGCGGCTGGGGACTCTACTACCATGTGGACTACGTCGGTGCGCCCCGCAACACGAAGTGGATCAACGTCACCCCAATACAGAACATGTGGGAGCAATTGCAACTGGCCTACTTCGGCGGCATTCAGAAGCTGTGGATCCTGAATGTCGGCGACCTGAAGCCGATGGAATATCCCATCCAGCTGTTTATGGACATGGCGTGGGATCCTTCGAAGTACCGTGTGGATAACCTTCTCGACCATACCCGCGCCTTCTGTGCCGAGAGCTTCGGCGAAGACCAGGCCTGCGAGGCAGCCCAGCTGCTGAACCTCGTGAGCAAGTACAACGGCCGCATCACCTCTGAGATGCTCGACGCAAAGACCTATACCACCTGGGAGTTTGCTCAGGTTGTGGCAGATTACCAGGCGCTTGAGACCCGTGCCCTCCGGCAGTTCATCACGCTCAAGCCCGAAGCCCGCGACGCATACCGTCAGATCGTGCTCTTCCCCATCCAGGCGATGGGCAACATCTACGAGATGTACTACGCCCAGGCCATGAACCACCAGTTGGCCGCGCAGAACGACCCCGAGGCGAACTGCTGGGCAGAGCGCTGCCGCAAGGCCTTCGAGCGCGACCAGCAGCTGAACCTGCAATACAACAAGGAGATCGCCGGTGGCAAATGGGACGGTATGATGATCCAGAAGCACATCAGTTATAGGATTTGGAACGACAACTTCCCCGCCGATGTCTGTCCGGATCTCATCGAGGTAAAGGCTCCCACGGAGGGACCGACGTTCAGTGCCGTCCACGGCTATATCAGCATCGAAGCCGAGCACACCTGGAACCGTCAAGATGCCTCTGCCGCCAAGTGGACGGTCATCCCTTACATGGGCCGCACCCTCAGTGGCATCTCCCTGATGCCCTACACCGTCGGCACAGATGATGCAAAATTGACTTACCGTTTCAAGGACAACGGCACAAAGACGGCTAAGATCCACGTCATCACCAAATCGACCCTCGACTTCCTCGACAAAGGCGGCCTCATCTACGATGTAGCGGTCGACGGCAATAGTCCCGTGAGCATCAACTTCAACGCCAACCTCAACGAGAAGCCGGAGAACATCTACAGCATCTACTACCCCACCATCGCCAGTCGTGTGGTGGAGAAGGAGGTGACGCTTCCCCTCTCAGCCTCTGAGGATATCCACACCCTGACCATCCATCCGCAGGATCCCGGCATCGTCTTCGAGAAGATCGTCATCGACCTTGGCGGCTACCAGCGCCAGTTCCTCTTCGGCAGTGAGTCGCCCAAGACCTACAAGAAATAGAGAATTGCCCGTAACGCTCGTCATGTTCGTTGCGTTCGCATAACTTAATTAATTCCCGAAATGCTTGGCCGTTTCGGGAATTATCCGTATCTTTGCACACGATTATCCCAAAACTGATTAACAATATGAACAAACGAACCCTTCTCGCTGCATGCTTTGCAGCTGCCACCATGGGTCTCAGCGCCCAAAAGGCCATGACACCCCCGCAGGGTGGCAAACAGATTAGTGACGAATTGATCGGCATCTTCTTTGAGGACATCAACAACTCTGCTGATGGCGGCCTCAATGCCGAATTGGTACAGAACGGCTCCTTCGAGTTCTCGCCTTCCGACCGCGACGGCTGGGGTCCTGGTACGGCATGGAAGCAGATACGTCCAGGACACTCTTTAGGAAATGTGCAGGTGCGTATGGACAATCCCGTGCATCCCAACAACGCCAACTACATGCGTCTCCACACCGAGCGCGTCAAGGAGTATTATGACTATAAAGGCTGGAAAGGCTACGGTCTCCAGAACGACGGTTTCGACGGCATCTCCGTGAAAGCCGGGGAGAAGTATGATTTCTCTGCTTTTATGCGCAACGTGAACGGCGGTGCCAAGCAGGTGCGCGTGGTGCTGGTGGAGCAGTTGCCGGGATGGCCTCCCAAGGATCCGAAACTGTTGGCAGAGGCCATCATCGACGTGAAAGACAATGCCTGGAAAAAGTACGAGGCTGTGCTGACACCAGACTCTACCAGTCAGAAGGCATCTCTCCAGCTGCTCGTGCTGAACACCGGCGACATGGATATCGACGTGGTGTCGCTGATGCCCGAGGACACGTATAAGGGGCACGGCATCCGCAAGGATCTTGCCCAGGCACTGGCCGACCTGAAGCCAAAGTTCATGCGCTTCCCCGGCGGTTGCGTGGTTCATGGCGGTGGTGACGGATTCTGGAACACCTACCGTTGGAAGACCACCATCGGACCGAAGGAGACACGCCGTCAGCTGAAGAACACCTGGGGCTATCACCAGAGTTGTGCTGTGGGTTACTTCGAGTACTTCCAGTTCTGTGAGGACCTCGGTATGGAGCCCGTACCCATCCTGCCCGCCGGCGTGAGCTGTCAGGGAACCAACGGTGGCTGGAACATGTGGCCCACCCAGGCTCAGGATGTCGTGCCGATGTCAGAGATGGACGAGTGGGTGGCAGAAGCCATCGACCTTATCGAGTGGGCCAATGGCGACCCCGCCACGAACAAATGGGCGAAGATGCGTGCTGACGCAGGTCATCCGAAACCCTTCAACCTGAAGTACCTCGGTATCGGTAACGAGGAGAAGATTTCTCCGGAGTTCATCGAGCGCTTCAAATATATCTATGAACGCGTGATGAAGGCTCATCCTGAGATCGTCATCGTGGGTACTGCCGGTCCTGGTTCGCATGCAGGAAATCCCGACTTCGAGGCTGGTTGGAAACTGGCAGAAGAGCTGGGTATGCCCATCCTCGACGAGCACTACTACGAGCCAAACGACTACTTCCTGAACAAGCGTCAGTATGACAACTATCCGCGTGACCGTAAGACGAAGGTGTATCTCGGAGAATATGCCGCCAAGGACAAGAAACTCATCGACGCCCTCGCCGAGGGTCTGTATCTGCTCCACGTCGAGCGCAACGGTGATGTGGTGGCCATGACTTCTTACGCCCCGCTTTTCGCCCGCAAGGACGGCACCCAGTGGAACCCCGATCTGATCTATTATGACAACGAGCGCCCGTTCCTCACCTGCAGCTACTATGTGCAGCAGATGTTCGGTCTGTCGTCGGGTAACTATTATTATGGCAACTGCGTGAAGTTCGAGGGCGACGAGGCCGGTGTCTGCCAGCCGGAGGAGAACGTGCACTATGGCCAGAGCGTCGTGCTCAACACCAAGACGCGACAGCTCTTCGTAAAGATCTGTAACGCCACGGCTGAGGCAAAGACCGCACACCTGGACCTCTCGCGTTTCAAGGTCGGGAAGTTTGCTGAGAAGATGACCATTTCCGGACAGCCGGAAGATGAGAACAACTTCGACAAGCAGCCCATTGCTCCCGTGAAGGAGACCATCAAGATGAAGAAGCGTATGGACGTGGAGGTCGCACCCTACTCCTTCTCGCTCTACACTATAAGTTTATAAAAGACCACGAATTACACGAATTACACGAATTTAAGAAGCGCGAAGAATGGCTCAAAGAATTAGTGTGATTCGTGTAATTAGTTGTAAAAAATAAAAAAATCAAAGTATGAAAAAAGTATTATCAATTATTCTGTTGTGCGCCATTGCTCTGACGGTGAGTGCACAGAAAACCAGCGGTAAGAAGGCTGCCGTGAAAGAACCAGATCCAAACTTCTACATCTTCCTCTGTTTCGGGCAGTCGAACATGGAGGGAGCCGCACGTCCTGAGGCTCAGGACCTGAAGAGTCCCGGTCCACGATTCCTATGGATGCCTGCTGTTGACTATCCCGCCACAGAGACCTTGCCCGAAAGGAAGATGGGTGAGTGGTATGAGGCCATTCCTCCCCTCTGTCGTCCGAATACCGGTCTGACACCTGCCGACTGGTTTGGCCGTACACTCGTGGAGTCACTGCCCGAGAACATCAAGATCGGTGTGATCCACGTCGCCATCGGCGGTATCGACATCAAGGGTTTCCTGCCCGACAGCATCGACAACTACGTGAAGACGAAGGCTCCTGGTTGGATGAAGGGTATGCTCGAAGCCTACAACAACAATCCCTATGAGCGTCTGGTCACGCTGGCCAAGAAGGCTCAGAAGGACGGTGTCATCAAGGGTATCCTGATGCACCAGGGTGAGACGAACACAGGTGATCCGAAGTGGGCCGGTATGGTGCAGCAGGTGTACGACCACCTCTGTGGCGACCTGCAGCTGAAGCCCGAGGAGGTGAACCTCTATGCCGGTAATATCGTACAGGCCGGCGGCAAAGGTGTCTGCATCGGCTGTAAGAAGCAGATCGACGAACTGCCACAGACACTGCACACCGCACAGGTCATCTCTTCCGATGACTGCACGAACGGCCCGGATCGTCTGCACTTCGACGCTGCCGGCTATCGTGAGCTGGGTTGCCGTTATGGTGAGGCCGTCGCCCGTTTCTTAGGCTATGAGCCCAAGCGCCCCTATATCGAGATGCCCAAGCGCATCGAGGCTCCTGCCGATGCCATCATCGCCGAGACCACCATCCCTGGCAATGAGTATCCGAAGGTGGACAAGGAAGGCCGCGCCTATTTCCGCATCTCCGCTCCTGAGGCCCGTAAGGTCATCGTCGACATCTGCAACAAGAAGTACGACATGATTCCCGACGGCAAGGGTAACTTCATGGCTATGACCGATCCTCTCGTGCCCGGCTTCCACTATTACTTCATGAACATCGGCGGCGTGAACTTCATCGATCCCGCTACAGAGACCTTCTTCGGCTGCAACCGTGAGTCGGGCGGCATCGAGATCCCTGAGGGCAGTGAGGGTGACTACTATCGTCCGCAGGCTGGTGTTCCCACAGGTGAGGTACGTTCGTTCTACTATTATGCCGAATCTACGAAGGAGTGGCGTCATGCGATGGTCTATACCCCTGCTGAGTACGACGCGAAGAAGAACGCCAAGAAGCGCTATCCCGTGCTCT
>JAEEGG010003638.1_pt1 | contig 38320 bp, 38 predicted proteins | sample 9134161 | NCBI WGS metagenome assembly JAEEGG01 (sample SAMN16246543, study PRJNA631951) | gut metagenome | biome: gut microbiome; feature: rumen; material: CR-attached | host: Bos | place: Iran: Karaj | collected 2018-10
TTTCTGAAACGACAGAAAACATTTTCTCCACCAATATTGAGACGTTCAACACTCTCGGCAATGTCAACTTTGTCCATGAGGTTTCTTCTTTCTATAGTATGCGTCATCAATATCAAGAAGACCTATTGGCTACAATTAAGAAAGAGGCGACGGGGTCACGATTCACGGAGTCTATAGAAAATATCTTAAAATTCGACTTTATAGAGCATTATTACACAAACTGGGTTTATTTGAACGCCCTGAAAAGTAAACGAGACCTTTGCATGAAAATGATGAAGGTCAGCGAGGATGAAATGAAAGAATTCAGCACCCTACGCATGGTGAATGAAGATCATGGCGAAGGGTATAAATACTTTAATGAACAGATGATGAAAGATATGTTTGAGGAAGAGGAAATAATACAAGAAGCCAGAGAGAAGTTTGGAATAGTAGAATAGACAAACAGATATGAACATCAGATTAGAGCAGCCTAAGGATTATCGGGAGGTGGAGAGCCTCACGCGCGAGGCGTTTTGGAACGTCTATCGTCCCGGATGCACCGAGCATTATGTGCTCAACCAATACAGGACCAACCCCGACTTCATCCCAGAGCTCGATTTCGTGATGGAGGAAGACGGCAAGATTATAGGCCACATCATGTTTTCAAAAGCCGAGCTTGTACTGGATGATGGCACCAAGAAACCCTCGTGGACTTTCGGTCCCATCAGCATCCATCCCGATTATAAGCGCAAGGGTTATGGTTTGAAGCTGTTGAACTATGCGTTGGAGAAGGCTAAAGAATTGGGCGTCGGTTTCCTCTGCATGGAGGGTAATATCGAGTTCTACAAACACGCCGGTTTTGATTTTGCCAGCAAGAAGAAGATTCATTATCATGCCGAGCCGCGCGATGCTGAGGTGCCTTATTTCCTTGCTCAAGAGCTTATCCCAGATTGGCTGAATGGCATCGAGGCCACCTATTGCCCACCGAAAGGATACTTTATCGCGGATGAGAATCCAGAAGCGTTTGAAGCTTATGAGGCGACCTTCCCGAAAAAGGAAAAACTTCGTCTACCCGGACAGTTAGGATACGAACAAGAGCTATGAAATTGTTAAGCAAATACAGATTCGGTTTTGATGTCTGGGGCTTGATTTTTGCGGTTGTGAATTTTATAGAATAAAAGATGATAAAACTCGAAAAGATACTAACCCTATTCATCGGCATTGGCGCTGTGGCTGGTGCGGTGATGATGTGGATTGACCCTACTGGCGCGACATGGGGCGGCGAGCCGCTTTTGGAGATGTTGCGAGCAAAGATGCCTTGGCCGGATGTTTTTTTCAAGAATTTCGTCCCATCGGGTTTTGTACTGTTAGGCTTGAATGGCATCACCCAGTTTGTGGCGGCCTACTTGTTGTTCAAAAAGAATCGTTTGGCACAGCACACCGTCCTTGCCTGCGGCATCATCCTGATGCTTTGGATTGTCTTGGAATGGTGGGTGTGGGGCTTCAACGCCTTGAGCAACATCTTTTTCGTGCTTGGACTGGTGGAGACTATCACCGCTGTAATTATGTTATTACAAACAAGAAACAATCATGAATAGACCCGATCCAAACGAGGCTTTCCCGAATCCGAAGATTACGAGCTTGTGCTATATCAAGAATGTGATAAAAAATCCGAACATTATTGTCGGCGACTATACTTATTACGACGATGTGAATGGTGCCGACCAGTTTGAGAAGCATGTCACCCATTTCTACAACTTCATCGGTGACAAACTAATCATCGGAAAGTTCTGTGCCATCGCCAAAGGTGTGGAGTTTGTGATGAACGGTGCCAATCACAGAATGGATTGCGTAACGACTTATCCATTTTACATCATGGGTGGAGATTGGGGAAGTGCCATTGCTCCAGTAAAAAACGAATTACCGCTCAAAGGTGACACCATCGTTGGTAATGATGTATGGATTGGTCAGCATGTGACAATTATGCCAGGTGTTCATATTGGCGACGGAGCCATCATAGGAGCAAATTCGGTTGTGGCTTCGGATATTCCCCCATACACTATTGCAGTCGGTAATCCTTGCCATGTCGTTAAGAAACGCTTTGACGATGAACTGATCGAATTGCTGCTCAAGTTCAAGTGGTGGGATAAACCCATTGAGGAGATTGAAAACCTTATGCCCATACTCTCTTGTGGCGATTTAGAAAAGGTTAGAAAGGAGATAAAGGCAAGGCTATGATTGTTCTGATCACAGGCGCATCACACACGGGGAAAACGCTTCTGGCACAACGAATGCTGGAAAAGTACAAAATTCCGTACCTTTCCATTGACCACCTGAAAATGGGGTTGATTCGTAGCGGCCAGACCGAACTGACGCCTGAAGACGATGAGGCGCTTACGGGATACTTGTGGCCGATTGTTCGGGAAATGATAAAGACAGTTATCGAAAACAAACAGAACCTAATCGTTGAGGGTTGCTATATTCCGTTTGATTGGAGAAAAGACTTTGATGAACAGTATTTGCAATCCATTCGGTTTATTTGTCTTGCCATGACAGAAGCCTATATTGACGCTCATTTTGCGGAAATAAAGGCGCATAGTTCAGATATTGAGGTCAGGTTGGATGATGCTGATTGTACGATTCAAGGTCTTAAGGAAGACAATTGTGCCTATATTGAAGGTTGTCGGAAATACGGTGAGCAGGTCGTAATGATTGATTCAAATTATCAGCGAACAATAAACAAACCGATAGATCAAGAATTGGTATTTGTATAGGGAACGCACAAGAAGGTAATCAGATAGACAATAGGGATATGAAAGAAGAACTATGGAGAACGGTAAAGCTGTTCCTGCTTTGGTGGCTTTTGTTTTTGGTGCCGTTAATTATTGGCATTGTCATTAGTCTTATCATTTCGAGCCATTTGGATTATGGTATCCTGGGTTGGTCGATGCTGGCGGGCAACTTTCTCATTGTTGTTGTGTTTCTAAGCAAACGCTATGTTAAGCTGTCGTTTGGCCGTATTGAGCGGCGTATGATTTGGCCAGCGGTCGGTATGTCTGTCTTGATTGCTGCGGCTTATTTGTTTGTTGAAGAGTCGATTTGCCAATTTTTTTCCCCTGAAGCACTACAGGAGATGGCTGAAGACAATTCTATGATTTCCGGAATTAGCGGAATCCTCTATGGTTGCTTTTTCGGTCCAATAGCCGAAGAGATCGGTTTCCGAGGCGTTCTTCTTGGTGGACTGCTTAAGACCCGATGCCGACCTTGGCTGGCCATTCTGATTTCCGCTATTGCTTTCGGTTTGCTTCACAAATTCCCGCTGGCATTTTTTGGCAGTATTGTGTTCGGAATCATTGTCGGCTGGCTTTACTGGCGTACGGGCAGCATCATTCCATGTATCATCGTTCACATCGTCAATAATTCGCTCACTGCCATCGATTCAACGGGATGGAACAACACAACCTTTATCATCATCCTTGTCGTCAGCCTCCTTTTGCTGGCTTTTGGTCTTTGGTGGTTTTGGAAAAAGTGTACTTTTGCAGACGAATTCAATTACAAAATATAGACGCATCACAAAACAATAAATATAAACATGAAAGACAAGAAAACAAAAAAACACATCGTGCGCTGGATATTGCTTGCGCTGTTTGTAGTGGTGCTTGTGATTGCATGTATTTTCTCGCATTTCGGAGGTTTTGGTACGGGAAAATGCGCCGACACTGAAGAGTTTGCGAAATATGCCGGAAAGATTTCGGACATATCAGTTCCCGCACAGGCACGTGTCATTGGGCTGGGAGAGGCCACACACGGCAACGTCGAATTTCAGCAACTCAAATTGGAGGTTTTCAAGGTGATGGTCGAAAAATACGGTGTGCGTGCCTTTGCCCTTGAAGGCGACTACGGCGGTTGCGAGGCAGTGAACCGGTATATCCATGGTGGAAGTGGAACGGCACAGGAAGCGGCGGCGGCCATCGGTTTCCCCATCTACCAGACTGAGCAAATGGAACAACTGATTTCATGGATGCGCGAGTACAACACAAAGGCAAGTGCGGACGACCAGCTTTGCTTCTACGGCTTTGATATGCAGCGCTACGAAAAGAACTGCCATTTTATGCTTGAAGTCGCAAAAGAACTTGGCGTGTCCGTTTCTGAATTGGAGCAAATCTGGGACGATGAAAAGGGGTGTTTTTCCGAGACATACAATCCTGAGCTGTGGACAAAAGTCATAGAGGATGTAAAACGTGAATTGCAGCAATGCGATGTCCCAAAAGCCGTTCAGGCCGTTCATTTTGCCGACATCCTGCTCCAAAACCATGAAATCGGCAAGGTGATGGATTCCACGGTTAATGGGATTGTGCTGCGCGACAGGTACATGGCCGACAATGTGTATTGGATTCTTGACCAGGAAGAGGTACGCGGCAATCATCGCATTTTCGTTTCCGCCCACAATGGCCATATCGAGAAGCGTCACGAATATGGGACCTCTGGAAAAGCCATGGGAAACCTGCTTGCCAACGAACTTGGCGAGGGCTATTTTGCCATCGGCACCGATTTCTTCAAAGCACGAGTTAGTTTGCCCAAAGGTGAAAGTCATACTAACAGAAGCAATCATACCTTTTATTCCTACAATCCGTTGGCCAAGGCCTCAAAAAAATGCGGTTACGAGATGAGCTGGCTCGATTTCTCGAGAATTCCAAACGATTCCCCACTCAAACAAAATGTCACGGGTTACATTTGGATGGGTTCTGTTGGCGAAGGTTACTCCCCGCTCATGGCCATCATGCCGATGGCTTACCGCGTTTGGGATTCGCCTGCGGTGCTTTACGACGGGATGATATTCGTTTCAAAAGCTCAGCCGATAGAGGTACACAAAGAATATTAAGAGTACAAGGACATGATTAGGCAGTATTTCCCAATGCTTAAACGCTGGAAACAATGAGTAAAATGGTTTCCTCGCGCCTAATCTGGTGAAACAGCGTATTAGGTCCTACACTGTTACTGGGTTTGGAACCAAAGCGTAACCTTGCAGACCACCCTGCCAAAAGAAAAATATCCATCAACTAAAAAGACATAATATTGTATCTTTGCAGCCTCTAAACTAAATTATTATGAAAAAATATTTACATCTGTTTTTGTTATTATTCGTTTTTACTGGGTTAGTCAACGCACAGTCAGGGACCACTTTCACAGTAGGTGATTTGAACTATCGTGTGAATGATGACCAAGTTTCCGTAACGGTTATTGGCCATGTTAATGGTTACAATGCACAAGGTGCATTGAATATCCCAGAATCGGTGAATTTCGAAGGAGATAATTATGCCGTGACCGTCATTGGCAACACCGCATTTATGTATTGTTTCTATTTGAATAGCTTGACTATCCCGAGTTCAGTGACCACCATCGAGGAGGGTGCCTTTGAGTATGCTTTGATCTGACGGGTGACTTGGTGATTCCGAATTCGGTGATAACCATTGGAGAGAGCGCATTTTTCCAATGCGAAGGATTAAATGGAAGACTGATTATAGGTGAATCCGTTTCTTACATCGGCGACTGGGCATTCAGGAAATGCTCACATATTTCTGAAGCAGTGTCTTTGGCTACCACACCTCCTGCTCTTGGAAATAATTTGGGAGGCATGGCGTTTGCCGAATTTGGTGTCCAAACGCTCACCGTTCCTTGTGGATGCATCGGAGTTTATCAAAACTCCGCTTGGTACGATCCCTACGGAATGGCTGGTTCCACATCAAAGGGGCGCTCATTGGGATGCTCTTGGGCATTCCCGCTGCGTTGGTTGCTGGAGGAATTGTAAGTTTTTAAGTAGATTATCAATGAAACACAGTATTTTCACTTTTCTGTGCATCGCCCTCATCGGCTGTGCCAGTCCTCAAAAACAGGAACAAAACGATTCAAACATGAATAATGAAAACAACAACGAACTAACCGCTTTCGACGTTCAGAAGGAGTTCCAGAAGAATGGCTTTGACTGGTTCACCGAGAACCTCATCCTATGCTCGGGCGATACCACGAAGAGCAATGCCATGACCATCGGTTGGGGCGGCATCGGCAACTACCTCGGCCACAACCGTCCGGCAGTGACCGTATATGTGGCTCCTGGACGTTACACTTGGGAGTTTATGGAGAAATACCCGCGCTTCACCATTATGCAATTCGACGACCCAGAGATTTGGAAATACCTTGGTTCATGCAGCGGTCGCGATGGCGACAAAGCCGCCGCCCTTGGCTTGCATGTGGCCTACACAGAGCACGGCACACCTTATTACGAGGAAGCCAACCTGGTCATCGAATGCGAGACCATGACGGCCTGGCACCAGACGGAGCAGGATTTCCGCAACGACACCCCGAAGAAATGGTACGACGGCTTTGATGCTGGCATCCACACGGTGTATGTCGGTGAGGTGATTGGGGCTTGGAAGAGATAAGAGTTTTGGTGAAACGGGGCATGTCGCATTGAAAGGGATTGACTAACCTAATCGTGATAGTCACTGTCTTTCCATTGGAATTTCACGGTCTCAGGCACTAAGTAATTGCCTATCTTGTAGTCGATGTTGGCCTTGTGGGCCTGACTGAGCTGGTAGCATCGTGGTACACGATACATCTTGCCGTCCTTGATGAAATGGGCGCCCGTCTGATGGAAACGGAAGGCAACGTCTTTTGAAATGCATTGTTCCCTGAGGGCGAGTATCCAGTCGTAGTCGCAAGGTCTTGCATCAACGCCCGACTCTCCGCCTACGGATACTTCTTCTATCGTTTCATTCAGAAAAGGGGAGAGGTCCATGGCCGTGAGCAATGGAGATGCGATGATGTTCTTGTGTTTGATGGGGAGCGACAGGAAGATTGGCAAACGATAATCTGCCATTTCCTGATTTTCGACAGTACATCCCACTATGACATTGTCGTAACCGTCGCCCCAATCGTCAGGCACACATTCCATAAATCGGTCGATGCGTTTGGTGAAAAAGAAGAACCAGAGGTCGCTTCTGTATTTCATCATCTGCCAGCATTCGGGTCGCCACGGGTCGGCGTCTTTCAGCAGGAAATCGGAGGTAAAGCAGGTGAACACGATTTTGCCGCTCTCAATCTTCCATGACTTGTCGCGTTTCCGCTTGAGAGGAAGGTTAAAGTTACCTGTCTTTCGGCATTCGCTGCTGGAAATCTCGCTGCCATACATTTTATCCTGACGATAGACATAGCAGTACTTGCATCCAGGGCTAATCTTGGTGCAACCGTGCCATGGATTCCAATCAGCGTATATCTGCCAATGCTCGGACATGATGCAAAGATATTTATTTTCTCCTTATTTATCGCAGTCGAGGTACTGACTGTAGTTGGTTGATATAATCTCGCGATATTCTTCCGTTTTTGTTCCGCCAATGATTTACTCGAAATACACTTGCTTAATTACTTAAGGTAAAGCGTGTTGTCCTTGTTTAGGTGTTTTCTTGTCTGCTGTATTTTATGGTTCGTTATTGTATTTAAACCTTTCTGCCGCTATTCGCAGTTCTTCGCTTTCTTCTACTGGGTTGTAGGGAACTGTTTCGTGGTGCATCGGTGTGACTTCTGTTCTATCTTCGCTGGTGCCCAAGAACCGTTGCAGGTAGGCTTTCAGCTTCTCTAATACGGTTTGCTTTTTCTCTATACTGCTTGGGTCAAAAGGACTGCTTGGCGGCAAAATTTGTATGATACCGGTACCTGTTTCGGTTACATAGCCATCGTTGAAGGTACGGCTCATAAAGTCGTAGGTTTTTTTATCATTTAGATTCTCTTCTTCTATGATGGCATCCAGTTGCTCGCGTTTTTCTTTCTCGATAAATTGTTCCCATTCCGTTCCAATGTCAATGTTGCTTTCCGGATTGACACTGTCGATGAACATCTCAATCAGTTCGCGCTTGTCACGCATATCCGGGCTGGCATCCATCAATTTTTTGATTTGAACAATGATTTCCTTGTCTTTACAATTCGTATCGTGATACTTTTGTACTAACGCTAGGATATAGTGGATGTTAATCTGTACTTGCTTGACAAGTTCCATCTCAAACACCAAATCGTCTGAAATGTCCTCTTTCTCTGTGCCGTGATTTGCAATACGGAACTCATCGTAAAAATTGTTATACCAACCTAAATAATCTTGCCAACTCATTTCATCCACCACTTTGGCCTTTTCAGTAAAGTCATCGAACGAAGCCAATATGTTGCGTACACGAAGTATCTCGCTCATTAGGCGGACAAAGGCCTTTTTTTCTTCCTCGTCAAAAATGTTGGCCAGCGTTTCAACGGGGAACACGGTCTGCAGTCTGTCTATTAGTTCCAGATAGGATGCATGATGGTTGCCTTTGTCATCGTCGTAGCCTAATTTATAGTATTCGGCAAAGGTCTTCATCAGCACCAAGCCTGCCGCATTTTCGTCACCAAAAATGGAGAGGCTTTGGTTGGTAGCCTCTTCCAGATTGCGGAAGCAGACAATGTTGCCGCAATTCTTCACGACATTCAAAATACGGTTGGTGCGGCTGTAGGCTTGCAACAGTCCGTGAAGTTTCAGGTTCTTGTCAACCCACAGCGTGTTGAGCGTCTTTGCGTCGAAACCAGTGAGGAACATGCCTACAACGATAAGGATATCTATCTCCTTGTTCTTCATCCGTTGCGACACATCTTTGTAGTAACTTTGGAAGCTGTCGCCATCGGTGGAGTAGTTGCAGCCAAACATATTGTTGTAGTCTTTGATGGCTTGCTCCAGTGCGTCACGGCTCTGCACATCGGGGGCGGTGCCCACATTTTCAGGGTTTTCGTCGCTCTCGAAGCCCCATTCATCAATCTCTTCTTCGTTGGCATTGAAGGTGAAGATGGTGGCTACTCGAAGTCGTGGAACATTAGGCTCAGCCAGCTGCCGCTTGAACTCGTTATAGTAGAGGATGGCAGATTTCACCGAATCAACAGCGAAGAGACTGTTGAAGCCACGGGTCTTTACTGTTATTTTTTCCTCATTGGCTTTTCGTCCCTTTCTGACCACCTCGCTCACATTCGTCAACTTGTTCATTGTATAGGCATCAGCACCCTGTTTGGTTTTTTCTGCAAAGCGGTTGATGATGTAGCGTGTGACGATGCTGATACGACGTGAGTCATGCAATGCCTCATCGGTATCGATACCCCACACTTGTTTGCTTTCCACATCGTCTTTCATACGCATCGTGGAATTGTAGTCAACGTGGAATGGTAGCACATTCTTGTCACGGATGGCGTTGATGATGGTGTAAGTGTGTAATTGGGTGCCGAAGAGTTGGTCAGTAGTAGAGTATTTGCTGCCTGCTCCTGCATTGATGGCAAAGATAGGTGTTCCTGTGAAGCCGAACATCAGATATTTCTTCACCCGTTTCCTGATAATCTTGTGCATGTCGCCAAACTGAGAGCGGTGGCACTCGTCAAATATCAGCACGATGTTATCATTGTTCAGCATTTCGCGCAGTCGCTCATCGGTGTCGTAGACACCAGGCTTCATAAGGTTTGAAAGCTTCTGAATGGTGGTTATGATGATACGGGCGTTGTCGTCCTTCATCTGTTTTAGCAGAATTTTAGCAGAGCTGTTGGAGTTGGCGCAGTTAGGTTCAAAGTGGTCATATTCTTTCATCGTCTGATAGTCCAAATCTTTGCGGTCAACCACAAAAAGCACTTTTTTGATACCATCCATTTTTGATGCTAATTGCGCCGTCTTGAACGAAGTCAATGTCTTTCCCGATCCTGTAGTGTGCCATATATAGCCTCCCGCCCGTACAGTTCCTTGCCAATGATTGAACAGGGCAGTTTGTATGCGCAACAGTATCTTTTCAGTGGCGGCAATCTGGTAAGGGCGCATCACCAACAATTGTTTGTCAACGTTGAACACGCAGTATTTGGTTAGGATGTTCAAAAGTGTGTGCTTCGCAAAGAATGTGGAAGTAAAATCACGAAGGTCAGCGAGCAGTGTGTTCTCTTGGTCAGTCCAATAGCTGGTAAACTCAAAGGTGTTGCCGTCGGTCTTGTGCTTGCGGGAAGCGCCTGCGGTTTCCTGTTCTTTTGCGTAACGTGTGGTGTTGCTGTAGTATTTTGTTTCTGTTCCGTTGCTGATAACGAAGATTTGAACGAAATCGAACATCGCTCGACCAGCCCAAAAGGAATCACGCTGGTAGCGGTTGATTTGATTGAACGCTTCCTTGATGGGAACGCCCCTGCGTTTCAATTCAATCTGCACCATAGGAATACCGTTCACGAGAATGGTAACGTCGTAGCGGTTTTTGAAAGTCCCTTTGTTCTCCTCAAACTGGTGGGTGACCTGAAGACGGTTATTGAAGACGTTGGTTTTGTCAATGAGTTTGATGTTCTTGGTAAGGCCGTTATCCATAAGCAATGCCAGGATATAGCCCTTGCCCTGAATCATTTCCGTTTTATCCTGAATGGTCATCTGCTCATTTGAAATCATAGGCAGCAGGCGTTTCCATTCGCTTTCGCTCAGCGTGATGTCGTTGAGCAGTTGCAGCTGTTGGCGCAGGTTGCGCAGCAAGCCATCTTCGTTTTTCAGCTGAACATACTCATAACCTTGGCTTTGCAGTTGCCGAATGAGTGTTTTCTCCAGTTTTTCTTCACTCTGGTAGCCCTCGGCAGGTTTGGCTTCCACCTCATAGTGGGCCATCACCGTCTGGTGGTCTTGTTCTACTATGATTTTATAGTCGTCCATTAATTTTAAATAACGTTATTCAAAATCAGTTTTAAAGTACAATCCAGCTTTCGCTTCTTCGTCACTGGTAACCTTTTTCTTAAAAATATAATAAAACCAACTATTATGGTCTAACACAAACACATTATCAAGCTCCCACCCCCTTTTTGACATATAATTCATCACATCGGCCATATTATCAAGCCACAAATCTCTTCCATTTTCGTCCGTTAACACCATTTCCTTCTTTTCACCACTCCATATAATTTTGCTAGGTTCTATTCTACCGCTAATTTGCATAACGCCTCGAACCTGGCAATAGAAATAATATGGTTCCACTGTTTTGATTGTATCTTGAGCTTTAACAAATATGCTAGCCAAAAGAAGTGCTAAAAAAAATAATAGTTTCTTCATAATTAGTCAAATTTCAAAAGTTTGTTTCTATAATATTCATATTGTTTCTCCCGCTGCGCCAGCTGCTGCTCCAAATTGGCGATGCTGGCCTCAAAGGTGTCGAGGATGGAAACGATGCGCTGCTGCTCTTCAAAAGAAGGGCTTGGAAATGAAACTTTTCCAAATCTTGCCTTTGAAATATTAAATCTTGTAACACCACTGGCAGATTTAGCGATACCCTTCCTTACATTATCTGAACGTAATATATGCTTTAAATAACCTAAATTTAATTGCTCTAGATGGTTAAGGTGTATCCCAAAGCAGAAGCTATTCAAATAGTAATCGTTCTCTAATTCATCCATAACAACACAAGACATGCCTGCTTCTTCTGGAGTTTCTGATGATCCAGTAAAAAGAATATCTCCCTTTTGTACTTTGTTTTGCTTTTCTCCTTCGTTGATTTTTACTGTACCAGTTTTTGTTATATCCAATGCGGGGTTTGCAAAGACATTCATATATGTAATAAACTTTGCGTTGCCTTCAACAAAATCTTCTTTGGTTTTACCAGTAAGTCCACCAAAGTAAGGTCCTAAATCACCCAGCATCTTCATCTCCACTCCCTCTTTCCCTTCCAAATCAAGCAGTTGGTCGCGGTAATGCTCATATTGTTTGCGGCGTTGCGCAATTTGTTGTTTCAGGTTCTCGATAGAAGCAGTGAAAGTATCGAGGATGCCGACAATGCGGGTTTGCTCGGAGATGGAGGGGACGGGGATGTCTAGTTTATAAAGGTTTTTCCTATTCAATCCAGGAATTCCAGCACCTTGTTTTGATGCCATAAGTTCATGTTCACTATTTTTCAAAAAGTGATACACATAACGTTTACTGGTATCGTCCAAACACTCTACTACATAACAATGTGCACCAGCCCAAAAATCACAATCAATCCAATTAACAAAACCTGCCGATTCTCCTCCTTGAGAAATTGTTATGCTATTGCCATTCTCATTCGGCTCATTGGTGTATCCCGATGGAGTTCTTCCCCCGTTTATTACAGGACAAATACCTTGTTCAAGCATATCATTGCGGTTCAACTGCGAACCAGTATGAACCGATATTACTTCACCTAATCTCTTCCACTCCACCATCATCACATCTTTTTAACGTTATTCATCCCTCTTATTAATTCAAACTGGCGCATCATGATCTTCCAAGTAAAAGAATTTTTGTATTGAACATTTTTCCCAATCTTCTCAATCTTATTCTCAAGCCTGGCAATTTCTTTAGTGTCAGGATTCTCCTCCTGCCGAAGCAAATTCATTTCTTCGCGTAAAGCATGTAATTCGCTAGCATCTTCTTCCTTGCCTAAACTATACTTGTAAAGTTCCATTTCTAACATATCAAGAGTGTTGGAAATCTGCATTATACATAGGTTTTTTAAACCATCAAGTTGCTTTTTAGTATCCTTTGCATTTTTTTGGTTTACCCATACTGCAATAAGCACTGCAATAATCGGACTCAATATCGTTGCCCATTGAACTATTATTTCCATCATACTATTCTCCCAATTTTTCAATTTAACCAGATTCTTAATTAATTATGTTTATTATTCCAATAATCTGTTCGGGCGGATTTGCAATCCGCCCGTCGCAAATATAAGGATTTGCAATCCGCTAAGCCATTCATACCCATCATACCATTCATATCTTATTGTGCAACAATAACATTCAATAGTCCATCCATTCCAGCATAATTCCTGGCCGAACTATACAAATAATCCTCCGCCTTTTCCACAATTTCTTGCCTAACAGGATTTTGGTGTATATAATCAAGCTTCTGCTTGAAAAAATCATAGGAATAAATGGTTTCCACATGATTATCTTCCTGCCAGAACTTATAGTTCGCTACCTTCTTGTCATTGGCAGCCCGAAACCTAAAGCGGTTCATCAACCACTCTTGCCGGCTTTCCTGCTCGTTCTCTTGAATCGCCTTTACAATACTCTTACTGGTGAATTTCTTGAAATCACGCAACACATCGCCAATTGAGTCAGGTCCGCTTGTGTCCACTATCATGTGCAAATGATTGGTCATTAGAACCCATGCATAAATATCAAGGCCCTTGTTGACCTGGCAATACTCCAAAGACTCCAACAAGATATGTTTATAGATTGGGCGTGTAAAGACATCCAACCAATCAACAACGGTTGAAGTAGTGAAATACAATTCGTGTGTCAACGCTTTTACTGCCATTGTTTTGTTATTTACGCATTACAAATGCTCATATTAGCTGCGGGCGGATTGCAAATCCGCCCGAACGGCAGGCCAAACCGTTTTTATCTGCTATGCTTGTCCTTTTATCTTTCATGATTCTTTATCTTCACGTTCTAACTTGTTATAGGTCTTTTTTCAGGTTAATTCGATGTGCGCACTGGGATCAAAACCATTCAAAACATGTTCGTCATTGAACACATATCCCAACTGATTGCTTACTATTAAAGTTTCACCTATCACCTTATTGATGTTCGTATGAGAATGCCCGTAAATCCATGCATCTATTCGATTATCAGCAATAAAATCCCCTAATTCAGTTGCAAAAGCCCCATTGAGCAGAGAACCTTTGTGCTGGTCAGCAACCACGGCTTGTGTCGGCAGATGATGTGTAACCACAACAACATGCTTTGCTGTACTCTCTTTCACCGCTTTCTTAAGAAATGCAAGGCATTTTTCATGTTCAAGGTTAAAGTCTTCCGTTGTGAAACGGCGGCCTTTATACATAATTTGTCGAAAATCGTTCATTCCTCGCCAAACAAAATACTCGTCTTGTTCGGGAATCCTCGACCATAGCGTAGTAAGAATGAAATCCACGTCATCAATTCTAAGCACTTTGTTATAGTAATAACCGATATTTTTGCGAAACATGATTTGCCAGCTATCACCATGCTCCGCCACATCTCCATTGCCATAGAACTCGTGGTTGCCTGGAATAAGCATCACATGCCGGAAATTCTTCGAAGCCCAATTCCAAAACTTCATCCGAGGCATTACATTGTCCTTCAAGTACATGGTATCTCCTGCCAATACCAACACATCGCCTGTTACTTCAAAGTCATTCGACTTGACATAATCCAGGTTGTCTCTAAACTCCAAATGGAAATCGCTCATATATTGAATCTTCAATCCCATTGCCTTGATATTTACCTACAAAGATAACGATTTTAGCCCAATTCCTTAATAATTTCAGCTATCTTCTTGTTCAGCTCATCCCCTTCGGCAACGAGCTTCTCCAAAGTGGCGTTCACCTCCACAATGTCAATCACCTCGCGGGTGTCTTCCTGCTCCACATAGGATGAAACGCTGAGGTTGGCATCGTTCTCCAACAGTTTGTCATTTTTCACCAACTTGGCCAGATACTGTTTGTCCTTGCGGTTCTGGAAAAGTTCCATGATTTTGTCCTGATGCTCAGGCAGTAATATGTTCTTGTTGCCGTTCTTCTGGAAGAGTTTGCTGGCATCAATAAAGAGGACACTGCTGTCAGTCTTGGCGCTCTTCTTTAACACGATGATGCAGGTAGCGATACCTACGCCAAAGAAGAGATTGGCTGGCAATTGGATTACAGTGTCCACAAAGTTGTTCTTGATGAGATAATGGCGGATGCGCTTCTCGTCGCCACCACGATAGAGCACGCCGGGGAACTCGACGATGGCGGCTGTGCCTTGCTCAGAGAGGTGCCACAGCATGTGCATGGTGAAAGCCAGGTCGGCGGCATTCTTGGGAGCCAACACTCCCGCGGGGGCATAACGTTCGTCGTTAATCAGTACTGGATTGTCCTTCCCTGCCCATTTCAGCGAATAGGGCGGATTGCTCACGATGGCATCGAAAGGTGCATCGTCCATGTGTTGCGGTTTAAGCAACGTGTCCTCCAAGCGGATGTCGAAGTTATCGAAGTTCACGTTGTGGAGGAACATATTGATGCGGCAGAGGTTGTAGGTGGTGGGATTGACCTCCTGCCCGAAGTATTTCAGGTTAGGATTTTGCTTGCCGATAGTTTTGGCAAATTTCAGCAGCAGTGAGCCGCTGCCGCAAGCAGGGTCATAGACTTTCTGGATATTATGGTTGTTCCACGATGCCAAACGAGCCAACAACTCGCTTACCTGTTGCGGGGTGAAAAATTCGCCTCCGCTCTTACCAGCCTCGGAAGCGTACATCTGCATCAGGAACTCGTATGTGTCGCCCACGGTGTCGTTATCGGTATCATCGTACTTGGAGCCGAGCTTCATCTGCCCCACGGTCTTCAGTACCTTGGCCAACAGCTGGTTGCGCTTGATGACGGTGCTGCCGAGAGCCTGGCTGTCAACAGAGAAGTCACTGAACAAGCCTCTCAGGTCGTCTTCAGAGTCGGTACCTTGAGCTGATGCCTCAATGGAACGGAAGATGGTGGTGAGGTGCTCGTTGAGGTTATCGTCGTTATCGGCTTTCTTCACTACATTCTGGAACAACTGTGAGGGGAGGATAAAGAACCCTTTTGCCTGAACGGCATCCATCTTGCCGCCTTTAGCCTGTTCGTCGGGCATGTCGGCATAGTTGAAATCCTTCTGCCCATAGTCGTGCATGCGCTTGTTGAAATAGTCGCAGATATACTCCGAAATGAAGCGGTAGAAGATGGAGCCCAGCACGTAGGCTTTGAACTCCCAACCATCGACGCTGCCGCGCAAGTCATTGGCTATCTTCCATATTGTTTTGTGCAGTTCAGCACGTTCTTGTTGAGTGGCCATATTGTAATGTTTGAAAGGCGCTATGCTATTTATATGTTATTCAATCAGTTGATTTTTCTTTTTTTATTGCAATTTGGTCTCGCTTTCACAATATTGTTGGAGCGAGCTGTTACGAAAGGCAAAGATAGAGAAAATATGTGATTTTTAACCACGCAAAAGTATCCATGTCAAGAAAAAAAATTACTTTTTACAATCGAAACGGAAAGTTCCGAACCGGCGAGTTAAGAGACCTCTCGCACAATGCGGCTCAGTTTACGGTGCTGACAGGACGCAGGCAGGTTCGCCATACCTCGCTGAAGGCACGGAGTTCATCAAGGCAGGCGCAAAAATTGGAGTTTTTTGCCCAGTTGATGCCTTCTTCTGCAAAAACCGTGACAGCGGCGGCTTGGTCGGTAGATGTCTAATGATGGAAGTTTGGAATTAGAAGTTTGCAATTATGGGACAGCAGGGGATGCGCCCAAATAATCTTTTATTATTCTAACTTTTCATACTGACCGACAGCGTTCATAGTCTTACCATCAATGTCATCATGATGCTTTTTAAGGAATGCTGCCCACATTTTTTCGGGTTTTTTTGCGTCCTCTAACGGAAGGATTCTACCAGAAGAACCACCAGACCATTTGAATTCTGGGATTTCATTTTCAAGTTCTTCAGTAGTGATCATCGGGGCTTTGTCAGGATTAAGAATAACGTTGGGTATCATTTCCATATAAAAGGTCCTACGACCTCTGCCGCTCCAATCACCGGCCTCGTATGGATGGGATTCTTAGATAGTCTTGAAGACGGTCTATATCTTCTGCTATTAACTCGTTTTCCCAATGAATGTCAAAACCATTGAGGAGACGAGGACCAATACAAAATGTTGAAAATCAAGCCCTATAAATGTTCCCATATTATTTCAGCGTCCAAATTACATTCACATTATCTGATACCACCAAGTCATCAGGTGTGATATCGAGGCTGTCTGGAGTGCTTGCCGAGGCTTCTTCATTGCTGTGAATCGAACGTGCTTGTGAATAGATGTGGACATCCATTTCACCATACTCAATCTCTTTGACTTCTCCAAGTTCGCGGCCTACAGCTTTTGCCATTATTGTGGCTTTGTCGCGAGCGTCTGTGACAGCACGTTCCAGCATCTTAAGTTGCGTGGGTCGCGGATCTTTTTGAGTGTAACCTATGCTGATTTGAGCACCAGGAATGAATTTGCCAACTCCTTTGACAATATTGTTCACAAGAACATTATCCATGCCAAGGTCAATCTTAATGCGTTGAGTCAGGTCGTATCCATCTTTCTTCGACCCAACATAATTGCCATTTTTGTAGATGCCTTCGCTGTGTTCGGAAATGTCCATCCGGATGGTTTTGGCAAGTTTGCCGGATTGGTGATTATACTCCAGTATCTTCACCATCCACGCACTGTTCTCCTTTGCACAGGCATAGGCATATTCGTATGTCTTAAATACACGGTTGATGCTTATTTCCAATCGTGTAACATCGGGCACCACGTGAATGCTACCAGTGCCCACCACTTTGATTGTTGATTCCATAATTATTTGCGTTTTCTTGTAGTTTTGTTTGTTGTTTCTTCTTCGTCGCGGCGACGGATTTTAATCGTCAAATGCACCTGCTGCTCAGGATGCGCCTTCTCGTTGATTTGGTTGATGCGGCACTCGAAGATGTCACTATAACCCATGTCCATCAGCAGGGCGATGGTGTCGTTTTGTTCTCTCGGGATGTAACCGAGACATACTTGCTCGTCGTTCTCCTCGTTGTTGTAGCAAACCATCACTGCTTGTGGGTCGTAGCGGTTGTCCTCTTCACGTACCAGTTCAACTTTCGTTCCTACCTTCAGCATGTCCCAAACCTCATCGGCTTCGTGATACATTCTTCCAGCCAGATGGCAATCCATGAAATATTTCTTCTTTGCATTCATAATCGTTTAGTTTTAAGGGTTAAACATTGAATCACGATGCAAAAATAGACACCCACTGCGCCAAAAAACGGACCAGTTGAAAATTATTTGTAATTTTCTTGTGCGGCCTGTAACATTTGCTCGATTTCCGATACTATATCTTGGGGAGAAATAACCTGAAGCCACCCACCTCGTGAAAGGATGTGAGCCAAAAAGTCGCGGGTTGGATGCAGGGTTACTTCAAAATCGGTGTAGTCTTTTGTGACCGCGATTTCCTTTTGTGAAGGATGCAGCGGCAAGTCACGAAGGTAATAAGGTTCGTTGCCATAGGCACGTAACACTATGGGCTGCACCGGCACACGGTCATCGGTCATTACACCGAAGTAGTCGCTGAAGAAGGTTTGCGCATCAAAGTTGCGGTCCAACTTGAAAATCTCTTCAGTGACGTTGATTTCCATCATACGGTCAAATGAAAGAGTGATGAAGCCGGCATCGCTGATGCGACCAAGCAAGTACCAGCGACGACGGAAGAGCTTGATGCAATACGGTTCAAGTTTCCAGACTGAGGGCTTGGCATCACCATAACGACGGTATGTGACGCTGATGCGGTGTGAGTTGCGCATGGCCTCGATAACAAGTTGCAGGTATTCGCTTTCGCTGGGGATGCTTTCCAGAAGGATGCGGTCGTGCAAGCCACGAGCTTCGCTGACGATGTTGCTCACGGCAAGAGTACTGAGCATCCAACGAGGCACACTGTCATTGCTCATCAACGAGGGGTCGTCGATATAGTAGCGGTTCTCGTTGTCGCAATCGATGACGATGCCGAACATTTCCTCCACCTCTTCACGATGGCGGCGGAATGTGGTACGGCTGTAAGGTATGCCGTCGCTCATCTCGGTACGGAGCCAGCGGTCGTTAATCTCTCGTAGCGTGATGCGACCTGCTCTGCGGATGGTATCAACGAGCCAGACGTATTGTTTGAATAGAACAGACGCTTTCATAAAGCTAATGGTAATGATTTGCAAAGGTAATGCTTTTTATATGTTTATCAACAATTGTCATCAAGTCATATTTAGGGGAAATGTTCCAATCACTTCAATTAGCCTGATGCAACTTTCTATGTGAATTTTCACCACGCAAAAGTATCCATGTCAAAAAAAATTTTTATTTTTGCAATCGAAACGGAGAGTTCCGAACTGATGAGTTCGGATGTAAAGGATAAAAAATCAATGATTTAATTGTTTAAGTTATGAAATTCTTCGATAGGGAATACGAAATTAGAAAACTGCGGGAAATAAGAGATCTCTCGCACAATGTGGCTCAGTTCACGGTGCTGACAGGACGAAGGCGCATCGGTAAGACATCGCTGGTGATGAAGGCTTACGAGGACGAGACCATCCTGTATTTTTTCGTCACAAGAAGCACGGAGAGTGTGCTTTGCGAGGAGTTTGTGGAGGAGCTTGCCGAAAAGCTGCAAATTCCCATATTAGGAAAGGTTGATCGGTTTGCCGACATCTTTGACTATGTGATGGAACTGTCGAAGACTCGCCCCCTGACACTGATGATAGATGAATTCCAGGATTTCAGCCGCGTGAATGGAGCCATATTCTCGCAGATGCAGAAAATATGGGACAAGAAGAAAGGGGAAGCGAAGATTAACTTGATTGTGTGCGGTTCGGTGTACTCTATGATGACCAAACTGTTCCGCAACAAAAAAGAACCTCTCTACGGACGCCAGACTGAATTCCTTAAGATTGAGCCCTTCACGCCTTCGGTGATAAAGGAGATTCTTGGGTATTACCACCCTGAATATAACAAGGAAGACTTATTGGCACTGTACACATACACAGGAGGCGTGGCGAAATATGTTGAGCTGCTGATGGATGTCGGAGCCACTTCGTCAGAAAAAATGCTGGAACGCATTATCGCCAAAAACTCCTACTTCATCTATGAGGGAAAGAACATGCTGATTGAGGAGTTCGGACGTGACTACGGACGGTATTTTGACATCCTAAGGCTGATTGCTACAGGGCATAACGCACGTGGTGACATTGAGGGTATTCTGCACGCGGAAGTGTCGGGCTACATGACCAGGTTAGAGAACGACTATGGGCTGATTGCGAAGAACAGACCCATGTTCCAGAAATCACCCAACAAGAACATAGTCTATTCGGTGAGCGATTTGTTCCTGCAGTTTTGGTTCCGGTTTATTTACAAGCACAACTATTTCATCGAGGCGAATGCCTACGGGAAACTGGCAGAGATTGTGAAGCGCGACTACAATACATACACTGGAAAAGTGTTGGAGCATTGGTTTAAAGCCGTGATGAAGGAGAGCGAGCAATTTACGCACATCGACAGCTGGTGGGACCGCAAGGGCGAAAACGAAATCGACATCATTGCAGCGGACGATTTGGAAAAACGGGTCACTTTCTATGAGGTGAAACGGCAGCGCAGCGAGATAGACCTGAAAATATTGGTGGAGAAAGTCCAACGGTTTAAGGAAGTGACTGGAGAGTTCAACAAGTACGCGTTGGACTTGGCTGGTTTGAGTATGGAGGATATGTAAACCTATCCCCATGACTTTCCCTGAACAGGTTGTCACCTTCTTTTTTATGTCATGATGGTTATTGCTCCCAAAAGTGTCACCTTTTTTCAGTTTAAGACACCTTAAATCACGTTAAATCACGGCCTCTTGGAACGCAGAAAACGTAGAGCTTTGGTGATGCGCCTTGGCAGCGGCTTGTCATCGTCCTTGTTTTCCAGATGGAGGTAAATGCCGAATTTTTTCAGAATAGGGATTTTGCGGGTTTCGACAAATTCAATCAGAGTGCCGTCAGGGTCTTCGATATATGTGAACCAACCATCGGCATCGCCCATTCCAAAGTCGGAACCGCTGTCACAAACAAATGGATGCCCCATGGCTATGCAGTCTTCTTCTATGCATTTCATGTTTCTGACATCAAAACACAAATGAATAAATCCGGGGTCTCCCCAGTATCTGCCTTCATACAGTTTCTTTGCAGGTTCCGACAGGTTCTGAACCAGTTCGATGTATGCCGGTCCCATGATTTCACTCAAAGGTCCGCTCATAGGCTTTGTCCTGCCTAACAGAACACGTCTTACATTGTTGTCGCCGTGAGGCAGACATTTCAGGTCGTCAAACACTCCGCTGACATCGTACTCCACCTTGTCAAAACCTAACACCTTGCCATAGAACACAATGGATTTGTCCATGTTGGAAACACCCACTATTGCACCATTGGTGCCACCGTTGGTTTTTTTCTCGTCAACGAACTTGTAGTCGCTCTGTTCTATTTCAAAGATATTGTCGTATGGGTCTTTGAGGAAGAAATGGAGTCTCCCGGAAGGTGCCGTCATCGGTTTGCACAGACAGTTTACTTTTCTTGCCAGCAGAGCCTTGTAAGCCTCATCCACGTCGCCGCTTTTGATTTTACAGGCAAATATCCCATAGTCGCCGACATTGGCCTCTGATGTCAGATAATTGAGCTTTCTGCCTTTTGGCTGCCAGATTTCGAGACCGCCGCCGCCCTGCAGGTTGACTGCGAGGATGGCACGGCGAGGCTGCGGTTTGTTGCCTGTGTAAGGAAGCATACGCTCTGCAACGCCTTCATCATCAAGTATTTTAATGTCAAAGCCGAAATTGTCATAATACCATCTCCAAGCTTCGATTACATCGGGAATGCCAACACCTACCTGCTGCATGCCGCAAATCACTTTATGTTTCTGAGTCATTTTTATATTCTTTTTTATACGTCTATGGTTTGTTTTTTATGTAATATGTTCCATCCGCATCTTCCCATATCAAACTGCTGACACTTTTCGTGCGAGTTTGTAGTATAGTCCCAAAAAATATTTGTGAATGTAAACCATCAGGAGTTCGGTGCTGCCGAGAAGCTTGCGGTGTTTGCCTTTTGCAATCGCTTTGACAGCTTTTTCAGCACATTTGTTGACATCAATGCCGTGAGCCTGTCCCGGATCCATCTTGTCGTATTTTTCGCCGTTGCCGAGCATGGCACTTTTGCTTATCTGGGTGTTGACTCTTCCAGGTATCATGAATGTTACATGCAGATTCGGATTCTCGAGTTCCAAGGATTCGAAGAAACCGAACAGGGCATGTTTCGAGGCACAATATGCAGAGCGAAGCGGATAGCCAAAAAGTCCTGATATTGAAACTGTTACACCTATAGCGGTATATTTCGACGCCATAAGCATGTCCTTGAATTTTTTGATGAGATATACCGAACCGAAATAATCGATATCCATAATTTTTTTGTCAACGCTGAAATCGGTTTCAAAGACTTTGGCACGTTGTGAAATGCCGGCATTGAGTATGAATATGTCGATGTTGACATGCAGCGAGTTGACAAAGTCAAAGAGATTGTCGAGGGTTGAAGTGTCAGCGAGGTTGATTTCCATGGATTCGGCCTTGACGCCATATTCTGTAATACATTTGTTTTTTACCTTGTCAAGAGCTTCGGGGCCGAGTCCCGTAAGAATCACGTTGGTTCCACGTTTGGCGAGTTGGTAGGAGATTGCTTCACCGATGCCGGAAGCGGCTCCCGTTATCAATGCAGTTTTACCTTTGAATTCCATATAAGTTTACATTTTCTGCAAAAATATATTTTTTTTGTGTCTTCTCGGCAAAAATTCTATATCGTGTGTTTCATCACCGTTGGCGGTACGACGCGGAAATTCGTGTTGGAATAAACCGTGTCCATTGTAAGGCTGTCACATTGTGGCAGCCGTGGTAGGCGAATTGATAATGCGGCTGCCGTGGTACGACAGCCCTACAGGTGAATCGATGTGTGGCAGCCGCCACAGGTTGGCAATTTAATACCAAAAAATTAAGATAAACACCGATTTAATACCGATTAATAAACTATATTTGCATTACATAAAAATAGAGAGTTAAAAAGTATATTGCAGAAACGAATATGAAAAGAATCTCATTGCTGCTTTGTTTGATACTACAGACAAGCCTTGTGTCATTTGCGCAGAATGCAAAACAATTTCCTTTCAGAGATGAAAGTCTTCCGGTTAATGACAGGATTGAAGACCTGCTTGTCAGGCTGACTTTGGAGCAGAAAATTTCGCTGATGGTTCACGATAATCCTGAGATAGAGGTACTTGGTATAAAATCTTATAATTGGTGGAATGAGGCTCTTCATGGTGTTGCACGAAAAGGGCTGGCTACGGTTTTTCCGCAGGCAATAGCTCTTGCCGCCACGTTCGATGATGTGGCGGTGGAGGAAACTTTTTCGATGGTTTCGGATGAAGGCCGTGCGAAATTCAATGAATACAGAAAAAATGGTGACTATAATATCGGACTGTCATTTTTTACTCCTAACATCAACATTTTCCGTGACCCGCGCTGGGGAAGGGGTATGGAGACTTACGGTGAAGACCCGTTTCTGACATCAAGGATGGGTGTTGCATGCGTAAGGGGACTTCAGGGCAATGACAGCAAGCATCTGAAAAGTCTCGCATGTGCAAAGCATCTGGCCGTCCATAGCGGTCCGGAAGGTGTCAGGCACGAATTTGACGTGTCGGTTTCGCCGTATGATTTATATATGACTTATCTTCCTGCCTTCAAGGCTTTGATTAAAGAGGCTGATGTTCAGCAGGTTATGTGCGGCTACAATCGTCTTGAAGGTGATCCTTGCTGCACCAATGAGGAACTGCTTGTCAACATATTGCGCAATGAGTGGAAATATGACAATATTGTCGTCACGGACTGTTGGGCGCTGAATGACTGTTGGGAGCGTGACACTGTAATTCCGCGTCATAAGACGCACGAAACTGCTGCCCTGGCTGCTGCGGATGCTTTTTCCAATGCGGTGGATTTAGAGTGTGGCAGCGGAAAACAAGCTCTGCTTGACGCTTTGAAACAGAATTTGATTTCTGAGGACATCATAGACGAACATCTGAGAAGAATTCTCAGGGCCCAGTTCAAACTCGGTATCTTCAATGAAAAATCTCCATATTCCGATTATTCAGAAGATATGATAAGCAGTGAATCTCATGTGAATCAAGCACTTAAGATGGCCGAGGAAAGCATCGTGCTTCTGAAGAACGATGGGGTGCTTCCACTGAAAAAATACGTGAAGATAGCTGTGATAGGCCCTAATGCGTATGATTCAACTATGCTTCTTGCCAATTACAACGGCACGCCAAATCATTCCATTACAATCCTTGAAGGCATCTATCGTCATTTGGGAGGTGCCGGTGAACTGCACATCAAATCCGATGACACTCTGCTGAATACACCAGCAGGAGTTCAGATTTATTACAATAAGGCCTGCAATCTTGTCGATGACAAGTATGTGCCGTCAGAGGATTTTTACAGGAATATTGGTGAATCAAAGGTTACGATTTTTGTTGGCGGACTGTCGCCTGAAGTGGAAGGGGAGGAGTTGAGCGTAAGGGCCGATGGTTTCGAAAGAGGTGACAGGACGAGGATAGAACTTCCTAAGGCACAGACTGAGATGTTGCAGTATCTGAGGCTTGACGGACATGATCCGATATTTGTGATTTGCACTGGAAGTGCTATCGCGTTGGAAAATGTCAAAGATTATCCGGAGGCTATACTTTGTGCATGGTATGGCGGTCAGGAGGCAGGTACGGCAGTGGCAAAAGTTCTGTTCGGAGATTATAATCCGGCCGGTCGTCTGCCTGTGACTTTCTATAGTTCGACGTCGCAACTTCCTGACTTTAAGGATTACAGCATGAAAGGCAGAACGTATCGCTATATGACAGGAAAACCTGCATACGCTTTTGGTTACGGATTAAGTTATACTGAATTTGTCTATGACAGACCAATGTACAACAAGGCTAAGAGAGTATTGTCGTTCAGGGTTCGCAATGTCGGTGCCGTTGACGGCGATGAGGTGGCTCAGGTCTATCTGACGGTTAAAGATGAGGCTCATGGTTTGAAGAAGCAGCTTGTGGGTTTCAAGCGGGTTCACATCAAGGCGGGGAAATCCGCACGTGTTAAAATACAAATTCCCGAAGAGGCTTTTTATTACTATGACGATAGTAATGGTGAAAACAATTCCGCCCCTGTATTCAAAAAATATAAGAATGTCAGTCTGATGTATGGCAGTTCGTCACGTGACAGGGATTTGAAACTGATAAAGGTTATGTAATCCTGAACTGATTATCAATGTAGCCCTGATTATCGGCGGATGCTATATTAATCTTCCATTGTGGAGGAATCCTCGTAGCCGTTCTGCATGTTTTCTGGGTTGTCCCTGTTGTTGCGGTTGCCTTTCATGTTCATATTGCCGAAACCGTATGTCACGGTAAGTCCTACCATCCAGCCACCGCGCCAGCCCGTGTTGTCTTGTATGAAGCCGGTGCCTTCGGTTACCGTATGGAATTTACGGGAGTTGAGTATGTCCCTTCCCGTCAGTGCAAAACTGAACTTGCCGACAGTCTTTCTAACGCCTAAGTCAATTGAATAGCCTGGAGCACGGTAGCCTTGAGCAACGACTCTTTTTGCATTGTATCTGCCTGTAAGCTGCACGGAAACTATTTTTGGAATGTTGAGGTTGGCTATCATGCGGATATTCCATGAAAAGTCGCTTTCGGCATCACCAGTCACATATTGGTCGATTTTTGGAATATAGTAGTTGAAACTGTCGAGTTCGTAGTAGAACAGATTGACAGTTGTGGTTATGTCAAAGACTCTGGAAAAACTGTTTTTTACAACGATTTCAGTACCTGCCGAACGGTCGTGTGCAACATTTTCCCAAGTGGAATTCATAACGTTGCCGTCAAGGAATTTTATACGTTCTCTCACTCCGTCAGTGGTTCTGTAATATGCTGATACTGAGAGCATGTGACTGAGCCAATTTTTCATATAGTTCAATTCGAAGGCGTTTGAATACGATGGTGCCAGGTCAGGATTACCATAGGAGATGTTTAGCGGGTCGCTGATATCGACGAAGGAGTTAAGCTGACCGCCGAACGGACGTGAAATACGGCGTGTATAGTTGAGTTGAAGTTCGTTCTGATTCGGCAGTTGGTAAGAGAGAAATGCACTTGGGAACAGGTCGAAACAGGAGGTGTTATATGGTTCAACATCATCGGCTGATTGTCCATAAGCAAGTGATTTTGTGCTGACTTTTGTGTTTTCGCCTCTCAATCCTACCTGAAAACCGAAATTGTTGATTTTGCCTGTGAAAGTGGCATATAAAGCATGAATGTCACGGTTATAGATGAATTCATTCCAGAGCTTTTCGGCGATAACTGCTTCCTCCTCGTTGGCTCCGGCGTAAACTTTGACAGGACTGTCCTCGCGTTCTATGGTGCCTTTATAACCGGCTTCGAGTCTAAAATTGTCGTTGAACGCATTGGTGTAGTCGGCTTGGAAATTCCAGTGATTAGGACTTATGTGGCTTTCCTGTCTTTGAAAAGTCGAAGCTATGGAATCATCGAAATAGTAATCCTCATAATATTTTCTGACATTATTCATGTTCCAATTGTTGTAGGAAGCGGATATGTCAATGTTATGGTTTTTGCCGAATTCGTGTTTGTAACCCAGTTCCACGTTACCGCCCATATCTTTGGAAGAACTTCTCGATTCCCTATGGCTTGTGCTGTAAGTCATTGCATCGGTGAGGTAATAGCTGGTATCGAGACTGCTGTTGTTGCCGAACATGCCGAAAGCTGAGAGATAAATGTCGTCCTTGTCGGTAGCATGATATGTGACTCCGCCTCTTCCGAAGAAGTTGTTGCCGGTGTTGCGGCTTGCTCCATATCTGTTGAGATACGTGCCGTCACTGTTGGTTCTCAGGGATGTGTTGCCACCAACGTGGGCACGGCGGCGGTAGCCAAATCCTATGTATGTGTCAAATTTTCCGGCGTTTAAGTTGACATTGGCGCTTGCATTGTAGCCTCCATGTGTGTTTACGCCTGCCTGTACGCTGCCATAGTAGCCGAGTGCACGGTTTTTCTTAAGCACTATGTTGATGATACCGGTGGTGCCTTCAGGACTGTATTTTGCGGAAGGGTTGGTGATGACCTCGATTTTTTCGATGGTTTCAGCAGGAAGTTGTTCGAGAATTGCTGCCCTGTTGTCGGATGTCAAACCTGATGCTTTGCCGTTAATCCAGATGGTGACATCGGTGCTTCCGCGCAGTGAAATCTCACCTTCGTTGTCAACTTCAACCGATGGAATGTTGTCAAGGATATCACTTGCCGACCCCCCTGTGGATGATATGTTCTGGTCAACATTGAAGACTTTCTTGTCAACCTCGAACTGCATTTGCGTTGTGGTTGATGTTACATGGACCGCATCAAGCATTTCGGAGTTTTCCTCAAGGAATATTCTGCCTAAATTCACCTCTTGTCCGCTGTTTTTGATTTCAAAAGGAACCTCAGATGTTTTGAATCCTACAAAAGATACTGTTGCAATATATTTGCCGACTTGAAGATTGTCCACCATGAAGTAACCCTCCTGATCGGATATGGTGCCTGTAACAAAAGTTTTGTCTCCAGCCTTGTTGATGCTTATATTTACGAAATCAACGGGAGCATTGGTCTTTTTGTTGAGGATTTTGCCTTTGACTGAACCTGTGGGAGCAGCGTGGAGAGTGCCCGTTAAAAGCAGAAAAATGGATATAATCAATGTTGTATGAAAAGTTTGGAAAAGTCTCATAGTATTAAGGATATGTTTTTTGTTACCAAACTGCAAATATCGTATTAATGTACGATTATAAAACGTTAATAATTATTAATGGGCTTGATGTCCGTGGAAGTAAAATTTTTTGTTAACTTTGCGGTTCAAAACAAATAATCATGGGACTGAATAATTTGTTTACTCGGACGAAAGGTGAGACCCCCTTTTTCCACACATATATAAAACAGGCTGAAACTTCGGTGGTGGCCTCCAAATATCTTCAGGAGCTTGTCAACACTGAAGATATTGAGGAACGGAAGCACATTTCAAGACTTATCAAAAAGCAGGAAATTGCCGGTGATGAACTCATTCATGACTTCTACATAGAACTCGGTGAGGCTTTCGTAACTCCATTTGACCGCGAGGATATGAATGACATTGCCATGTCGCTTGACACTTTTCTTGACTTTCTGAACCGTAGTGCAAAGACGATAATAATGTATGAACCGGAGAAGATTGATGATCACATAAAAGACATAATTGATGCCATTGTTGAGGATTCCAATCTGCTGGTTGAATTGTTCAAGCTTGTGGAAAATCTGAAGAAAAATGCTGCAAACATTACTGAAATATGCAGGAAGATAGTTCATATAGAACATGAAGTTGACAGTATTTTCGGTGATTATATAATATATCTTTTCAGCAATGTGAAAGACGGAATACAGTTGCTGAAATACAAGGAAATAGCCCAGGTGGTTGAAGATGCCACCGACCGTTGCAAGGATGTTTCATCCACTGTTATGTGCGTTTTGCTGAAACAATCGTAGAATTATGCTGACATTCAGTTTGCTGTTATCGATAGTCATTGCATTTGTTTTTAATTTCCTCAACGGGATGAACGATGCGGCTAATTCCATATCCACAATAATTTCGACGAAAGTGCTGACTCCGATGCAGGCGATTATCTATGCCGCATTTTGGGAATTTGTAGCCTTCTTCCTGTGTAAGTTCATCATTGGTTTTGCAGTGGCAGGAACGATGGGTGCGGGAATTGCAAATCAGGATTATATGAATTCCTATGTCATACTTTCAGCACTTGTAGGTGCAGCGATATGGGTTGCAGTCTGCACCCGAACCGGTATGCCCATCTCCACGTCACATGCCCTTATTGGCGGAATAATTGGCGCGGTATGGTTTGTGTATGGTTCCAAGGCTTTGATTGCCAAAGGCATAATCCAGACATTGTCGTTCATCGTGCTGTCGCCTCTCATAGGGTTCATTTTCAGTTTCCTGTTGTTGTGTTTTTTCAGATGGATACTGAAGAACAGCCAGAGGAAGAAGGTGGAGAGGACATTTAAAAGACTTCAGCTTTTTTCAACTGCCGCATTCTGCGTGGGACACGGTTCCAATGATGCTCAGAAGACAATGGGTATCATAGCGGTACTTATGTATTCCGTACTGAATAATCCGGAGGTGTCTTCCGGTGTGCAAAATGTGATAGCTGCTTTTTATGATGTGGGAAAAGGCTTCTATATTCCTGACGGACTGGCATTAATATGTTATGTGGTCATGTCGCTGGGAATCGCCATCGGAGGCAAGCATGTGATAAAGACCTTGGGAGGCGGACTTTCAAAGATAACTCCAATAAAAGGTTTTACGTCAGAGATATCCGGAGCCACAACTCTTATTCTCACATCAATACTCGGTATTCCTGTGAGCACCACTCATACTATAACTGGCGGTATTATCGGCGTTGGCATAATCGACGGTGTGAAGAATGTGAAATGGGTTACGGCAAAGCGTATAATCCTTGCTTGGATTCTCACTATCCCGGTACCTATGGTCATCAGTGGGTTGATTCATGTATTTCTGAACTTTTTAATTGCATAAAACCATGACTTTCAATCAGTTTCTTCAAAAATTCGTTGCAAAGGAGGAAAGGTTTTTCCCTCTGTTTATCCGACAGGCTGAACTGGCGGTAAAAGCATCGGAATATCTTAGAGCCATGCTTGATGCTGAAGATCAGGAAACACGTGAGGATTTGAGAAAGAAGATAAAACAGCAGGAAAAATCAGGCGATGATATACTTCTGGAATTCAACCACCAGCTTACGATAAGGACTTTGACACCGTTTGACAGAGACGACATGCACGAACTTGCCCAGAGTATGGATGATTTGCTCGACCGCATTGATGATTCTGCCAATGTGGTGGCGACACATGCCTTCGAATCATTTGGCGATAACATTAAAAACATGACAGACAACATCGTCAGGGAATGCGGTTATCTGCTTGAAATAATGAACAAAATGCCTGATATGCTTACGAAGGCGGATGAAATTTATCAGCTGTGCATCAAAATAAAGGAAATAGAGCACGAGAATGATGACCATCATGATGAATACATGAACCAACTTTTCAAACGCGGACTGGACCTTATCGGTATCATCAAGCGCAAGGACATGGTTCACATAATTGAAAAAACTACTGATTTCGGAAAATACTGCGCTGACAAAGTCCGCAGCATTATGACAAAACAATAAGAAACAATATGAAAATATCTACAATTTTTAAATCAGTCAAACTGACTTCCCTGCTTGTCATTCTGATGATGTTAAGTGTCACGGGCTTTGGCAAACAGGTTGAACAAAATGAGGCGACAACGGTTGCATCGTCATTCTGGAATTCATTATATCCGTCAAAGGATATTTCTGATTTCAGCGTGTGTTATACATTTGGCATGACTGTCCTCAATGGGCAGCATCTTCCTGCCATATACGTGGTCGAAGTTGATGGAGGCGGTATCGTTTATGTCGCTGGTGACGATAATGTCATGCCGATTTTGGGATATTCCGAAAAGGGCTCTTTCAATCCCAAGGATATGCCTGTCAATTTCAGAAAATGGATGGACAACTACAAAAAGCAGATAGCATTTGTGGTTGAAAATAATCTGTCTGCTGATGAGGCTATTGCAGACCAGTGGAGACAGTATCGTACAAATGATGTAAGAAAGCCTGTTTCGACTAAGGCTGTCAATGCGCTTTTGGAGACAAAGTGGAATCAGGACACTTATTACAACTGCATGTGTCCGACCGACTATTCAGGCCCTGGTGGTCACGTCTATGCCGGCTGCGTGTCATGTGCCATGGCACAGGTGATGAATTTCTGGGAATATCCTGAACATGGTACGGGGTTCCATTCATACAATCATTCAAACTACGGCACTTTGTCGGCAAGTTTCGGTCAGACGACATACAACTGGGATAACATGCCCAATTCACTTACTGGTTCCAGTTCGGCAACCCAGAAGCAGGCAATAGGAACCCTGATGTATCAGTGTGGTGTCGGCGTTGAAATGGATTACAGCGGCAGCGGCAGCGGTGCCTATATCATTGAATCCGGTAACAATGCCTGCGCCGAAGCGGCTTTGAAATCATATTTCGGCTATTCATCCTCGTTACACGGTGAACAGAAATCATATTATTCCAATTCAGGATGGATAAATCTTTTGAAATCCGACCTTGACGCATCACACCCAATCATTTATGGCGGTTACGGAAATGACGGCGGACACTGTTTTGTTTGCGATGGATACAATTCCAATGACTACTTCCACTTTAACTGGGGCTGGAGCGGCAATTATGACGGTTATTTCTCACTTACCAATCTGAATCCTGGCACCATGTCATTCACTTACGGACAGCAGGCCATCATCGGTGTCGTACCAGGTGATGGCAGCGGTGGCGGTGGAGGCGGCGGTGGAGGCGGCTCTACTGGAGATGAAGACTTGCGTCTTTATTCCAGCATCAACATGTCGGAGACGGAAATATGGTTCGGTGACGAAATAAGCGCTACGGTTTCCATTGCCAATTACGGGGAATCGGACTATACCGGATATTTCGGTGCAGCTGTCTTCAATGAGGAAGGTGCTTTTGTCGATTTCATAGAATATGGCAATTATTCCTTGCCAAGCGGCTACTATAACACATATACCTTCAGAGTTTCAGGTTCGACAATTTTTGTACCGGGACAATATTATCTTGCAATTTTTAGTGCTCCTTCAGTTGACAACACATGGTCGCAGATTAATGGCGGCAACTATACCAATCTTGTACAGTTTGAAATTTATTATTATGCTGGAATCGAGACTTATTCCGATTTCACTGTAACAACCAATAACGGTTCGCTTATCCAAGGCAAATCCGCCACTATAAATGTTGATTTTCTGAATTATGAGAGTGAAACTTTCTACGGATATGTACGTGTCAGTCTGTCAGTTCCAGGTGGTGGCTGGTCTCAGAACGTGGGCATTGTGGAGGTTTCAAACGGACTTCCATACGGCTATCATTACACCGATGGCGTGAATTTTACAGGCAATATAACTGTGGAGCCTGGAACTTATCTTCTGGAACTTGCCTACATGTACCCAAACTCTTCAGTATGGTATTATGCGGGAAGCCGTTATAATTCGAATCCTGTTTACGTTATCGTTGAAGCTGCCCCTTACACTCCTGATTCATACGAATCCAACAACACTGTCAGTACTGCTTCCGTTCTGTCGCTGTCGTTCTCAAACAACAGCGCAACGGTTTCAACTACAGGCTCCAACCTCCATAATTCAAGCGATATTGACTATTATAAGATAGCTTTGCCTTCAGGATATGATTATCTTGTTGTTCCGCGTCTGTATGACTCGTATAACAGCGGCAGCGGCTCTTATACCGTTGATGCTTTGTTCTCATATTCAACCGATAATGGCTCCACATGGTCTGATGCCGTTGATGATGAGATGCCAGGCAGTATTCTCAATGAAAATGGCGGTACCGTATATTTCAAAGTATCCTCTTACAATGACGGCGGTGTTGGCACGTATCTGCTGAGTATCAATGTGTCAAGAGCCACGCACGACTCTTCCAGACACAGTATATCCGCTTCGTGCAGTTCCAATGGCTCAATTTCCCCTTCGGGTTTGGTGAAGGTTACCAATGGCGGCAGCCAGAAGTTTACCATTTCGCCCAATAAAGGCTATCTCATCGGTGACGTGCTGGTAGATAATGTCAGCGTAGGTGCTGTATCTACATATACTTTCAACAATGTGACCACAAGTCATACAATTTACGCTTCATTTGTTTTGAATGAAGGAATTGATGACAACGAAGATGATGCCGTTAAGGTATATCCTAACCCTGCGAACGATGTTCTCAGGATAGACTGCAGGAATATGGTCAGCTTGACAGTTTCTAATCCATCCGGACAGATTATGATCAGTGAAGGGAATTTTTCTGGATATAAGGAGTTGAATGTCAGCGGCTTTAAGGCTGGTGTTTACATACTTCGGATGAAATTGAAGGATGGATGTACCATAACAAAGGAAATAGTGGTGACACATTGATGAATATGAAGAAGGTCATTAAAGTTGTCCTTGGTTTGATTTTCATCTTTTCTGCAGTGATGAAAATCATAGGTATGGATAACTTTGAACTTTATATTTACAGTTATCATTTTTTCAGTCTTAATTTCACGTTCCTTGTAGCACGTGCTGCCATCATAATTGAATTGGTTCTTGGCCTTTTACTGGTCCTTGACTATTTCCATAAGTTGACGTGGTGGGGTTGTGTGACTATGCTGGCGGGCTATACTTTTTTCCTTCTTTATGCTCAGTTAATCGGGCGTACTGACAGCTGTCACTGTTTCGGTGATATCTTGCAGTTTAATCCTTGGCAGTCAATAATCAAGAATGCGGTACTTATAATGCTTTTCCTGTTTGTTTATAATGTCAGGGATACCAAGTTCAGATATCAGTGGCTGGCATTCATCGGAATTGTCATTACTGTTTCAGCTGCAGTTTTTGTCATATCTCCTCCCGATAACTACACATCAAACTACAAATCTCATGAGTTGTTGCATCAGGATTTGTTTCAAGACGCTTTGCATCGGCCCCCACTTGATTCGTTACCATTATGTGAGGGCAGAAAGGTTGTCTGTTTATTCTCATCTGCCTGCAAATATTGTCAGATGACGGCACGTAAATTGTCAATTATGCAGCAGATCCATAGTTTTCCAGGTGACGACATCTATTACGTGTTTATGGGAAACAAGGAAGGAGTAGATAAATTTTATGCGGAATCGGAATCGTTGAGGTATCATGATGTCATTTATGATGATGTCATCGGGTTGTTAAAAATCAATGATGGCGTTTTCCCTGTTGTGATACTGATGGAGGAAGGCCGGATTGTGCAGGAATATGATTTCCGAAACATGAATGAAGGTCAGATTGAGGCTTTCTTTAAACAAAATGAGGCGACTCCGTAAGGGAATCGCCTCATTTAATGGCATATTAGCTGAATTATTCAGCTGTACATTTAACAGTATATGTAACACCACTTACATCTGTGGTGGTTTCTGCTATGCATTCACTTTTGTTAACAGTTGTTGTGGTGGTAAGACCAGGAACTTCAACACCTAACAAATAGTATTTGCAGGTGCATTCAACTTTCTTGTTGCAGCTTGCAAAAGCTAATGCAACAAGAGCAATAGCAGCGATAGTTAATAAAGCTTTTTTCATTTTTTCAATGATTATGTTTTGCCTACTCTGTTTGGTTTTCGGCTTCTCCAGTTTGATTCTGCAAAAGTACAGTTATTTATTCATAAAAACAAATCAATATGCCATGAAGAAATTATTGTTATTATTTGCCATTGCAGCAACAATCCTGATGACAGGCTGCACAAAAGATGACGAACAGCAAACGCCAACAGGAAACGATGTTCGGTACTATGTCAGATACGAGGTGTCAGCGTCAGCGTCAAGCCTCTATACGTTTTCGATGTATGTCAACGTGAACACTGAAAAAGGCTCACAGTCATTCCGAAAGACACTCTGATGTTTCAATACATGGAGATTTTTCGTAGTCAATTGAGAGAACCCGAATTTCAATTGTTCAAGACGCAAAACATGTGGACTTTCTTGAAATTGAACACGAGAACCGGGCAGATTTGGCAAGTGCAATGGAGTACAGAGCCTGAAAATAGAGGTGTAATGAGGATTTATTAATAATCAAAATTTGAAATTCCACCATGAAAAAATTATTGTTATTCAGCCTTATGGCAATTGTGTTTTTGCAAGGCTGCAAACAAGAAGTCAAACAAGAAGGGCTTTCGGGAAAGGACACGTTGATGTTTTAATACATGGAAACATACATGACGATTACAGTGGCTGCCGTGGTACGACAGCCCTACAACGCTACGAACCACGATGAGAACGGAATACATACGTTCACACTAACTCCTGGCCTCTACTTCGTCAAATCTGGCGAAGGAGCGGTGAAGAAGGTTGTGGTGGAATAACCGTTTGTTAGTCTTTCAGACAGCCTATTGGAACTACATAGATTCCGTCCTCACGCCGATAGGCGAACTTACCGACCGCGGTCAGCACCATTCTGAAAGCAGGCGCCTTCATCTTCGTGGTGTCAATCTTGCCAGTCAGTTCTGTGAGTGCATCCACTCCTTCTTGTATCAGTTTCTCCCCACCCAGCTTTATCTCTATCAAGCCATACGAACCATTCCTTAAATGCACCACCGTGTCACATTCCAGGCCGTTTTTGTCGCGGTAATGATAGACTTGCCCGTCAAGCGCATCGGCAAACACTCTTAAGTCGCGCACGCACAATGTCTCAAAGAACAATCCAAACGTTTTCAAGTCATTAATCAAGTCGTTCGGTCCTAAGCCTAATGCTGCAGTGGCAATTGACGGATCCACAAAATAGCGGTTGTCTGACGTGCGGATGGCCGTCTTGGAACGCAGATTGGGGTTCCAGGCTTCCATATCCTCAATCACGAAAATCTTCTTCAATGCGGCAATGTAAGCATAGATGGTCTTGTTGTCCACGCTGTCCGCGTCATTGGCACGGACATCAGCGGCAATTGTGCTGATGGGTGTTTGAGAACCCTGGTTCCTGGCATACGACCGCATCAGCCTTTTTGTCCTCTCGGCATCCCGTTTCACACCGTCAGCACGTGAGATGTCCTTTTTTACCACTGCATCATAATAGTCAAAGGCCCTGCCAAGCGCCACATCCTTCTTTTGCATAGTCGCCCTTGGCCATCCGCCACGGCAAGTCAGATACGCAACATCCTCTATCTTCAGTTTGTTCTCCACAAACAACTGCTCAGGTGCTTCGAACAACGCTTTCAAGCTAACACCACCGTTGGACTCACCGGATTCCCAAAGACTCATGGGGCGCATCATAAGCCACGAAACACGTCCTGTTCCCGAGTGCTTCATTTTATCGTCATCCACAGGAACAGCCGATCCTGTGAGGATAAACTGTCCATCGTCATCCCTATGGTCCACTTCAAATCTCATGGTATCCCATAGGGTCGGGACATTTTGCCATTCGTCAATCAATCTGGGCGTTTTTCCAGCCAAAACTCCTTTTGGATTAATTACAGCCAATTGTTGCCAGTTTGTCCCCTCTTCGGTGTCGTCCATGTAAACCACACTCATGGCCTGCTGCTCAGCAGTAGTGGTCTTTCCACACCATTTGGGGCCTTCTATCAAGACTGCACCCACACCTTCCAACTTTCTTTTCAGAAGTATATCGGCAATTCTTGGTTTATAATTCTTCATAATGCAATATTTTTTATGCCGCAAAACTACAAATTATTTTGCACAAAATCAGCGTTTTTTAGATTTTTATTTCCAAAGTTGGCCGATTTTCACTTCCAAAGTTGGCTGGTTTTTACTTCCAAAGTTGGCAAAATTAAACCAAGTTTTTTTTCAAATCAAAACAGATTTTAAATTATATGGCAATACCAGTCTGCATCACATTGTCATAGAGTGGCGACCAACAGTCTTCGGTCTTGGCACCATGATTAGCTATTCGGCGATTAGGATGCTGGATTTGCCGATTGCGGCACGCAAACAATGATGCTGTAGGGCTGTCACATCGTGGCAGCCGCTGTTTGCGAAACGATTACAGCGGCATATCCCAGTTATTATACTGACTCGCTGGTTTCCTTGGTGAGCGACCAGGCGGTCGCATCGGCATGAAAGGCGACGATATTCGCAACTTCGAGGCTGGCATACTCACCGAAAATCCCGAGCTGGTCGAGCAAGCCATGAACCAATTCGATGCCGTCTGGATAGGCAAACACTGCAAATCCTGCAAACGGAAAGCCTTTTGCGGGGATCCGATTGGGTTAGTGTCCAATAATAACAACACGCATCTTTTGCGTGTTAATAGTGGTAGGTGTAAAATTTGCGCATACCACTATAAGCAATGTATAAAAAATGCATATTGCAATTCAAAAGAGGCATGTGTGCAAAAAATGCACCTGTGGTAGTATTATGCAGGTTATGCATATTACTGTTGAAATGGAATAACGTGCAAAAAATGCACTTTAGTTTAGCCTGTGCTTCAATTTGGCACAGTCATTTTTTTTCTTTGCAGCGAAGACTGAGAGAAAAAAAATCATCGCCCGTGGTTGAATAAACACAGTTTTTCTTCTATAAAGAAAAGGTTGAACAATTTAGTAAAAAGCTATGGAGACAAAGAAAATGAGAGACGTAGTTTTCGACAAGGAATTGTTTGAAAACTTCCAATCCGGCACAATACTCGACACGCTTCTGTGCAGCTATAAAGGTCTGCCCAAAGGGGTCAACTACATGATAATCGGCGACCCCGGTGTGGGCAAAACCACAATCATTCTTGACCTTATTGCCAACATATCTCGTCATTCTCCAAACTCCAGAGTATTGTTTATCAGTGCCGAAATGAACGAGATAGACCTTGCCATTTATGTTCAGCGCTACCCAAAATTCAGCAATATCGACATCCTTTTTGTTGAAGCCGATTTTGACAACGGCATTCACCATCTCATGGAAATAGAAGATGTTTTACAACAGGGCTGGGATATTGTAGCCATCGACTCATTCTACGAACTACAAGGTATCATCAAGGAAGAAGAAAACATCACATTGCGCCTGGCTGAAGCCAAACTACTCAGCCTTATCAAGCGCCACAACAAAGCCGACAACATTGCCGGTATACACACCACTTTCCTAACCATCCAGCAAGTGACTAAAAGCGGCGTGTTTGTCGGCTCCAACCGCCTCAAGCACATGATCACCGCCATGATGGAGCTGAGGCTCGACAACCCAAAAAATATCTACAGCGACCGCTTCGTGGTGTTCACGAAACACCGCCGTGGCGACGTGGGGGTGAAACTCTACTACAGCCTAAGCTCGACAGGCGACGTCACTTTCGACGAGGAACGCTTCATCAGCGACAGGAAACTGCGAAAAGTGCAAAGCGAGGTCTCCTCACAGTTGCGCGATTTCGCCTCACAATTCGACCAACTATTCAACAAAACCCAAACAGACTAACTATGGATTACCAATCATTTCAACAAGAAAAGCAGAACTTCATGGCGCAGCCCATCGGATACAGGGAGGCCGCCATCAACGAGCTGACGGCCATCAACGACACCCATTACAGCATCGGCGGCACCATCGTGGAGTTGTCGGAGTCCGTCGCCGACGACATGGACCACCATTATGGGATCATGCCCCAACAAAGCAAGAACGCCAGAAAGACATTTGGCGACGTGGGCATCACGCATCTTCGCAACTTCTTGGGTCAGGCAGGCAAACAAGACAAACGCCGTCTCGTGCTTGTCGCCGACACTTCACAACGCCAAGTGACGCGCGTTCTCCAGACGAAAGAGCACCTCATTCCGCCGACGTCGTTCTTCGACTTCGCCGAGTTGTTTATGGACAAAAACGGCTACGAGCCCGAAGCGTTAGAATACGACACGGGCCCCGAGATCTCCTTGCGTATGAGGCCCAACAACCCAACCTATCTGCCTTTTGCCCCCGATGACGAATTCATGTCGAACGGTTTGTGGCTGCGCTGGAATCCC
>JAEEGG010003640.1_pt1 | contig 38311 bp, 39 predicted proteins | sample 9134161 | NCBI WGS metagenome assembly JAEEGG01 (sample SAMN16246543, study PRJNA631951) | gut metagenome | biome: gut microbiome; feature: rumen; material: CR-attached | host: Bos | place: Iran: Karaj | collected 2018-10
TTTCAGGGCGAAACGCAGCAATTCGCCATTCCGCTCTTCTTCCTCCTTCATTTTTTTGACGATATCAATGGAATTGTCTATATCATGAATCACCATGATGGCCGTGAGCCGCTGGGCTTGCGCCTTGCTACGGCGCTCCAGTATTCCGCTTACGATAAAGGTGAGCGCTATGCCGATGGCAGTACCCAGGACGGTCACAAAAAAACTGCCCCAGTCAAATCTTCTTTTGGTTTTCTTTTCCATAACGAATACAAAGATACTCTTTTTTCTCGATCACTTTCGGTATAAGTACTCCGCCATGGAGCTGCTGTATACGTTGCCGTAGTTGGGGACAAAACCACATTTCTCCATCACGCGCCCGCTGGCAGGGTTGTCCACAAAGTCACCGAGCAGAATTGTAGTGGTCCCAGAAAATAGGACCACTACAATAGTGCTCGAAAAGGATAAGTGCCATTATCGCAGATTGAGAGTTATCTGAGATTAAAGAGGCTGAACCTTAGCCTAACGACTGACGCTACTCTATCCCATCGGTTTTATATTCATCTAAATCGCTGAGCCCTGCTTCTATTACAATTTTTTTCAAATATTTTTTTTTGGGGGGGGGATTGCTATATTTGTGGCAATTAAAGGTTTTTAGCAATGAAAAAGTTACTATTTACAATGCTTTTTATGCTCACCGCTCTGCTCATTGCATCCTGTGAAAAGGCAGATACAACAGCAGTGGATGAAAATATAATAGCGGGAGAAGAAGTGGTAGAGGGAACTAACGGTGGTATTTATTTGGATGGAAAACTTATAATTCCTCTCCGTTCCGCTTTCGTTGGAGGCGCATTTCCTACACCATATATAAATTCTAACCGCTGTCATATTTATGAGAAAAAATTTAAAACGGGACCATTATGGAATGAGGTTAAAGAAACCGTATATATTACTGGTGTGAAATATTCAGAGAAAGAGTATTCTTCTCTGAGCAAGTCTATAGAACGTATAGAAATAACTCTGCCAACGGGAGTTTCTGGGTTAAGCGGAACGTTGGCTATTCCTTTGACTCAGGGGCAATATAATGGAGGGTGTGAAAAAGTATCTGCTGTAAGATTTTATAATTATGCTTTTGCTTTGGACAAGGAGGGAAAGATTGATATTGAGATTACTCTTACAGATGGACGTTCTCTCCGCATTTATTATGCAGGTGCAACACCATATGATCTTTATTTCTAATTGACAATTTAATACAATAATTGCACAAACAGAGCACAGGCATCCGACATCTAACGGATGCCTGTTTTGTTTATCGCTGAGGCCAGATAGGATGTCGGAATAAACGCTAAATTTGTGTCGGAATAAATGTCGGAATAAAAATAATTGATTCTTAAACAATTAAATATGAAAAGAATGGTTTTGGCTGTTTGTGCCGCAGTGGCAGTGGTTTGTGTTGCAGCGTGCACGAACGCCAGCAAAAGTTATGTGAGCAAAGCCGTTAAAATTATGGACAAGAACGGCCTGTATGCAGTAGGAGATGAGTGGGAGAAGGCCAGGAAAGAAGCGCTGGAGGCTGATCCCCTTACGATGGAGGAAGCGCATAGCATTGTTAAAGAGGCATTGAAAGTTGCAGGAGGAAAGCATTCATTCCTGAAGGAAGCGGAAGTTGAAGTTCAGGAGAAGACTTCCGAGTGGGAAATGCCACAGGTAAGCATCACAGATTCTTGCGGGGCCAAGATTGCGGTGGTGAAACTGCCGCAGTTTGGAGGCAATAGAGACGAAGGCCTTAAATATGCCAAAACCGTGTTAGATGCAGTTCCAGATAACATTCAAGGAGTGGTGATAGACCTCAGAGGAAACGGCGGCGGAGATATGTATCCGATGATTTCTTCTGTACACAGGTTCATTCCGGAGGGCGACATCATCAGCTTCAGGAACCGGAAAAGCACTATGAATATTTCTCTGGACTATGTTCTGATGTGTACCGAAGTGAAACAGTTATCCCCTATTGAATGCCCTGTGGCAATACTCACCGATGAAGGAACAGGCAGCTCTGCAGAGGCTCTTCTGCTATGCTTCAGAGGATTGAAGAAAGCTCGAGTATTTGGCTCAGCGACAGCTGGCTATGCATCCAGCAACATGCCTTACAAGATGCAGGACGGATCTGTTGTGGTGCTTACGATCGGATGTGATGTTGCACGTACCGGAGAAGAGTTCTGCGACGACCCAATCCAGCCGGATGTGAAGACAGCCTCCCCTATGGAAGATGCCGTATCCTGGATTACCGGGCAAATCTGATCTGGCCGCCATCCAGGGACTCAATGATGGCGAGAGACTCTATGCGGGTGATGCCGGCTTGTTCAAGAATCTGCCTTCCGTTCTGGAAGGCTTTTTCTATTATGAAGCCCATACCCTCAATGGTGGCGCAGGCCTGGTGGCAGAGGTCGATTGCCCCTTTTCCGGTACTGCCATAGGCAAGGAAATCATCGATGAATAGAACATGGTCTTCCTTGGTCAGAAACTCCTTGCTGATGATCATAGTGTAGTCGCACTTCTTGGTAAAGGAAGTTGCCTCAGCTACATACATATCGGCCATAGTTGAAGGCTTCTGCTTCTTGGCAAAGACAACAGGAAGATCCATATGATAGCCAAGCATCACGGCAGGAGCTATTCCGGAAGCCTCAACCGTAATTATCTTGTTGATTTTCAGGTCTGCAAAGCGGCGGATGAATTCCTTGGAAATCTGATCCATCAGACGAGGATCCATCTGATGGTTGATGAAGCGGTCTACTTTCAGCACTCCGCCGTCAAAGCATTTGCCGTCTTTGAGGATGCGGTCTTTCAGAATCTCAAATGCCATATTCCTTCAACTATTTGCATTAGATAACAGATTTGTTTGCTGTAAAGTTAAGACAATAATCTGTTTTTCCTTATATTTATATCGCGATAAAAAACAATTCTGAATAAAAAACAAAAAACACTAATATTTATGAAACGCCTATTTGCCATTTTTCTAAGCGCTATGCTGCTGATGCAGCCAAACCATACGGACGCCTGCACCAACCTGATTGTAGGAAAAAAAGCTTCAACTGACGGAAGCGTAATCTGTACTTACAACTGCGACGGCTTCGGCTTTGCTGCCGCCCTTTCTTACTCAATGCCGGGAATGCATTACCCGGATGAAATGATCAACATCAGAGGCTGGGGTCCTCAGGCCGGGCAGAGGCTGGTTAAGCAAGTACCTTATACATTTGGAGTTGTGGGTCTGATGAACGACCATCAGGTATCCATCGTTGAAACAACTTGGGACGGAAGAAAAGAGCTCCGCAACCCGGAAGGATTTTTCGATTATTTTTCCCTGATGAACGTTACTCTCCAGAGAGCCTCCACTGCAAGGCAGGCCATTGAGATAATCCACCAGCTTGTCACCGAATACGGCTACAACTCCACCGGAGAATCCTTTGCCGTATGCGACAAGAACGAGGCCTGGATAATGGAAATCATAGGCAAGGGCAAAGGCCGCAAGGGAGCCATCTGGATTGCTATGAGGCTCCCCGATGACTGCATAACCGCATACGCCAACTCCAGCCGCATAATGCAGTTCCCGCAGGCCAAGAAGGCAGACAAGAAGCTGGGATTCTGCATAGTGGAAGGAGAGTGCATGTATTCTTCAGACATTATTTCCTTTGCCCGCGAGATGGGATACTACAGCGGAGAGGACAAGGACTTCAGTTTCAGAGACGCCTACCAGCCGATGGATTTCAGCAAGATCCGCTACTGCGAGGCTCGTGTATGGAGCTTCTTCCGCCACCATTACGACAAGGCGGAAATGGACTCCTACCTGCCGTTCATAAACGGAAAGCTTGAAGTCTGCGACCATCTTCCTCTGTGGATCAAGCCTGACAAGCCAGTAAGCGTAAGAGACATAATGAACGATATGAGAGACCATTACGAGGGAACCGCCCTGGATATGACGGCAGACGTTAGCGCCGGCCCGTGGGGCTCTCCATACCGCAACCAGCCAGTGAACTTCGTGAGCGCAGACTCCACCAAGATGTTCCGAGAAAGGCCTATCGGCTGCCAGCAGAGCGGAATGACAATGGTCTGCCAGATGAGAGACTGGCTGCCGGACGCCCTTGGCGGAATCACATACTTCAACCTCGACGATGCCACAATGGTAGCCTACGTTCCTGTTTACTGCGGCATTAACCGCATTCCTGAGCCGTTCCGCAGAGAGAACAACAACATCCGCGAATTCTCCACCGGCAGCGCCTTCTGGATGAACAATTTTGTTGCCAATATGGTTTATCCTAGATGGAGCGCCCTCTATCCCGACCTCAAGCAGGCCCAGACAGAACTGGAAGACTACTACGAGCAAGACCAGAAGAAGGTTGAGGAAGCCGCTGCCAAGATGACTCCTAGTGAGCTCAGCGATTTCCTCACCCGCAAAACCGAGCAGTACACAGACAAGATGATGAAGCGCTGGGACAAGCTGGCTAAGCTTATCATTGTCAAGCATAACGACCAGATTATGCTTCCTTCCAAGGACGGAGAGCTTGCTCCCGGAAGGCATACCTCCCCTGCCTATGCTCCAGCCTTCATTGAGGCAGTAAAGACTCATACCGGCGACCGCTACATAACCCCTCAGAAATAGCCTTATGGAAGACAACTATCAGCAGGATGATCTGAATAACCAGAATCTGCATAATATGGCCCAGCAGATGGAGCAGCAGAGAATCTGGTACGAGTATCAGTTCGAGCCCAAGAAGCCGCGCGGCAACAAGGGCTGGATTGCTTTGCTCATTGCTATTGTCGCCTTCATCATACTTATAATAGCTGTGGTATCCTATTTGTAACTGCTTATTTGCAAAAAGTAACCGATAAACATTATCAACTCATAGATTCATTATGAAACGTTTCCTTGTTCTTATAATTGCCCTGGGATTTGCCGCAAGCGCATCTTACGCCCAGATTCCCCCTGTCCCAGAAGCCGCCTGCGCACATTGCGGAGTACAAATGACCAAAAACGGCAAGCTGATTCCGAACGTCAAGCACAAAAGCACCTGTAAGTACTATGTGAATGAAGAAGAATCATCTTCTTCCAATACCTCTTCTACTTCAACTTCTTCCAGATCATCCAGGGGAGACGAGCCTTATACAGACAGCGACTCCTTTAAGGATGTAGATGGCAAACCGCTCACCAACAGGGAGTACTGGGAAATCCTCCTAGGTTCTTGTACATATTGCGGAGCCAAAAACAACCATTCACACCAAGCCGATTGCACCATAGGCAAAAGCTATAAATGGTATAAAGAGTATTCCGAACAAGGCAAAAAGTGGGATGCTATCCGAATGAGGGACAACATCGTTATGATGAAACTCAATAGCAGCGGAGGAAAAGCCCTGCTCGCATCAATCCGCAATTCGGGCGGAGCAAAGCCAGCTTCCTCAACTAACCTAGCATCCAAACCAACTAATACATCAACCAACACCAGCACAAGCCTGAAGGACTATACCCCTGCGCCTGAGAAGCCGAAACCATCCGTGGGAAAACCTATAATGGACCGTCCGGTTATGACTCGCGTTGCCGAGTATTCAGGCATAAACGAGCACAAAATCGTCTATGACAAGCTCCAAAGCATAGAAGGAGAGCATCCGTGGGGAAAGGTAGATATGAATGACTTCCGCAGAGCGCAGAAAGGCGGCTGGGGAGTCTTCGCAGATTATGACCTTGAGCGTTACACCAATACTCCGAAGGGCGTTGTAGTACTTGGAAAACGCCAACCAGACGGACACATCCTGTGGATGACACTGTTGTATGACAAGGATTCCGGGAAATATCGGGCATATGAGGCAGAAAACGAAGACAAGGACCTTAAGGGCAACACCGTGTATCTCAAGGATATCCGTTTTGAAGGCGAAGGAGAAATCATCGTGAGAGAGTATTCGGAAGGATATAAGAAAGTTGGAAATGTCTTCGGAAAATACATCGACGCCGGTTACAATATAAAAGTTCTTCCGATGAAAGTGGATGGGCACCGTATCATCGCTCACTCTCAGGACCCTACCAGAAAACTGGACAAAGAAATCTTCATTTACGACGATACCGGAAAAAAAATCGCCAACGGAGAAGAGCTTGAATACTTCGACGATGCCATAATTGCCCGCTCCAAAGACTTCTCCACTTTGTACAACTGGAAAGGCCAGAGCATATACTTTGACAAGGGAGGATGGAATTCAAACTATATGGATGAAATACAAGCTTTCACCAGCAGCCGCGGACGCTACTATGTAATCAAAGTAAAGGAAGGGAAATATGCCCTTATAGCTCAGGATTTCCGTCAGATAGGCGGCTACTACTCATCTGCCCAGGAGGCTCACGACGCCTGGAACAGATGGTAAGCCTGCGTTTTACTTGAGGTACTTTTCCAGGGCCTTGCCGATTTCATCCTTGCGGAGATTCTTCTCCAGAATTGTTCCGTCTGGTCCGAACAGTATCATATACGGGATGAAACTGATTCCGTAATCTTCATCTATGGCTTTTGCATCTGACATTAGCTGTGTCCAGGCCATATTGTTGTTCTTGATGGCAGCCTTTGTTTCCTCCAGGCTGTCATCTACGCTGATGCTTACGAGGTTAAAATTCTTGCCTTTGTACTTCTTGTAAATATTGGCCAGATTCGGCATTTCGCCTATGCACGGGCCGCACCAGAAAGCCCAGAAATCAACCAGCACATAGTTTCCTTTCCCCACGTAATCTGAAAGGCGGCCTATTTCCTGAGTCTCCACGGTCTTTACGTCAAAGTCTGTAAACTTCTGCCCTATGGCTGTATTGCCGGAAGTCTTCTCCACCATCTGGTTGTTCTCATCCAGCTCCAGTCCTTTCTCTGCCAGCAGCAAAGAAACTTCATCCTTCAATTCCATCCTCACCTTGTCAGAAGCCATATCCCAATACTTCTTCAACTCATCTGCGGAAAGCCACTGGAGCATCATATGAAAGGCCAATGCGCCTACTGTGTTATCGGCATTGCCTTCATAGTACTTCTTGCAGATAACGGGAATCTTCTCCGTCATATCCTTGTATATCTGCTCAATCTTTGCAGGATCGGATTCCGCCCCTGCAAGACCGTCGGCTGTAATCTGTTCAAACAGAAGCTCTTTTTGCAAAGCATAGAACCGAGAAGAAAGCTCTCCTCTCTTAATACTGACATTGTCGCCGATGAAAACCTCTGTTTCACCCTCCTCCAGTACAACCGGCACGAAGAAAGATGGCATAATGCTTTCAGTTTCAAAGTCAGGCATTGGATTCTGCGGAGTAGAGACAAAAACAGCGCCCTGGGCCATCTTGTCTGCCATTCCAGTGAAAACAAACTTCCCGTTATCCAAGAAAGCAGTGTCTGTGCCGCCTGAATCCTTCAGAAGCAAAACTTTCACGCCATCTAAAGACGCGAGAGAATCAGAAACTTGTCCTTTGATTGTATATGTTTCTTCCTGTTTGTCTGTACAGGAAACAACTATTGCAGAAATCAGAGCAACAATCAGAAAAGATAACCTTTGCATAATGAGTCTATTGAATTAAAAAGTTTGTATAACGCAATTTTAATCATTTTTTTCTACATTTGCAGTCCCGATGGGGCATTAGCTCAGTTGGCAGAGCGTTTGAATGGCATTCAAAAGGTCAGGGGTCCGACTCCCCTATGCTCCACTTCTAGAGGCTTTTCTTTAACAATAGTTTAAAGCAAGCCTCTTTTATTTTCGGAACAACCGTTAATTTTATCATATATATCTTAGGAAATTGAAATATTTTTAAATTTTCTTGGTTATATAAGAGGAAACTTGTAATTTTGTTCTATGGAAATAATACAAAGACCTGAGTACCTTCAACAGGTACAGCATTTTTTCGGAAAAGAAACCATCATAGTACTCACCGGCCAACGTCGTGTGGGAAAGAGTTATGTATTGATGTCTCTGAGGGATTTGCTTTCAGCTTCTAAAAACAATAACGTCATTTACATCAATAAGGAAAAGAAGGAGTGGGATGATATTGTCACATACAAAGACTTAAACAAGTATTTAGAAGAAAGATACGTCCCTGACAAACAAAACTATATCCTCATTGATGAAATCCAAGAGATAGACTCTTTTGAAAAGAGTGTCCGTCACTGGAGAACGGAACCGCAAACAGACCTGGTTATTACAGGCAGCAATGCAGAGACTCTATCTAGTGACCTGTCCACACTTCTAGGTGCCAGATATCACGAGGTATACATTCAAGCCCTGACATACAAGGATTTCATCCGCTTCCATAGATTGGAGGAAGGAGATGATGCTCTTTCCCTCTATATCAATTCCGGAGGTCTTCCCGGACTTGTCAAGTATGACATCCGCGATGAGAACGAGGTTTATTCTTATGCCCAAGATGTACTGAACACGGCTCTTGTCAAAGACATTATCTTGAAGCACAAAATCAGGAATGTGCCATTTCTGTACAATCTGGTCCGTTTCCTTGCCGACAGTACAGGAAAACCGGTATCTGGCACCAGTATTTCTAACTATTTGAAGGGACAGAATAACCCAGTATCCATAGAGCTCGTCCTTAAATACTTGAAATACCTTTGCGACGCATACATTGTAACCAAAGTTCCCCGTTTCGATATCCGTGGAAAAAAGCTCTTGCAGTCCAACGACAAGTTCTACTTCGAGGATAACGGTATCCGTAATTCCTGTGTTGAAACTGTTCGGGACAAGGATATAGAGAAAGTCATTGAAAACATCATCTACCACCAGCTCATTCATGATGGATACAAAGTGAATGTAGGGCATTTGCTGGCAGGAGAAGTGGATTTCGTGTGCGTCAAAGATAAGCGGAGGGTATATATCCAGGCTTCTTACATAATTGGCAACGACGAGACTCGCCAGAGGGAATTCGGTACTCTAAAGGCTATATCTGACAATTATCCTAAATACGTGATTTCCATGACACCTCTGGTTACACGGAACGATGACGAAGGAATCTTTCACTTAAGTCTTAGAGAGTTTCTCAAAAACGGTTTATGATGATATCTTAACTTTAAGTGTTTTCTGCGTCTATATAAGTGGATATGGAGAAAACCTTTGAAATTGAGCTCAGCGATGTAAGGCCTAAGGTTGTTGCCCTTGCCAGGAAATTCTGCAGGGCTTCTGCCCTGGGGGCAGATCCTGAAGACATTGCTCAGGATGTCCTGCTCCGCCTGTGGTCTTCTCTCAAAGGCGGCTCCCCTATCCAAAACATAGAAGCCTGGGCTGTTACGGCAACAAAGAACGCCTGCATTTCGGAATGGAGAAAGTCCAGAAAGGTTATTGCGACAAAGGCTTTCAAGGCAAATAATCCTGCTTCAGACAAACTTCCAGAAAAAGCCTTTAACGCAGCAGACAACGCATCCGCAAAGATTGAAGAAAGCGAATATCAAAAGAGGGCTGTAAAGATACTGGAAGGTTTTTCCGCCGGAACCCGCAAACTTTTGAAGATGAAGGCAGACGGGATGAACCTGGATGAGATTGCAGCCGCCACGGGCCGTAGCAAGGGCAGCGTCAAGACCTCCATTTCAGCAGCCCGAAAGCAGATGCTTGAAGCACTTAATCAACGATAATGCAAAAATCAAAATAAATGAACCGCAAAGAACTCATACAACGCTATCTGAATGCTGAGACTTCAGTAGAAGAGGAGATTATGCTGGCAGAATCTTTCCGCCAGACTCCGCCGCAGAACGAGGAGGAAGAAAAGATCGAGGCAATGCTGCTCTGCCTGAAAGACTCCGCAGCCTCAGACTCATCAGAGGATGACCGCATCGCGGAGGAAGAGTTTGACAGGATTGTCAGCAAATCAGGCAGAAGGAAAGGCCTTGTCTGGGCCGTTTCCTCAGCGATGGCGGCAGCGGCCGTAATACTGTTGTTCCTGCTCCTCAAACCTGCCTCTCCTCAGCCAGAGGACAACACGGATCTGATCCAGCAGATTCAGCATATCCATCTGCTTTCCCAGCTGAGCCTGGAAGATGCTGACAAATGCGAATTCCGCCCGATTGAGGGAGGGTATGTGATGACAGCCTACTTCCCAGACGGAGAGACGGCATCCTATATCCTTATCGCTGAGGAAGATGGAAAAACCTATTCCCTTCTCAGCCTGAACCAGTAATAGATTAAAACAATAAAACCAAAGATTATGAAAACAAGACTCTATACAATGCTTTTAGCCCTCGGTTTCTGCCTGATGGGTTTTGCTGCCTACGGACAGAAAACCATTTACATAATAGACTCGGAAGTTGTTAACAATTTCTCAGGGCAACAGCTTAAGGGCAAGTTCATTAAGAATTACATAATCCAAACCATAGGTACAGGAAAAGAAGCAACAATTTTACATATCATTACCACCAATTCCGAGCCTAGCAAATATCATATTGCACAATATGGAGGCAACACTAAGATTAAAGCTGATGACTATAAATTAACTTATAATGGCCGCGACTCTGCTAATTTAATCTCAATGAGCGTTGTAGATCCTGACAATCCAGGCGAACCTATGGTGGTGATAAAGCATTCCGGTTTCATAGATACATCAAAAACCGCAGTATTCAGCATCATAAGCAATGTGCCTGACCAAAAAATAAAGTATGTCGTTGACGGAAAGCTTTATAATGATGTCAGTGCTCTCAAAGGCTTAAAGCCTTCAGAGATAAAAAGAATAGCGTTTTATAAGGAAGGTTCGCCTGAGCAGCTAAAGTACGGAAAGGGATTTACAGTTGTTGTCATAAATACCAAAGGCTCAAAAAACAAGTGAAGCATGCTGGCTTTCCGCACACAAACGCCTGATTTTTTTTTGTTTGCGTAATTCACACAATAGCATTACCTTTGTCTAAAACCAAGAAAGAATTCTGATGAGAAAATATATCTGGAGCATATTGCTGTTTTTATGTTTCGCCTTGTCGGCCAGGGCGCAGGTTTTCGTTATCAACGATGCAATGTTTGCCGGCAGGATGAGCAGCATAAAGGTGAAAATCGTTGATTCTCTGACTAACGAACCTATCTCATTTGCATCAGTTTATGTTGTGCCGGCCAAGGACACGACCATCACCAATTTCATAATATCAGACACTGCCGGAGTTGCAACGCTTAAAGACGTGCCTTACGGAAACTATGTGTTCCATATAGAAATGATGGGCTACAAGCATTACTCCAAGGAGAAGTATTTCAGGGAAGAGAGGGTGGACCTGGGGACAGTCAAACTCAAGCTGGACGAGAATTATCTTTCGGCCATTACTGTTTCCGATGTGGGCAACCCTATCGTGATGAAGCAAGACACGATTGAATTCAACGCCGCTTCCTTCAGGGTGGGAGCCAATGGAATGCTCAGGGATCTGATCAAGAGAATGCCGGGAATGGAAATTACAGACGATGGCAAGGTGAAGTTCAACGGAGAAGCCATTGACAAGCTAACCGTTGGAGGGCGCACCTTCTTCTTCGACGACCAGAGCACGGCTCTTAACAACCTGCCTGCGGCAATAGTTGACAAGATCCGCGTTATAGACAGAGAATCCCAGACTACAAGAACCACAGGCATCCAGGATGGTACCAGAGAGAAAATCTTGGACGTAGGTCTGAAGAAAGAGTTTGAAGAGGGATGGTTCGGCAACGTATCCATTAAGGGCGGAACTACCTTAGAGGGCAAGAAAAAAGACGAGCCTCTCAGAGAGAATCGCGGAGCACTGTACAATGCCAGCGCCCTTGTTGCTGCATACAACAAGAAAGACCAGGTTACCTTCCTTGCCAACGGAATGAATGTGGCAGATGGTGGGGTCGCGATGGTTGTAAGGGGAGGAGAAGACGTGGTCAGCAGTTTTGAACCCGGGCTTACTTCAGCTGCACAGCTGGGCCTGAACGTCAACACCTCCAGGATAAAAGACGTGGAGACCACTCTTTCCGCCAACTACAAGTATACCGACAACGAGACCGGCTCTCAAAGCTACAGGACAACATTCCAGGAAAACGGCAACTTGTTTACGGAATCCAGAAAATCCGGAAGGTCTTTTGACAACGGAGTGAGTGCAAATTATGAAATGAAGAAGGAGAAAGGCAAGATTCTGTTCTCCTTTTTTCCACGCTTCACTTATAAAAAGAGTCTTTCTCGCAGCGAAGGCTCATCGGAGACTTCCAGAGAAGAACTACTTGTCAACAAATCGGAAAACCACTCACAAAACAATTCCGACAGTAGATCCGGAAACATCCACGGAGCCATTACCTTCACAGACCTGGGAGGCAAGAAAGGCAGGCTCATACACTTCAGCGTCAACGGAAGTTACTCCAATTCAGACGGAGTGAGCAACGAGCAGTCCGTACTCAAGACTGCTGCTGGTGAAGAAGAGCGTACTATGCGTTACGACTCAAAGTCTTCCTCCCACGGTGCACTCGGCTTGATAAGATATACTGAACCGGTTTCCGCAAAACTTATCATGGCTGCAACCGCAAACCTCAGCCTGACGGAATCAGAAAGTACCAGAGATGCTTTTGATGCAGGCGGACTGAACAGCTACTATTCATCGGAGAGCAAGACTCACCACGTCAACCAGGAATATGATGTTACGGCCCAGTACAAATTCGCCAAGCAGAGTTGGATTACGCTGGGAGCCACTGCAAACGGAACTCTCAACGAGCTGGTTTCCAGATCTTACAACGTGAACGACACCACCGGCAAAGGAGAGTGGAACTGGTATGTGGCCCCTACCCTGAGGCTCCAGCTTTTAAAAGGACCGAACCGTTTCAACATCAACATTTCAGGCTCCAGCCAGAAACCTAACGGCAGCCGTATGCTTCCTGTCCTGAACATAAGCAATCTGTCTCGTCTGAGCCTTGGCAACATCTATCTGAGACAATATTCATACACCAACTTCGGCATAAACTGGAACAGGAACGACCGCCAGAAGTTTACCAATCTCAGTCTTTACGTCAACGGCAGCTTAACCAACAGACCTATCAGCAATGCGCTATGGTATGATTCAGAAGGAGTGATGTATTCCATCCCGGTCAATTCCAAGAAGCCTTCCGTTTCAGGATTCATAATGGCTGGCTACACCACTCCGCTGGACTCCAAGAAGATATGGACCCTCTCTTTAGGCTTGACCCTCAAATACTCATCTTATACCAGTTATCAGTCGACCGGAACACTGCCGGCAATAGACAAAGATAACTTTGACTATGACGCGTTCATGGCTGATTTCTGGGGCGACAGCAAAGGCAACCGCTTCTATGACGGGCTGAGCGGATTCAAAGAAAGCACTACCAGAGAGTTTTCTCCTTATATCAACTCCAGCCTCAAATACAACCAAAAGAATTATTTCTTCATCTTGAGAGCTGGTGTAAACAAAGTTATATCGCGATATTCTTTGAACAAGAGCACGAACAGGAATACCACCAGTACCAACATCAGCCTTGAAGGCTCATACACCACACCGCACCAATTTGAAATATCATCATACTTCGGGTACCATTTTTACAACGGTTACGCAAAAGGCTATGACAAACCTCAATGGAATTGGCGCGTAGAAATCTCCAAAAATATTGGAGCCTTCAACCTGAGCGTAAAGGTCAACGACATATTTAATCAGAGGCGCAACCTGTTCCACACAGTAACAGCCAATTATGAGGAAGATACCTACAGGATAGACTTGTGCCGCTACATACTCTTCGGCGTAAAGTGGAACTTCGGCAAGATGAATGCCATCAACAGCCAGAGAGCCCAGAAAGCCGCCTGGACTATGTTTTAATTGTTATCTTTACACCAATAAAGATAACAGCCCACTATGAAATCTTACAATTTTTCCTTGCTCCTGATTGTACTGTTGTCTTTAAGCACAATCGGGAATGCCCAGCAATTGACCTGGCCTGTTGCCGGAAAATCTGCCGGTGACGACATTATCTGCAAACCACAGAGTTATGTCGGGAATGAACTTAGCTATGGAGAACTCTTCATTGGCGGCAAAGAGGGTGACATTATAATCAGCCCTGCTGACGGAATCATACAGAACCTCGGCATTGATTATATGGAGTCTTTAAGCTATTCCTGGGGCAAAAGTCTGAGCCCTGGAGAAACTTTTGACCAAAAAACAAAAAGTTTTGACTTTGGCAAAGGAACAAACAGGAAGTATTATTCAGGTACTATTACCATCCTGATGGCAGATGGAAGAAAGGTCCATATCTCGGGGATACTGGGCAACCGGGTTTTCAATACCGGACAAAAGATTTCCGCTGGAGACACTTTAGGGGTTATTGGCTATTCCTATAAGGCTATCCCGGAGCGCTCCATAATGCTCTCGATTTCAAACCGGGACAACAAATCTGTCGATCCGATGACTCCATTCGGACTTAAGACCACATTCGTAGAGGCCAAAGCCCTGTCGAGAGACAAAATGATGTCAGCGGAGAAAATTCGGGAAGATTTGGATGTACTAAAAGAGGCTTTTTGCGAATTATACCCTTCCCTTGAGGAAAAAATTCCTGAAAAAGAGTTCAGGGCGTTCGTAGACTCTGTAAAAATGTCCTTAACAGGCGAGATTGATCCTGCTTATGATTTCAGGATTGTTTTGCGCAAGATCCTCAACAAGGTTCCCGACAGTCATATCTATATGTATCCCGATCCTGTAAAGACTTCGCCAAGGGAGTCTTGGCTACCGGAAGCATATCTTGTTTACTGCGATGATACAGCCCGGGTATTGATGACACCCAAGGAGTTCATGCAATTGAACGGCAAGGTTGTAACCAGCATAGACGGCGTTCCTGTCAGTGAGTATGCTAAAAAAGCCGATATGTTTATCAGCGGTTACGACGGAAAGGTGGAAAGCGCCCTGCAGGAGCAGAAAGTGATGCTGGGAGGATACGGAGCTCTTGTCAATCCCGGCGCAAAGAAAGGATCTGCTCAGGAACTGACATTTTCAGACGGAACAAAGGCAACCGTTCCTTACTGCAATAATCCCAATATCATAGTCTTCAACGATAACGTAAACCGTATCAGACAATGGATGATGGCCAATATCTACAAAGGCGACAATAATGTCTTTGAAACCCGGAAACTAAATGACTCCACCTATTATCTAGGGCTGAAAACCTTTGAGATGCTTACTCAGCAGGTTGAAGCAGTACGTGATTTTCTTGACACGTGCAAAGCCGCCAATCTGATAGTGGATGTAAGGAATAACGGAGGCGGTCACAACGAAGTCCTTATGCAGTTGCTGTCTTATTTTGCCGAAAGCCCAATGAACAGGCAGAAAGGCGGCTATAACCGCGTAAACAAGAAAGGCCTGTTCGCCACCTTAAAATACAGTCTGAACTATTCTCCCGATGCCGATGTTTTCCCTGAATATGAAGAGGGAGAAAACGGATATTACCTTAGAGATTCTCTCCAGACCTGCGCCGTCGTAATGCCTGATCCTAAAGTGCATTACAGCGGGAAAGTGTATGTCCTGACTAATTCATACTCCAAGTCTGCCGCAATGCTTTTCCCTGCCATTCTGGTTAGAAACAGGCGAGGGGTATGCGTCGGAAGGGAAACTGGCAGCACCTATCATAGCATGACAGCCCTCAAGTTCGCAGACATCCGCCTGCCTAACTCGCTCCAGACAATTCGTATTCCGCTAGTGCAGCTGGTATTCGACACCACAGTGTGCGACCGGCTGCCTAAGGGACGCGGACTGCTTCCCGATTATCCTGTTCCGTTGACATACAACGAAATATATGGAGGACAAGACGGAAATACAGACATAATTCTGCAATACACCCTGAGTCTGATTGCAGACAACAAGTATCTGACCCCTGAAGATCCGTTTGAGGAACTGGACAAGGAACAGTCAAAGAACAGTCTGGCCAAACCCTTCCTTATAGCATCTGCGGGCGTATTGGCTGTTATTCTTGCCGCTTTAGCGCTAAGGAAAAAGAAAGCCGTCAAAAGCTAGATCTGCGGATGATCCGCCATCATCTTGTCCGCCCAGGCGCGGAAATCGCTCCAGCGGTAGAAGTTGCCCTGGACTGGTGTCAGATATCCCAAGGTAGCATCGTTCTCGTTGAACACAACCTTGAAGAGAATGTCGTTTTTCTTGTTCTTGTAGAACACAAACAAGATTGTGGCCGCCATTGGAATGTTATAGTTCTGGAACCAGTACTTGGCTTCTTCAGACTTAGATGGAACTGTGCCCATATTGTTTATGTTCAGGAGAGTAGCCAGGGCTTCAACGATGTAGTCGTGGCCAAATCTCAGGTGCGCGGCCTGGTTCGGATCACTGAAAGAAGTCTCAGCCTTGGCAATTATGTCTTCCAGCAGAGGAATCACGCCATAGCGGGCTTTAATATCGGTGAAGAAAGAAAAATAGTTGTCAGCTTCCCAGAACTTCAAGACCTGTTCCTCAGAGAGAAGGTCATCAAAAAGCGGCTCGCTCTCATAGTTGTGGTATCCGCAGATCAGCTGCCACAGTTCGCTCACAAAACCAGTAGGGCCATCCTCAAAACCATCGAGGAACTTGCTGTCTGTGAACAGCTTGTCCAGAACATCCTGATAGCCGGAAACCCTCTTGAAGAAATCTGTATAGCCCTCCAGTTCCGCTTTCCTGTCATCTGTCTTGAAACGCCTGATCAGGGTTTTAGGAGCACTTGGAGGAGCTATGATGCACATTCCAGTATGGTCTGACCTTAGGCGCATTGTAAGCTTTGGATTGCAGGTCTTAAGCCCCAGGGTGAAGGCTCCCATACTCACGATGCATCTCTGGCTGGTAGAGGAGATGGCATCTACCTTCTTTCTTCCCTTGAACACCTTCGGAAACTGCTCGTAAACGAACGTTCCTATAGCCTGGTGCTGGTCAAATCCCAGCGGAACCAGGTCTCCGGTGTTAATGTACGGATTCATATAGAAAGCCTCGTACTTCCTGACAAACTCCTTTCCGTATGGTGTAAGCACATTTTCCTCTTTAGCCTTGGAGAATACATCGCGGAGAAGAGTGTAAGTCTTCGGGTTCCAGGCATAGCGAGATCCGTGGCGGCCGTAATGACTAATGTAGAAAGGCTTGTAGCCAGCAGGAGTCTTGCTCAAAGTTCCGAATTCATCCAGACGGTGCGGGCCTTCCATTCCACGGGCCTTGCGGGCATCAGCCTTTACTTCTTCTAACACGTTGTACTGCTGAGCGTTCAGCAAAAAAGACGAGGAAAGGAATATTCCCCAAAAAAGTATCAGTATCTTCTTCATAACAATCAAAGATACTATATTCGCCGCAAATGGCATTATAATCCACAAATAGCCGTATCTTTACAAAAGCATAGAAGAACTTTTGGATTATGTATTTTTCAAACCATAACGAGGCTGTAACGTTCAGCTACACTTACGGCGGTCCGCTTGAAGTTGAAATAGATAAAGAAGGGCCTGTCTGCAAAGAAGACACGGATGTTTATCCGCTGGCAGACAAAGACTGGACAAAGGAACACAGCTACATAAGCCTTACCAAAGGCATTACAGAGGTAAAAGCAGGATTTCTGGAATCATTCAAGAATCTAAATGCTCTAATCATAAGCCGTTCGGTCACAAAGATAGAAATGACACCTCAGCTGAAAAAGCTTCTTTCAAAGAACAATGTTCTGATCCGCGGAGAATATAACACCTACGCCGAGTCTTTTGCCAAGGAGAACGGCTTGAAATTCCTTCAGGCAGACATTCTCCTAGCCATAGACTGCAATGAAGAACATTGCGAAAACACTTTCATAACGCTCCAATTCTTCCCGGACGGAAAGGCCAATATCAAATATGATGTATTCAGCGTGGGAATTTCAGCCGGCAACAATGGCGGCGGAACATATGAAAGAGAGCTTCCAAATGATTTCTGGAAAGGCTGCACTGTAGAAAAATTTGCAGACAATTTTCCAGAGAGGCTCAGGGAAGCCTTGCTGAAAAACAAGGAACTGGAGCATTTCCTTACCGCTGTCAACAAAAAAGTGTAGTTTTCCGTTAGGTTCTGCGTCTAATGGGCAAACAAACAAGACAGACAATGACAGAAAAAGAATTCGAAAAGATGGTCAGAGAACATAAGGGGACGATTTACACCGTCTGCTATATGTTCTCGCAGGACACTCAGGAGGTCGCAGACCTCTTCCAGGAGATCCTGATAAACCTTTGGAAAGGATCCGGAACTTTCCGGGGCGAAAGCAGCCTGAACTCCTGGATTTGGAAAGTGAGCCTGAACACCTGCATTTCTTCAGACCGAAAGAAAAAGCGCCTGCCGAAAAAGGAGCAGCTGAGTATGAACATCAACCTCTTTGAAGACAACGACGAAGGCAGCCGCCAGTCCAACCTTCTGAGGGAGAGGATCTCCAAGCTCGGGCCTTTTGACAGGGCAATCGTTCTGCTGTGGCTGGAAAACCTCAGCTATGAAGAAATCGGCCAAATAGTCGGAATCAGCACCAAGAATGTCTCTGTCCGCCTTGTCAGAATCAAAGAACAACTCAAAAAGATGCATTAAAATGGAAAACACAGATAACATACTCAACGAAATGCAGCAACAGCTGCGCCAGCTCAAGGATAAACTGGAAGGAGAAAAAATCGTAAACGAAAAGCTTCTGAAAAATGCCTACAGGTCAAAGCTCGGCAGCCTGAAGAGAAAAGGCCTGGTCCAGACCATTATCGGCATAATTGCCATGCTCTTATGCTTAAATCTGCTGAATATGGGCTTCTCGGTGCCATTTGTAATTGCAACAGAAGTGATGCTGGCTTTCTGCCTGGTGGCTACAGTTATAATTAACAACAGGCTTCCGAGCATGGACGCCAACCTTGTAACCGCCGCCAAAGGAGTTACCCGTTTCAAGAAAGGCTACGCCAACTGGCTGTGGGTAGGAATTCCTCTTCTGGTAGTATTCCTGGCAGGAATGGGCTATGAAATTCTGAAGAACGAAAACTTCCCGGCTGAAGCCAAAACACCTATGCTCATAGGACTGGGAGTGGGACTGGTAATCGGCGGAGCAATTGGCCTTGTACTTCGTCACAACATCCTGGCAAAGTCCGACGAAACCCTCGCCCAGATCGAGGACCTGATGAAGGGGGAATAACCGCTAACTTTTAGACAAATAGATTCTGCGCACCGGTTCAGGGAACTTTTCAATGGCGTACCTGAGCATGGTGCGCGGCATTTTCGAGGCATGAGAGTCAAGGAATTTTCTCAGCGATGCCTCGTCTTTTTTTCCGGCTTCCCTCAGCAGCCACCCTACCGCCTTCTGAAGAAGATCGTGAGGATGATTCAGAAGAATGTCTGCGATGGCGTATGTATCGCTGAGCTGATTCTTGCGGATGAAAGCCATCGTTGAAACTATGCCGATTCTCTGTTCCCAGATGTTCTTTCCGCCGCGGGCAAGGTCATAAAGCAGGATCCTGTCCTTATCCATAAGCCACTCTCCAATAAGCTTGTAGCAAGAAAGGTCCACCAAATCCCAGTTGTTGATCCGGTCTGTATGACTCAGATAAAACTCCACACACTTCTTCTGCAAATCTTCCTGCTTCTTCTTCCGGGCGTTGCTGAATATTTCCACCAGGCAAAGCAGAGAAGCCAGTCGCACCTCGTGATAAGGGCTCAGAATGCACTCCTTAAGATTCTCAAAGGAGACTTCTTTCCAGCATTCCTTTACAACGTCTCTTGTAACAGGCACCTTGATTCCCAGGAACTTGTCGCCTTCGCCATACTGGCCAGGCCCTGTCTTGAAGAAACGCATAAGCCCCGCAACCTGACTATCGTCGCGGAGGGAGAGCATCTTTTGCAGAAGAATATTACTCTTGGACATCGTTGACCAGATCTTTGATTTTAACCGCCGGCACTCCACCAACAAGGCAGTTGTCCGGAACGTCTTCGTGAACCACGGCTCCGGCCGCTATGACCACATTGTTGCCGATCGTGACTCCGGGGAGAATGGTTACGTTTCCGCCTATCCACACATCGTTGCCGATCCTGACGGGCTTTGCCTCAGCCATATACTCCCTCCTTCCCTTTGGTGAAAGCGGATGGCCCACGGTGGTTATCAGAGTGTTCGGCCCTATCATCACGTGATTGCCTATGTAAACCTCTCGGATGTCCAAGATGGTCATGTTGAAGTTGCCCGTAAAATCATCGCCGATGAAAATGTTCTTGCCGCAGTCGCAGCCAAAGGTCTTTGAGATCCAGACTCTATCGCCCACTGCCCCCAGCATCTTCTGAAGACATTTGTACTGAGCCTCATAGTCTGTTCCGTCAATGGCGTTGTACTCCTCGCACCACTTTATTGCCCGGCTCTTTCTGGCAATCATTTCTGCATCTGCATAGCAGTAAGGCAGTCCTGCATTGAGTTTTTCTAGTTCTGTCATAGCGTTGTAAAATTACAAATTCTTCCTCAATGAGACGTGGAATGAGTATATTTGTAAAAATAAATTCAAATGAGACGCAATCTTCTTTATATGCCTTTGCTGGCAGCCGTTCTGCTATTTGCTTCAGGTTCCTCCTGTTCAAATAAACACTTCACGCCAGAGACCCCAGATACTCCTGATGCCCCAGTCACTCCAGGCAAATACAAGCCTGTAATGGGCGCTGTCACAGAAATTAATACAACTTGCAAGGAACCTTCCGGCATCTGCCTTGCCCCTAAAGGAGACGGCTTCCTGGTAGCCTCAGACGATGACGGCATTCATCACGTAACCTGGACTGGAACAACCACAAACTTCTATAACGGCAAGTTCGACTGCGAAGGCGTAACAATAGACCCTAAAACCAAAGATGTCTATTATGTAGTTGAAAACAAACAGGAAGTGCACCGCCTCGTTGCGCCTGACTACAAGAAAGATGAACTAATCTGTGTCATCAGCGATGTAGGTCTGGGCACCAACGACGGGCTTGAGGGTATCACCTGGTACAAAGACGGAAGCCTTCTGATCGGCAACCAGAAGAAGCCCGTTGTATTGATCACCTATTCTCTGACCAAAGGAGAAACCAGCCGCTATGACCTCTCTTCTGGCAGCCTGAAGGAAATCGCAGACCTTTGCTATGATTCTGTACGGGATGTTCTCTGGATAGCAGACAGCAAGAACCGCACAATCAATCTCTGCGACACTAAAGGCAATGTGGTTGAAACTTACAGCGTTTCATTCATAGACAACGCCGAAGGCCTTTGTGTGGACCACTCTAGCAACTGCATCTGGGTGTGTGACGACACCACCGGAAAGATCTATAAAATATCCTTCACCAACCTGTAATAAAAATGCTCCCGCCAACAACAGCAGGAGCACTTTAACACTTAAAAATCAACCTTGGCGAAATCTCAGACCTTTGGTATCTGAAGATATTGCTTAAGAGTTTCCACATACTCGGCGAAGGCTGTTCTGCCTTTGTCGGTGATACGGCAGATGGTGCAGGTCTTCTTTCCCTTGAAGGTCTTTTCCACCTCGATATATCCGGCCGCGGAGAGCTTGTCCAGCTGCACGCTCAGGTTTCCGGCAGTAGCTCCGGTCTGAGCCTTGATGTATACGAAGTCTGCCTCCTCCACGCCAATCAGTATGCTCATCACCGCAAGCCTTAACTCCGAATGGAGCAGCGGATCCAGCGGCTTGAACGTTGTCTGTTTCTCTTCCATAACACTTTGTTTTATAGCGTTATTTTAGTTCTGCTTAGTTTTGTTCTGAAGGATAAATCCAGGAATCAGAAGTCCCAGTATGCCGAGCACAACGAATACTAGAAGCTGAGCCGGACCGTTGCAGATCAATGCCACAACTACAGAGATTGCAGTAGCAACCACAAGGCAGGCAACTACGGACTTCATCTTCATAACCACTCCGGTTATCACGCCGCAAAGTCCCATCAGCAAGGCAATTACGAGAGTCATATTGGCAACCACGATGTTGCCCAGCTCGAAATACCTCATTATAAGAGCCGCTACCCAGATCAGGAAGTAGAAGCCTGTTGCAAAGATCCCGAACCACATCCAGGTCTTGCCGATGATTCTGCTAACCTCGGTTTTAGGAGCTTTCTCCTTGTTCTTGTCCATAATAATGTTGCATACAACACCTATGGCACTCATAGCAAACCACAGAAGGTTCCATACAGGGCTGCCGGTCTTTGACCAGAGGAAGTAAATAACCAATGCAGTAACTGCCACCAGGCATCCCCAAAGGATCAGGGGCTTTCCAAGATTCTTGGCAATTGTTTTTCTGCTGCGCTCCATTGTCTCTGCAATAATCTTCAGAGAATTTTCGGTTGAAAGGTTTTCTTTGTTAACGATAGTTTCCATTGTAAATACTTTTTAAAAATTAAAACTTAAAATTTAAAATGGCCATTGTCGGATCCGTTACCTCCCAATTGCGCACTCGGTCAGTCTCAAATCCAATGCAAAGATAAACCAGTTTATATTATAAACCAAATTATTTTATAAAATATTTGCAAATTTATGGTAGAAACTATTGTTTTTAGGGAATAAATTGTATTTTTGTAGGGTAGAAATTTTTTAGACTTAGGGGATAAAAATTATGGATAAGATCAAAAAAGTGCTGCTATTTACAGAAAACAACGTGTCTGTGGAGCTGGATTACCAGGAATTCAGGGAAAAGCTTGCATCCGATATTCTGAACTCTATCGATTCTGCTATAAACCAGACAATTGCGCCTGTCAAAAATGAGCCGCAACAAGATGAGTGTGTTCCAAAGAAGAACCTCAAGACAAGAGACAAGATACTGTTGCTTATCGCTGAGAACAAGCACATTACGGCAAAGGCTCTAGCAGAGAAAGTCTGCGTTACGGAAAAGGCCATTGAAAAACAGCTGGCCAACCTCAAGGCAGAAGGCATCATCAAACGCCAGGGCTGCAACAAGGGCGGCCACTGGCTTATAATAAAAGGAGAATAATACTTATTAATATGACTATAGCTATAACAGGAGCGGCAGGCAATCTTGGAAGCCTATTAGCCGAATCTTTTTTAAATGAAGATGTGAAACTTCATCTTTTGTATCATCAGAAGCCTTTGAATGACAGGCTTTTGAAAAGCGATAAAGTTAAAGCTTTCAAAGTGGATCTTTCTAAACCGGAAACTTTGACTCCAGCATTGGAGGGCGTGGATACGGTAATTCACTTTGCCGGTGTCTTGTTCAAGGGCAATCCACAGAAGTTTCTGCCTATAACCAATACTCAATACTTCAAAAACCTTCTGGCTGCAGAATCTGAAAACAATGTAAAAAGGATGGTGCTGGTAAGTTTCCCTCACACGGAAGGAGAAACTACGCCAGATAATCCTGCTACTGGACGTCTGGACGGAAATCCTATATCCGTACATGCGCAAACCCGCAGGGAAGAAGAAATTCTGCTGATGCAGAACCAAGACAGATTCCGCTGTATAATAGCTCGTTGCGGAATGATTTACGGCAAAGACATCATTATGATGGACGCCTGCAAATGGTTCTCTAAACACTGGATAATGGGAATCTGGAAAAAGCCTACCTGGATTCATCTGATTTCAAAAGCAGATTTCTGCTCAGCGATGAAACAAACCGCCCTCAACCCAGATGCAAGCGGAATATATCATATTGGGGATGACGGCAAGCAGACTCTTCAGGAATTTGTTGACGACGCCTGCAAATACTGGGGCACCAGAAAACCATGGCGTATGCCAGACTGGATGGTCTATACTGCCGCCTGGTTTATGGAACAATGGTCTCTGCTGACAGGATCTAAATCCCCTCTCACAAGAGATTTCGTGAAAATCGGACACGTAAGCTATTACGGCGACACTTCCAGAATGAAATCCGATTTGCTCCCAGAACTCAAGTATCCAACCTATAAAGAAGGTATGGAAACTATGTAATCAAAACAATTATGGCACACAAGAAGGAACATATACACGAGCATCATCACGATGAATGCTGCGAGCACCATCATCATCATGAGCATGAGCATCACCATCATCATGAGGAAGGAGGGCTGAAAGGAAAACTGGTTATTATCATCGCGACAGTCATTCTGCTGGTTGCGGCTGTAATAATTGAAAAAAAGTACAATCTCAAGACCTGGCAACTGCTTCTGGTTTATCTTGTTCCATATCTTCTAACAGGGTGGGAAACGCTGAAAGAGGCCGTTGAAGGGCTGGTTCACGGAGATGCTTTCAACGAGCATTTTCTGATGTCTATCGCGACCATTGGTGCGCTTTGCATAGGATTTCTGCCGGGAGCTGAAACCCAGTTTCCCGAGGCGGTCTTCGTGATGCTGTTCTTCCAGGTTGGAGAGTTGTTCGAAGGATATGCAGAGGGCAAGAGCAAGGAAAGCATTTATCATCTGATGGATATCCGCCCGGACAAAGCCAATGTGGAAAGAGAGGGTAACCTTTTGGAAGTAAGCCCGGAAGAAGTTAAAGTCGGGGAAGTGATAGTTATCCGTCCGGGAGAGAAAGTTCCTCTGGACGGGCAGATTATAGAAGGTGCTACATCGCTGAATACAGTGGCTTTGACGGGAGAGAGTGTGCCCAGAGAAGCAGGTGTTAATGACGAGGTCATTTCAGGATGCGTGAACTTGTCGGGAGCTATAAAAGTTCGCACCACGAAGAGCTTCAAGGAAAGCACAGCTTCCAAGATCATAGACCTGGTGGAGAATGCCGCTGAAAAGAAGTCCAAGAGCGAAACTTTCATCACTCGCTTTGCCAGAATCTACACCCCTATCGTGGTTAGCGCCGCTGTCTTGCTGGCTTTCCTGCCGCCACTTCTATCCGGCAGTTTCTCAGAGAGTTTCCCTACCTGGCTGTACAGGGCTCTGATGTTTCTGGTGGTTAGCTGCCCTTGCGCACTTGTCATCAGCGTTCCGCTGACTTTCTTCGGCGGAATCGGCGGAGCATCAAGAAAGGGAATCCTCATCAAGGGAGCCAGTTATATGGATATCCTCTCCAAGGTCAAGACCGTGGTCTTTGACAAGACCGGAACCCTTACTCAAGGAAAGTTTGCGGTAGAAGCCGTGCATCCGGATACCTGCAAAGACGGCTCTCATTCGCAGGAATGCCACCAGGGTCACGGTTCTGACTCGAAGCGCCTGCTGCACCTGGCCGCCCACGTGGAGCATTTCTCCACCCACCCTATAGCAGGAGCGCTTAGAGACGCCTTCCCTCAGGAAGCAACGGATGGATGCCAAGTATCGGAGATTGAGGAGATTGCAGGACAGGGAGCCAAAGCCAGAATCGGAAACGACATTGTTTATGCCGGAAACGAAAAGCTGATGGAATCTATCGGAGTGAAATGGCATCCTTGCCACCACGCCGGCACAATAATCCATATAGCAATCAACGGAGAATACTCCGGCCACATAGTCATCAACGACCAGATGAAGGAAGACAGCGCCCAGGCAATCTCCGAGCTGAGGTCTATGGGTATATTAGATACCGTAATGCTTACCGGAGACCGGGAAGAAGTTGCAAAGCAAATCGCCGAGAAGCTGAATCTTTCTGAATATCACGCAGAACTGATGCCGGCAGGCAAGGTGAGAATCGTTGAACAGCTTCTGGAAAAAGGAACTCTTGCCTTTGTGGGAGACGGCATCAACGACGCCCCGGTACTTGCCAGGGCAGATGTGGGCATCGCGATGGGAGCCCTTGGAAGCGACGCCGCCATAGAAGCCGCAGACGTAGTGCTGATGGACGACAAGCCATCCAAGATTGCAACTGCCATAAAGATTGCAAGACGCACACTTTCAATAGCAAGGCAGAATATCTGGTTTGCCATAGGAGTAAAGGTTGCCGTTCTGGTTCTGGCCACGCTAGGTATCGCTACGATGTGGATGGCCGTGTTCGCCGATGTTGGAGTGACCGTCCTGGCCGTTCTCAACGCAATGCGCGCCCTGAAAGGATAAATTCATTATATTTGTTAGGTTATGAAAAAGATACTTCTCACACTCGCGACTATGGCAATGGTAATTGCTTCCTGCGGACAGAACAAGAAAACAGAACAGACACAGAACAATCAGGAGGAAAAACAAATGAAGACACTCGTAGCATTTTTCTCAGCGACAGGTACTACCAAGGCCCTGGCAGAGAAGGTTGCCGCTGTAACTGGCGGAGACCTTTATGAAATCAAGCCTGAAGTACCTTATACATCAGCCGACCTCGACTGGACAGTCAAGACTTCCCGCAGCAGCGTGGAGATGGCAGACAAGAATTCAAGGCCTGCAATCGTGAAAGACCTTGAGAATGCAGGCGACTACGGAACCATTTATATCGGATTCCCTGTATGGTGGTACACTGCACCTACCATAATCAACACGTTCCTTGAGACTTACGATTTCTCCGGAAAGAACGTAGTGTTCTTCGCCACTTCAGGCGGAAGCACCGTAGACAAGGCCAATGCCCAGTTCAAGGAGCAGTATCCTGCTATCAAGTGGACTGCCGGAAAAGTCCTGAATAGAGCGTCTGAAGCAGATGTTAAGGCCTGGGTTGAATCGCTGAAATTCTAAAAAACAATTATGATAAACGATTTCATTTACGATATACCCTGCAGGGTATATTTCGGAAAGGACCAGCTCCAAAATCTAGGTCCTGAACTAAAGAAGTGGGGCAAAAGAGTGCTGCTTACTTACGGAGGCGGATCTATTAAGCGTATAGGTCTGTATGACAGGGTGATGAAAGAGTTGAAAGAGGCAGGACTGGAAGTCTTTGAGCTCTCAGGTATAGAGCCGAATCCGAGAATTTCATCGGTGAGGAAAGGCGCCCAGATGTGCAAAGACCTCAAGATAGACGTGCTGCTTGCAGTAGGTGGCGGTTCAACCATAGACGCCACAAAATTTATGGCGGCAGGGGCCTTAGTGGACTTTGATCCGTGGGACTTCTTTGACATGAAGAAAAGGGTTCCGGTGGAGAATGCGCTTCCGATAGTAAGCATTCTGACTCTGAGCGCAACTGGAAGCGAGATGGACTGCGGCGGAGTGATCAGTAATCCTGAAACTAATGACAAGATTGGAGCGATGTATCCTCCAATGCTGCCTAAGGCCTCTTTCCTGGACCCTACAAACACCTTTACGGTAAGCCCTTACCAGACTGCCTGTGGAGCGGCGGATATGCTCAGCCATATATTTGAGGTATACTTCAACGTGAACACAGACCTCTATATGCTAGACTGCTTTATGGAGGGCCTGATGAAGACAATCATCAAGTTTGCCCCTGTAGCTATGAAAGATCCAGAAAACTACGAGGCAAGGGCCAACCTTATGTGGACATCGTCCTGGGCCATAAACGGCTTCATAGACGGTGGAAAACGCCAGGCTTGGAGCTGCCATCCTATGGAGCATCAGCTGTCTGCCTATTATGACATTACCCACGGCCTGGGATTGGCTATTCTTACTCCTCGATGGATGGAATACTGCCTGAACGATGAAACCGTTGACAAGTTCGTACAGTTTGGCGTAAACGTCTTTGGCATAGACTCTTCTCTTCCTCCTATGGACATTGCCCGCAAGGCTATCAAGTGCCTCAGCGATTTCCTTTTTGGAACTCTTGGCCTGAAGAGCACGCTCACCAGTTTGGGAATAGACCAAACCCACTTTGCAGAAATGGCGGAAAAAGCCGTAAACGGCGGAACCCTCCCTGGTTTTATCCCGCTCCAGAAACAGGATGTGGAGAACATCTACAAGATGTGCCTATAGCTAAAGGACATTTTTCGTAATTTTGCAGGGTATGATTACTCTCATTCTGCTTATCGGCGCACTGGTATTGTTCATAAGCATCGGGCTTAACAATATTTCCACTCGCCTGGGGATTCCGGCTCTCCTGGCATTTCTTCTGCTTGGCGCTATCTTCGGTGTCACCGATGTGATTCCGTTCAAGATGGAAGACTTCCAGTTTACCCATAACGTCTGTACCTGCGCTCTGATATTCATTATGTTCTACGGCGGTTTCGGAACCCGCTGGAGCGCTGTTAGGCACATAGTTACGGAGGCCGGCCTTCTGGCTTCTGTAGGAGTAATCATAACAGCCGGCGTAACAAGCCTTCTGTGCTACTTTGTGCTTGGCTGGGGACTTATCGAGAGTCTGGTTCTCGGAGCGATAGTCAGCTCCACAGACGCCGCTTCTGTCTTCTCCATCCTCAGGACCAAGAAGCTCGGCCTTAAAAACAACACCTCCCCTATGCTTCAGGTTGAAAGCGGAAGCAACGACCCTATGGCATATATGCTCACAATTGCCATGCTTTCAGTGGCAAGCGGCACGGCATCTGGAGGAAAACTGGCCATGATGCTTCTGATGCAGATAGGAATAGGAACTTTATGCGGTTTGGCAATAGCCCAAATTGCCTGCTTAACCCTTCACAAGGTCAACATCAAAGGCAGCGGCTACATATCCCTCTTCATGCTGGCTCTTGCGGTTACAAGCTACTCCCTGCCATCCATCCTGGGAGGAAACGGATACTTGAGCGTTTACCTGGTGGGAATGATCGTTGGTAACCAGGACTTTAAAGACAAGAAGACCATCGTGAACTTCTTTGACGGAATAAACGAGCTGATGCAGGTAATGACCTTCTTCCTGATTGGCTTGCTGGTAGAACCGTCAAGGATGCCTAATGATATTATTCCGGCGATTCTCATATTCCTGTTCTTGCTGCTTGTTGCAAGGCCGGCAGCCGTTTTTGCTGTGCTGACGCCATTCCGGAAATACGACTTCAAGCAGATGGCATTCATATCGTTCGTAGGACTCCGAGGAGCTTCGGCAATCGTGTTTGCCATTATGTGCTTAAACGGCGACGAGACTGTGCAGCAAGATCTTTTCAATATCGTATTCTGCCTGGTTGTTATCTCGATTGCATTCCAGGGCTCTCTGATACCGTGGGCTGCCAAGAAGCTGGATATGATAGACAAGCACAGCAACGTGCTCAAGAGCTTCAACGACTATACAGAAGACAACACTCTCCATTTCAGCTGGATTGAGATCAATCCCGAAAGCCACATTTGCGGAAAACGAGTTCATGAGATAGACTTCCCTAAGAACGTTCTCATTGCCCTGATTATAAGAGGAAAGGATCAGATAATCGCCAGAGGGGACACTATGCTGATGCCAGGCGACAAGGCCATTCTAGTAACCAAGGCCTTTGAAGGCTCAGACGCTATATTCCTGGAAAAAACCATCAAGCCAACCAGCCGAAGAATAGGCAAGAAGATCAAAGAAGTTCCCGGAACCGGCATTATCATTCTGATTCGCAGAGGAGACGAAACTATCATACCTAACGGCAACACCATACTCCACGAGGGAGACCACCTGGTGTTGCTCAGATAACAGTTTCCCCGCAAACTATCTACCACATTTTAGAACACTAATCACTTTTATATCAAACTTATACAATGAAAGCCTCTTTCTTCTTCATAATCACCGCTCTCTTCTTCTCTTCATTTGCCCTAGCCCAGACAAATCAGTCCGGCACAGAAGGAATAGACGTGGCTTCAATTAAGGAAACCATCGCTGAGACCAATCCTACGGAAGAAGACCTTCTGAAGATGTACGGAGCAGACACCAACGTCCAGTTCCAGAAGATGCAGGCGGAAATAGAAAAGATGGAAAAGCAGACGGAAGAGGCAGAGGCCAGCAGAAAGCTGAAAAGGAACATAGCACTGTTCTTCTCTCTTTTGATTGCGTTCTTCCCAGCAATTTCCGTATATCGTCTTGTAAGGAAAAAGAAGATAACCGTCTCAGACAAAAGCAATATCCTTCCGGCCGTGCTCATCCTTCTGCTCGGCGGAGCTATTCTCTTTGTCTTCAACTACTTTATGATATGGATGAGCCTGACGCACGGCACCAAGTTCTATGCTGTAGCCGCAGTCTTGCTTATGATAGTCATTGCTGCCTGGGCCATCTGGGAGTATTTCAAGAAACCTAAGACCCCATTAGACAAAAAAGAAGATCAGAACAAGCAGGAATAATAAAGCCACACCGCGCTTTTGCCCTGCCACTTAAAAGTCTCACATTCAGAAATATAGCAAAAGTCCTTCCCGTATTTTCGATGGAAGGACTTTTAACATCTCGCTGTTATTCAGCGATTTAAGCGGCAGAGCAAAAATCCAATGATTATTGCATCTGGCGCAACAGAACCTTGATATCCGGAAGCATTCCCGGCAGGCCGCTCATTTCCGTCTTGCTGAAGTGATATGGTATCAGCACCTTTGGCTTGAACATATTGGCGGCATTCACGCATTGCTCTACGGTCATAGTATAAGGCTGGTTCACAGGCAGGAACGCTACATCTATATCTTTCAGTTTAGCCATCTCAGGCACATCTTCCGTGTCTCCAGCAATATATATTCTCAGCCCGTCTATCGTAAGCACATATCCGTTGCCATTGCCTTTCGGATGAAACATCTCTCTTCCTGGAGTTGTGTTGTATGCCGGAACAGCCTCCAGCAGAATCCCCTTCGGAAGCTCACGGCTCTGTCCGTTGGCAATTACCTCTCCCTTGCCAATCTTGTCTGCACTTGTCTTGTTGAGTATCAGAAGCGTGCTGTCTGACTGCAAAGCCGTTATGGCGGCATCGTCCAGATGGTCTGGATGCTCGTGAGTTACAAGAATCACGTCTGCCTTAGGGAACTCGATTGCATAGTCAGTATGCTTTCCGTACTCGCCCACAGGATCCACGTGGATAGTCAGGCCGTCATACTCGATCTCCAGCGTTCCGTGCTTTATCAGGCATATTGCTACCGGAGAGCCGTTCTTTGTCTCAAACACCTCTACCTCGTACTTAGTAACCCTAAGCCCGGCCTCTGTCCAGGCCATATAGCCGCCTTTCAGGTTATAAACAATGTAACCCGCTTCAGCTAACAGTTTTGCGGCACTTGCACTGCGCTTTCCGCTGCGGCAATAAACTGCCAGAGGCTTGTCTTTAGGATAAGCATCCTCCACCAGACGGAGGAAAGACTTGTTGTAAAAATCCACGTTCACAGCCCCTGCAATGTGGCCTTCATCGTACTCAGACTGAGTCCTGACGTCAATCAGAGCCGCTTCGTTCTCTTTCAGAAGCAGGCTGAACTCCGTTACATCCATATCAATATACTTGGCTTCAGAGCAAGAAAAAAGACTCAGCAGCATCGGGATAATGGAAAAACTTAAAATCGTCTTCATAAAATGCATATTAATACCAAAGCAAATTTAATCATATTTTCTCCCGTCCACGCATAGAACTGCAAACAATTAATCGTAACTTTGGGAAAGAAACCAAGAATAAAAAAACAATCAATATGCTCAAAATCGGAGACAAAATGCCGTCATTCGAGGTTCTGGACCAGGACGGCAACACTGTAAACAGCAAAGACTTCATCGGAAAAGGCAAGAAAACCATCATCTATTTCTACCCAAAGGACAACACTTCCGGCTGCACTGCCGAGGCCTGCAGTTTCAGAGACAACTACGCCGCCCTAACCAAGGCTGGCTACAACGTTGTTGGCGTTAGCAAAGACAGTCCTAAGTCCCACACCGGTTTCAGGTCCAAGTACGACCTTCCATTCACTCTTCTTGCCGACACCACTACCCAGATGCTCCAAGATTTTGGCGCCTGGGGAGAGAAGAAGATGTATGGCAAAACCACTATAGGCACCCTACGCAGAACCTTCATCTTCAGCGATAAAGGCATCCTTGAGCGCATCATTGAAAAGGTTGACACCAAGAACGCTGCCACCCAGATCCTCAACTCATAGCCATCGCTGAAGAAAAAGGCAAAAAACAAAAAAGAACGCTTTACAGCATGAAAAGGCTCTTCAAGATATTCCTCCTTCTCTGCGTCATCGGCATCGTGATAGTTGTCTGGTGCGACCACATTGTTGTGAAAAGCTCCAGGGGCAAGATCTTTGACAACGTAAACGACATCCCTAAAAACAACGTTGGCCTGCTTCTTGGCACCAGCCCTCTTGGCCGTACCGGAAAGCCTAACGTCTACTACGTCAACCGCATCAGAGCCACGGTAGACCTCTACAAAGCTGGGAAGATCAAGGTTGTCCTTATCAGCGGCGACAATCACCACAAGTCCTACAACGAGCCTCAATACATGAAAAACGACCTCGTCTCCAAGGGCATTCCTGATAGCTGCATTGTGCTTGACTATGCCGGTTTCCGCACCTTCGACTCTATGATCCGCGCCCAGAAGGTCTTTGGGCAGGACTCCATCACCATTATATCTCAGAAGTTCCACAACCAGAGAGCCCTCTACATCTGCAACCATCTTGGCATCAACGCCGTTGCCTTCAACTCCAGAAACACCATCTCCAGATTCTGGCGCATCCGGATGTACTTCCGTGAAAAGCTTGCCCGCACCAAAGCTGTCCTTGACATCCTCTTTGGCAAGAAGCCCCACTTCCTCGGCGACCCTATCCCAATCACCTTCCCGCAGGACACTATCATCCTGAAAGACACAACAATAAAAAACTCAGCCCAAGACAGCACAAAGACCATAGCCAGAGACTCCACAAAGAAAGCAATAGATTCAACCTCCGCGTTAAAACCAGACTCCACCACAAAGCAACCCCTTGACTCTGCCTAACTTTTGCAGAGATAGATTAGAACTTTGTTTTTAAAGAACAATCAACCGCCAAAAACATCAAGATCATGAGCAAAGTATTCAAAATCAGACCTAAAAGAATCAAAAGAGTAAACGGCACTGTCCTTACTCCCGATATGGAAGTTATAGTAACCACCAAAATCCACACCCAGAACCCATTCTACAATGGAGCGGCTGAAATCAGAGAACAATATATGAGAATCTACGGTTTTGACTACAAGAAAGCCTGCTGCTATCCAACAGACTTCACATTCGAGATAATTGACTAATGAAATCATTTAAAGAGATATTGAGACTTGAAGTTATTTATGATATGGAAGAAATAAAACAATTATTGGATTTTGCTGATAAGTTAAACGATTATATCATTACAGAGCAAGAGAAACTACCTTATAGTTTTAATATTATTGATGAACTTCATATTAATGAGAACGCTCACAGTCGAATATTATGCAAGCTTCTTCAATACAATAAAGATAATGACTATCCTTTTGTAAAACAATTTCTTAAATATGTGGCAGAGAAAGAGAAAGCAAAAAAAGAAGAACAACAAACAACATTTTCCAAAATTGTTTTTAATACTATTAAGGTTGAACCTGCAGAAACGGACCGAATAGATTTATGGATAAGAGATCCTAACATAAACGGTTATTCGATAATAATTGAGAATAAAATATATGATGCAAATGATCAACCTGGTCAACTATATAGATACATAACAAAAAATATCAATAAAGGTTATGACAAGAAAAAAATATACGTCATTTACTTGCCATCTACTATTAATAGAGACCCTGATGATCAAACTTGGAAAAATCCAGAGCAAACGGATAATAATAAAGAAGACTTAAAAAAAGAGTTTGAATCCAGATTTATAAAACTTTCTTTCAAAGAAGATATCATTTCTTGGTTACAAGATATTTATCCTAGTATTAATCCAAAACAAGAAGCTCTTATTGATTCTGCGATCTTTCAATATATTGACTATTTAAAGGGCCTTTATTTTGAACGCGACAATCAAAAACTATTGATTATGAATATAAAAGAACAAATTTTGAATCATTTTGACAAGGATTTGGAAAATAAAACGCCCGAAGAGAAAATCACTTTCTTTGAGGAAAAACGGAATTCTATAAACAAATTGGCTAATCAATTTGATGAACTCATTTTAGATTCTCAAATAGAACGGCAAAAAAGTGAGCTTGAAGCGAAAAAGAATGATTTTATCCAGAAGAACTCCTACATAGATTCGCAGGAAAAAGCTACAACCAACGGAAAATGGTGCTTAATAACTATTCGTCCTAATCTAAAAATTGATGAAAAACAAATTGAAGTCACCATTAGCCAAGATTCAGACGCTATAAAAGTCGCCGATAGAAAGATTTATTGTCAGGTAGCATTTGAAAATCGAAACCCAGGATTTCCAGAGTCATTCAAGAAAAAATTAGAAACATATTTACCAAGCGGGGGAAGTAACAAAGATTGGGCTATTTGGAAATACTTTGAACCCAAAGATTCTCCAAGTGAGATATTAGAGTTGTTTTCCAATGTAATGCTCATAATTAATGATTGTATTAAATCTCAGGACAATCAAACATATTAAATTAAAAAATAATTAACCCCCTCTACTAAATTCACCATCGTGGACATTTCATCCGGATGGCTGACGGCTAGCATGAGAGTAAGGGCAACAAGAGTGGCGTCTGCTATGCGTTTGGTGCCATCGGGGCAGTAAAGAAAGCCGTCTTTATTTTCGGGTTCCTTATTCCACAATGGAACTGGTTCGTAAGACTCTCGATTTCATTGTCCAAAGGGATTAATTATATAAGTCAACAAAGGTTTAGTACTAAAATAATTCTTACTTTTGTTGCTAGAAACTAGGAGCGTATGGAAGAGAGAAAAGACATTGTGATTTATCAGTCTGATGATGGATTGGTAAAGATGGAGGCAATGGTTGATCCTTCGGGAGAGACCATTTGGGCAACACAGAAGGCTATTGCTTCTTTATTTAGTGTTGACGTATCTGGTATATCCAGGCATATCAACAAAATATTGGATATAGGAGAATTATCAGAAAAAAGCACTTTGCAAAAAATGCAAATTGCAAATTCAGACCGTCCTGTTGTATTCTATAATCTGGATATGATAATTTCGGTCGGTTACCGTGTAAACTCAATCCGAGCAACCAAATTTAGGATTTGGGCTACTAGAATAATCAAGCAGTATATGCTTAAAGGGTATGCTGTAAACCGCAGTGTAGTGTCAGAGCAGAAATATGAAGAACTCAAAAAGGCTGTTGGACTGCTAGAGAATGTATTCAGTAAGGAATTGATGCTAACATCCGATCAGGCTGTAGGGCTGTTTGATGTTATTCGAGATTACACTTATGCTCTTGACACTCTTGATTCTTACGACTATCAGAATCTGAAGATTACAGACACAACAGCTCCGGAGAGGTTTCACGCCACTTACGAGAATGCAATGGAAGCCATAAAGAGCCTTAGGGAGAAATTTGGAGGAAGCAGTCTATTCGGGGTAGAGAAAGATGCGTCTTTCCACAGCAGCATCGGGCAGATATACCAGACCTGGGACGGAAAAGATCTGTATCCTAGTATTGAGGAAAAGGCCGCTATGCTGCTTTATCTGGTGGTAAAGAACCATTCTTTCGTGGATGGCAATAAACGAATAGCCGCTACCCTATTCCTCTGGTTTATGCAGAAAAACGGCATTCTCTATCGCCTAGACGGGTCTAAGCGCATCGCTGATGCATCTCTTGTGGCTCTTACTCTGATGATTGCAGAGAGCCGGACCGATGAGATGGACACTATGATAAAGGTTGTAGTGAACCTGATTAACCGGAGAAACTGAATTCATCTCTGAAGCTAGTCAAGATTATTCCACTTATCATTCTAGGCTTATGTTTATTTCTGCCCTGAAATTGCGGCAGTAGGCAAAGTCTGTAATGGCGAAGCAGGTATTCTTGATTAAGGCTTCAACGGGGCGGATTACCTCCAGTTCGTTCAAATTAGGAGAGGTCTGTCCTTTGCAGTTCCAGTGGGCTAATGGGCGGGAGAGTTTCATTTCCTCCTCAAAAGACTTATCGTCAACATCCTGGTAACCAATAGAAGTCATATCGAAGAGCTTGTTCTGAATCAGCGGTGTAGCGTAAAAGTCTTCATCGATGAATAATTTATTGTTGAAGATATCCCATAGACTGCAACCGTATTCATTCCGTTGCTTCATGCTTTCCGGACAGTCCGCCATATAGACACTTAACTGGAATAAGTGCTGGTTGACATACTTCGTTTCTTCAATAATGTTGCGGAAAGTATCGTAGATGCCTTCAAGGAAAAGTCTCAGGCTATTGTTGAACTGAAATAATTCATCTGCAAGACCCAAATCCATTATGCTGGAAGATTCTCTTATACCTGTGTCTATCAGATATTTTCTCTTTTCAAGAAGAGACTTGAGTCCAGTGGCCATAAAAACCTGGTGGTTATTGAAAGGGTTGCCATCTCCATAAATGCTGAGAATGTCCTGTTCAAGTTTGAGGAGTTCTTTGTTGTCAATCATTGTTATCGCGAATATTATGTTTTGGTTGGGGTTTGCGTGGAGGTTACTTTGTTTCTTGTTTATTCCATAATGGTGGCTGGAGATAACTCCATCGGCGAGATTTCCCGAAGTAGGCTGATACGGTTTCATCAGGGTTAGCCAGCCAATGCCTCCTTTCAATGTTGTAGAGATGCATATCTTCAGGCCTGCTCAAGTTTTCATAATCGATTTCATAATTGCCGCTGGGGTCAAGAGTTACACAACGGTCCAATTCTAATTCAAGCAGTTCAATGAGTTCTTCCTTGTCAAGACATCTTATTCGTTGTGCCAGAGTCCCGCCCTCATAAGTTGCTAGTGGTATTCCGGCGTTCATCGTATAAGTCAGATAGCGGAAAAACATCCACTGAATAGCTCTCAGCTGATCATAATTGTCTCTGCCTATAAGGTAAATATCCAGCACATCAGAGATTTTGCCTCCTTCTTTGACAAAAACTCCAAGACGGAGTATTTTCTGTTGCAAGGTCATAGATTCTTGTTCATATCCGAAATTGTCCCAGTATTCCCGGAATGCCAGCTCGGATGGGTTGGGTGCTATTCGTTTCATAATCTTTATGTTTTTGGTATATGGGTTAATATATGTGAATCTAGCTATTTCAGTCGCCCCAAGTCATAAGCCTTTCAGACAGAATCTTCCAGAGCAGCATCCAGGCCTTGTCAAAGCGGAGCTTTTGGGCATCTGACCAAAATGAGATTCCACCGTCGTCGGGGCGTGGAATACGTTTTCTATTACGCATATTTACATAATGGCGGAATTTTCCAGGGTCAGGAATGATTGAACTATCCGTGTTTCTGGAATAATCATTCTTCCCACCTTCTTCTAAGATGATGTCTATCATTCTGATGGCATATTTAATCTGACAGCCATAGTTTGAACCGTTTACAACATATGCCAGATGAGAATTGTATCTTTCCATAGTAATAAGCTTTGCTCTTACGAACTCCAGAAAATATTCATAATCCCAGTCATCGTTGAAAGCTTTTTTCCACTGGCGTTCTGCCCATTCTTTGTGAAACAACATTTGCCGATGCCTTCTTGCGTTATTTTCCTTTTTATTAATTGTCATAACTACTGCCTGATTATGTATGAATTACGCTCACCATCTATGTTTACTGAATGCTGATGGGCAATATTTATATCTATCCGGAAATTATTCATTTTGAGCAGGTCTGGAATGGAATATGACTTATGACAGCACAAGTCGTGGATTGCATGGCATATACAAATATCTTTGAATTCCGGCCTGTCCAGAGGAGCTTCAAACCAGGATTTCCCGTCATCCAGAAAATCATCCAGCCCTAATTCTTCTGGAGTCATATCCAAGTTGTGGCGCAACACATAGGACGTATTGCAAAAAGCACATTCAGATGTATAAGACTCTTCGTACAAAATATTTAAAATAGCCATAATAGTCCAGTACCTTGAACCATACTCATCCGGCTTGTTTTCATCGTAAAGAAAATCACAATCAGCATCCAAGTCATACTTAAGTGTGGCCTCTAAGGTTATATCATCGTCAAAATCAGGATCATACCCGCTCTTCAAAAGGTTTCTATAGAGGTTTAACGCCTTTGAGTGCATTTTCTTTGTGAGATTACAGAGCAGGTCATTAACTTTCCTGAAACGCTCAACCTCTTCCTGGCTGCCTTCAAACATCTCGTTAAGGAGTTCACATCTCTTTTTCAGCAAATATTTAAGCTTGTGTTTTGTTTCATCCGTCCAAGAGTCTTGCTCGTCCCAAAAATCTTTCATTTTTGCCGTCTCAAATATTTGTTTCTCAATGCTTTTCAATTCTAATCTACGTTCTTTTTTCATAATGCTTAGTTCTTCTCAGCGACAAAGATGCCCCCTCTCTCTGCCATAAACAGGCAGTGTAAAAAAAAGAGTAAAAGACTGGTGCTAGTTTTTCTTGGCTATAATTGCTCTGCCTGAATTTAGCAGAGAAATGCATTTCCTTTGCCGCAAATTGATGAACTATGATGGATATTAATAATTATGACATTCAGGCTATCGAGAGAGAAATCATATTGAATTATGAAGACTCTACAGGAGACTATACTAATCTCAAGTATTTGCTTTCTTTACGAAAAGAGCTGATAAACAGAAGGGTGCTAGCTCATCAGGAAGAGATACTTCCGGATATCATTGCTTTCAACGATGCCCTTACTGAA
>JAEEGG010003645.1_pt1 | contig 38283 bp, 34 predicted proteins | sample 9134161 | NCBI WGS metagenome assembly JAEEGG01 (sample SAMN16246543, study PRJNA631951) | gut metagenome | biome: gut microbiome; feature: rumen; material: CR-attached | host: Bos | place: Iran: Karaj | collected 2018-10
ATCTTGGACTTGCCTCCAACGCTTAAGGAAACAGGGATCACCAGCTCTGTATATGAATTGAACAGGATGATCTTGCCGGGATGAAGACCGGGAGCGCATCCTGAAGTATCTACGAAAAGCTTGAGAGTACAGATATTGCCGGAGAAATCATTCTCGCACAGAGACTTGGTCTCGGTGAACAGGAATTCACCCTCACATCTGACATTAAGACGTGTATATCCCCATCCGTCCTTGCTTATCTCGACTCCCACTTCCTTGAGGCCGCTGCCTCTTTCTCTTGCAGGAATATTGATATCTATCTCACCGCTTTTGAAGCTGTATGTTACCCTGTTCTTCTTGCCGGCATAGATAAGAAACTCCTCCACCCCCATCTCATTGCCTCTCTGGGTGGAAAGAGCCTTATATGCAAGCTTAGTCTGGGTGTCGGCATCAGCTATGACACTGCGAAAATGTCTTGAATAGAAAAGCGAGACCGCTTCCTTCCAGTCTGCTCTCGCAAGATTGGTGAAGTGGAACAGATTCTTGATGGGACCTATGGATGATTCGGGAACAGCCCTGATGATATTAACGGTGAAGGGAATATAATACTCGCCCATATTGGAGATCACGGAAAAGACTCCCTTTACCGTATCTCCCTCGTAACAGTAATCCTTCTCAAGTCTGAATATTATCTCCGAATCGGTTCCGGTAAGAGTATCGTTAATAAGTACCATTCTCAGGTCGGATGATATTATCTTACCCTCCGGAACGGAAGATGTGGGTGAATATACGTGAAAAGATCCCTCATATTCCTCACCCGCCGGAACATCCAATTCAATCCTGGAACAGGAGAAGTCAAGAGTAAGATCTTCAGATGTGTAATTGCCCTGTAATATTCTCGAAAGAACCCGGCGCATTTACCCGTATCCCCACCTTCACAAAGATATTGTAATTATACCAAAAGAGTGGGATTTAGTAAATAAAAAGGGGTGAACGGAGGACGGTAAACCGCCCACATTCACCCGCTTTTAACTCAGTGATCATTTTTCTTCCGTAAGAAGCATCAGTATATCATTGCTCCTTGTGATGAACCTGGCCATATCATCTGCGGAAAGAGGTGCCTGCTGGATCTTGGCAAGGTCATAGAGCTGTTCGCAGATCATCCTGGTGTTATCACCATCCTCATGCTCGGTAACATACTTTACAAGAGGATGTCCGGCATTCAGGATGAGGGTCTCGCCTTCGCTTCCGAAGTCGCCCATATCCATTCCCCTTGCGGAGTACATCTTCATCATATCCTGCATTCTGCGGGTCTCCTCGGAAAGAGTGAGCATGGATGCAACCTTTTTGTTCTTGAGCTTTTCAACCTTAATGGTGATCTTATCCTTCTTGAGGACCTTCTTCATGATGCCCTCAACCTTGGTGGTCAGCTCTGCAAGTTCCTCCTCTGCCTTCTTGGAAGTCTTGCTCTTCATGGCGTCTGTGACATCTGCATCAATACGCTTGAAGCTTATTCCCTCATTCTTACTCTCAAGCTGCTGTATGAAGGGCATATCGATATTGTGGGTAAGGATCACTGCATCCATCTTGGCCGCCTTGAACATTGCAATATACTGGCTCTGCTGCTGTTCATCGGTCACATAGTAGATGGTCTTTTCCTTCTTCTCTTCTGTCTTCTCTTCCTCGGATCCGGTTTCTGAAGCTTCATCTGCAGTCTTTTCCGCGGTATCTTCAGAAGCCTTTTCAGTGTTTTCTTCTCCCTCTTCCGTCTCACCATCCACAGGCTTCGTCTCAAGGCACTCGGGAAGTGTCAGATACTTTCCGTCGATGTTTTTGAAGAGGATGTAATCGTTCATCTTGGTACAGAACTTGTCATCCTTGAGGCATCCGAACTTGATGAAGGGAGCTATGTCATCCCAGTACTTCTCGTATTCTTCCTTCTCGGTCTTGCACATTCCCGACAGCTTCTCTGCAACCTTCTTGGAGATATACTCCGAGATCTTATTAACGAATCCGTCATTCTGAAGTGCGCTTCTTGAAACGTTCAGAGGAAGATCCGGGCAGTCAATGACGCCCTTTAAGAGCATCAGGAACTCGGGGATGACTTCCTTTATATTGTCGGCGATGAACACCTGGTTATTGTAAAGCTTGATGGTTCCCTCAAGAGAATCATATTCCATATTGATCTTGGGGAAATACAGGATTCCCTTCATGTTGAAAGGATAGTCCATGTTCATGTGTATCCAGAAAAGAGGCTCCTTGTAATCCTGGAATACCTTGCGGTAGAACTCGAGGTAATCCTCCTTCTTGCACTCGGAAGGAGTCCTGGTCCAGAGAGGATTGGGATCGTTGATAAGTTCGGGACGCTTCTTTATCTTGAGACGCTCCTTACCCTTAACCTCCTCGGTTCCGTCTTCCTTCTTCTCTACCGTGGGATGGATCTCCTCCACAACAACATCATCATCTCTCTTATCCTCAAGATCGATGGTCTCGGTGGAATCGTCATCCTTCTTGGTCATGTAGATCTCTGTGGGCATGAATCCGCAGTATTTTTTGAGAACCTCTCTTGCCTTGTATTCATTGCAGAACTCAAGGCAGTCCTCATTTACGAACAGGGTGATCTTCGTACCGACCTCAGCCTTATCGCCGTCAGAGATCTGATATGAAGTGCTTCCGTCGCATTCCCAGTGAACCGGCTGTGCACCCTCTTTATACGACAGAGTATCTATATGGACTTCATCCGCAACCATGAACGCGGAATAGAATCCGAGTCCGAAATGTCCGATTATCTGGTCGGAATTGCTCTTATCCTTGTACTTCTCGATGAAATCGGTAGCTCCCGAAAATGCGATCTTGGTGATGTACTCCTCAACCTCATCCGCGGTCATTCCAAGTCCGTTATCGGTAATGGTTATGGTCTTTTCCTTGGGATCAAGACATACATCAATCCTTCCCTTGTAGCCTTCGGGAAGTTCATATTCACCCATCATATCAAGCTTCTTAAGCTTGGTAACGGCATCACACCCGTTTGATACCAGTTCACGATAGAAAATATCATGATCTGAATACATCCACTTCTTGATTATCGGAAATATGTTTTCACTGTCTATCGAAAGATTTCCAATTTTTTCACTCATAATATCTGCCTCCTTAAACGCAACAAATGCGCTGCATTTTTTCAACAAAACCTATCTTATGACCCTTTTGCACCAAAGTCAATAAAAAATTAGCACTCAGATGCTCTGAGTGCTAACAATTATCAAAATACCTATATATCCATCCGCAAAACCCGGATCACTCATCCTTAAGATCCGACAGATACAGATCATGGATCATGTCGAGCTGGGCTATCATGGTTGTGGCTTCACGCCCGTATGCCTTGGAGCATTTGTGAGAGACCCTTGAATGCTCTTCCTGATGATCATCCATCTCAACAGTCATCTTTACCGCACCTATCTCAAGCTCATTGTCGAGATGCGCTATGACCTCGTTGATTAATTCCTCGGTGGCTTCCCTTTCAGGATATTCAATTCCTCTGTAATAATCCTCGTTCACTTTGTCACTCCGTGTCAGTTTGACGGTTCCGTAAGCTTATGCTTCGTCCTTCTTTTCGAAGTCCTCCTCAACATTTGCAGCCCTCAGAAGGCTTCTTATGGAATCGCGGTCAAGATTGATCTGCTCTCCGAAGGGATTGATCGTAACTCCCCTTACATCATTGACAGACAGTGCATAGTCCAGAAGCCAGATGATACCTGTCTCGAGAAGTTCATGTCCCGGTCCCAGGTTTTTCTGTTCAGATGATGTAAAGGCAGGGATCCACACTCCGTCAGATGCACCGACAAGGCTGATGGAGATGGGTCTTGATCCGTCCGCACTCACCTCTCCTGCCACATCAACGAATGAAGCTCCCTTTTTAAGTATCCTGACAGAGGTATAGATCGTATCATTTCTGCCAATGAAGTCCACCAGTTCTTCCCTGAGCTTTAAATTGGTGTCTTCATTCTTGTGGAAGATATAGGAATTAACTGTTTCTTCAAGCTTTGCACATGCTTCATTTAATGCCATCTTACACCTCCGGTTTTCTTTCGTTTTCAACAAGAACAGGTTCACCGTACAAAAAGTCGGCATTGTCTCTTTTAAGATTGGGATTGTAGCAGGGATCGACTCCCTTCATGGACGGATGAAGCTCATACAGCCTTTCCATCTCGGCAATCCTTCTCTTTGTCTTCTCTTCATTCTCGGAATCAAGTCCCCTGCTCACAGACTCATAATGTATCAGAGCCACATCGGGTCTTAAGACATTCCTGTAGCCATGCTCAAGAAGCGAAAAACAAAGCGCAACATCATTATATGCCACGATCAGCGATTCATCGAATCCGCCCGCCTCATAGAACTTATCCCTGGTCACCATCAAAGCAGCGCCCGTGACCACACTGAAATTGTAGGGAAGAAGATTCCTTCCTCCATAGCAGACGGCATCGCTGTCGTCTATTCCGTAGAAAGCATGTCCGGGACCTATCCCTGTATTGACAACTCCGCAGTGCTGTATCATATTGCCCTTCGGGTAATACAGCTTGCATCCGACAGCTCCCACATGATCAAGTACGGCATGTCCGGCCATACGTGCAAGCCAGCCATCACCCTGAACCTTTATATCATCATTGAGGAACAGGATGATATTGCCCTTTGCATGGGATGCGCCGATATTGCACATCTTCGAGAAATTGAACTTCAGCGGCTCATAGATGTAAGTGCAATTCTTCTCTGCAAGATATCCGGCATATCTGTCCTTATCCTTTTCGGATCCGTTGTCCACCACAATGACCTCAAAGGCAACTCCGGCAGGAACTTCAAAAATGCTGTCAATACACCTTTTTAATACTTCAAAATTATCCTTGGAAGGGATGACTATGCTTACAAGGTCATCTTCGCGGGGATCGTATACGGCATAGCACTGAACAACATCCTTACGGCCGCACCACTCTATCCTGCCCTTCTGACCGCGTCTTTCCATTGCAGCCTTTTTAAGGTTCTCGGTAGCATCCTTAAGATAGGCCTTGGCTCCCATATCAAGAGCCGTGGACCCCTTTATCTCTCTCCAGTGATACAGCATCTGCGGCACGTGACCGATACCACCTGTGACCTCCGAGATCTTCATCAGAAGATCATAATCCTGGGCTCCGTCATATCTCTTATCAAATCCTCCCACCTGTTCGATGAGAGACCTTCTTATCATGCACAGATGACAGGTATACATGATGGAAAAGAATGAATCCGGCGACCAGTCCGGCTTGAACTTGGGATCATGTCTGTCGGTACCGTCCTCAGAGAGCATATCCTCATCAGAATAGACCACATCGGTACCGGGGTGATCGTTCACGTATCTTACAAGCTCCAGTATTGAATAGGGCTCCAGGAGATCGTCATCGTCAACCAGTGCCACGAACTCACCCTTTGCAAGCGAAAGTGCGGAATTGGTATTTTCAGATATCCTGCCGTTTTCACTGCGGTACATGACATGGAAATTATCGTACCTTGCCTCATACTCTTTAAGAGTATCCCTGACAGATGCCATGCTGGAATTATCGTCCGATACACATATCTCCACGTTGGGATAGATCTGGTCCAGACACGAGTCGAGACAGGGCCTGAGGAACCGGTCTTCTATGTTATAAACAGGGATGACGATGGACACCAGAGGATGATCAGTAAGATCATCCTCATGAGGTATCTTAGCCTCCTCAAGCTTTATGAACGCGTTATAGTCTGCATACTTAAGCCTTCCTATACTGACCATATATGCAGCCCTGATCCCGCTTCCCGAAGCAAGCATCCTGAAGAAATGCCTTATCCTCAGCAGACAGAGCCTGACAACGGCGCCGAGACCTTTTTGTTTTATTTTCCTGATTAAAAAACGGATCATTTACAGTAATGCGAATCCAATCTTCTTGTATACCTTGGCAAGAGTTCTGTCAGCAACTCTTGAAGCCCTTGCAGCTCCGTCCTTATATACAGACTCAAGGTATGCCTTATCCTTCATGATCCTGGAGGCTTCCTCCCTGATAGGCCTGAGGGTCTCTATAACAGCTTCTCCTACAGCAGGCTTGAACACTCCGTAGCCCTTACCTTCGAACTCAGCCTCGATCTCTTCGAAGCTCTTGCCGGTAACGGTGCTGTAGATGTTCATAAGATTGGATACACCGGGCTTATTTTCCTTATCGAATCTTACGCAGCGCTCGGTATCCGAATCAGTTACGGCGCGCTTGAACTTTCTGGCAATGGTATCGGGATCATCCATAAGGAATACGCATCCTTCGGGGATCGATTTACTCATCTTGGAATCAGGTGTGGTAAGTCCGTAGATCCTCGCCCCTGTCTTTGCGATATAGGGCTCGGGAATCTTGAACACCTCACCGTATATGGAATTGAACCTGGTGGCGATGTTTCTGGTAAGTTCCACATGCTGCTTCTGGTCTTCTCCAACCGGAACAAAATCGGGTCTGTACAGAAGGATATCCGCAGCCATAAGTGAAGGATATGCAAAAAGCCCGGCATTGATATTGTCCTTATGCTTTTCCGACTTATCCTTGAACTGTGTCATTCTGGTAAGTTCACCGAACATGGTATAGCACTGGAGCACCCATCCGAGCTGGGCATGTGCAGGCACCTGAGACTGGATGAAAAGAGTATTCTTCTCAGGATCAAGACCGCATGCGATATAAAGAGCAAGCTGTTCAAGAGTTCTCCTTCTGAGCTCCGCAGGCTCCTGTCTTACGGTTATGGTATGCAGGTCTGCCATGAAGTAATAGCAGTCGAATTCTTCCGATCTTGCTCCCCAGTTTTTGATGGCTCCCAGGTAGTTTCCCAGATGAAGGTCTCCGCTTGGCTGTATTCCGGACAGCATAACCTTCTTCTTTGGAGCTTCGCTCTGTGCACTCACTGTTACATTTGCATTTTCACTCATTACAATTCATTCTCCGATCATTTTTATCTTTTATATCCCATAAGCTGGTGATGGCGGGACTTCTCCTCATACATCTGTGCATCAGCAGCCTTCAGAAGATCTTCGGGTGTGTTAACGCCATCCTTAGGATAGAAGGCAACTCCGCAGCTTATACTCAGCTTCTTCGGGAAATCACCGGTACCGTTAAAATGCTCCAGATTGGAATTCAGCGATTTCATAAAGCCGTCTATCATCCTGGGATCGTCAACCTGCGGGATAACGACAACGAACTCATCCCCTCCGTATCTTGAGATGAAATTATGTCCGCTGGAAAAAGACTGCCTTATGATCTCAGCCACTTCCCTCAGTGCCACATCTCCCATATCATGTCCCAGCTCATCGTTAATGAGCTTGAACTTATCAACATCCATCAGTATGAGTGTAAGTCTCTCATCCGATTCGGCACCTATCCTCTCAACAAGATACTTGTCAAGGCTTCCCCTGTTGTTAAGACCGGTAAGCGCATCTATGGAAACCTCATCCCTGGATCTGTTGATATAGAGCATCAGCATGCTTATTGATGTCAGCGTCCATATAAGGCTGACACCATAATGAGACAGCTGGATAACTACACCTATAAAGGGAGCCACGACAAATCCCGCAAGGATCGCATACTCTCTTCTCCTGCTTGCCAGCATCTCTTTGCTTCTCTTATGCAGGACCCATATACTGGTGACCACCAGATATCCCATAACGAGCAGACATATGGGAGTACTTAAGGGGCCTCTTTCATATTCGTTGCCGGAAGTTATATTGAAGGTATAATGCGTCAGCGGATTCGTAAGCAGCAGTACAAATACCGTTCCCAGAGGGAGCACAATGGATATCCAGGTATTCTTCCTGCTCATAAGAACTCTGTTAACCCTGTACTGTACATACTGCGCCCATACCACCACCGCATAGATCTGACACATATAGTACAGAGTTATGACTATGTTCATCAGTACATGAACAGTGGAGCCGGGTCTGCCTATCATGATCCATGTAAAAAAATCAAACAAAAGGACCAAAATCAGCATCAGCAGAGTCCTTCTCATAAATCGTACATCCACGGTATTGTCATGACTGACAAGACTGGTATACAGAAGTATGAAAAGAACCAGGATTGCAAATCCGTCCACTCCCAAGTTGAATAACAGATAAGGATTCATATTCTCCCCTATTCCTACCCTACCAAACGTACACGTTATGCCACACCCGGTAATAACCGCCCCCGAGTCTCTCGGCCTGGATAACGATATTGCATCCGGTGGCGCCTATGGTCTTAAGTGCGCTGTCCATATATCCGGTCAGGTAATTTCCCTTTCCGTATTCGCTCTCTATAGTCCTGAACAGTGACTCAGGAACCACATTGTAGAATCTGTGATCTCCCATTCCGCATGACACCAGCTGAACCTTACAATCTTTGTAATAATCCTGAACAGTGGTGAGAGCATCGCTTTCCTTCAGACCGTATATCGCAAGCTGGGCTGCAGCGTCGGAATGGGGTACCACCGTATTACCAGGTCCCGTGCCTCCGTTCCCGGACACATCCTCCGGATGTTCCTTCTCATAATCAAGCGGTTCTAGTGGATCGTTATTGATGAAAGGATCAAAGTAAGGATCGTATCCTTCTCTTTCCGTGGGCAGCTCTGTCTCTTCATCTCCCGTGGCAGGTGCACCGCTCTCAAGTCCTCTGAACTGTGTTCCCCCGCATGCGGGAAGATATACTGAAAGGCTCTTTCTTACATGGGTCCCTGCATAATCCCCGTCAGTCCTGTTGAAATAATCATAGGAAGCTGGATCCGCATCATCCCATGTAACATCAACATTATAATATCCGTCACTTAGTTTAACAATATTCCAGGCATGGTCCTCACCCGAGGTCCCCGCACAGTAATATGCGGGAATTCCCAGCTTCTGGCACACATACTGAAATGCTCTGGCATAGCCGGCGCATACACTCCTGCCATTTACAAGAGCACTGTATGCACTCTGGTCCATCGGTGCGGATGCATCATACACAACGCCTGCAACAAGCGTATCGTGTACATACTTCTCTCTCGAATAGTCATCGCTGTACTGTCTGGCCGCCTCCTCAATTGCTCCTGCGGCACTTTCAAACTGCGCCCTGGCATTCTCAATGTCATTGGCTATGGTATAGTAGGACAGATCTATCTCGATGACCTTCCTGTCAGGAGTGTATTTCTCCGTGTATGCGGTCTGTACGTAAAAGAGTTCGGGATGATCTCCGAACACGGCTTCGAAGGCATACTGGACCTGATCCGTATTAACATCCTCACACGGGGCAAATGCCGCATTCATATCACGTGCGTTGGCATATATCTGTCTGTAAAGTGCCCGGGTTGTATCATCCAGCATCGCATAGTAAGGATAGAACAGCGGGTCAAAATCAAGATCTTCACCCAGTGATCCCTTGTCAATGCTTCCGGTAACTTCCTTAGCCTGAACCTCTGTAAGTTCCTGGCCGGTGCCGGATACGGGAGCAAGTCCGTTCCTTCCAAGCACATTCTCCGGTATCGTGGTGATAGTACCGCTGTAAGGTGTATAAGGAACCAGAGCTGCAGGATCGGCATCATCCGAAGGATGGATCACCACGCCTCCCGGCAGCACGCCCGGGGCCCTGACTTCATCGCCCTCAAGAGTCCTGCCTCCGATCAGTCCGCTCCTGCCGTCCTCACCGTACAGTATGCCGCTTATGCTTTCGGTCAGTTTTGGATTCAGGGCACAGAGAAGCACGAATACGCAGATGGCTATGATAACAGCCATAAGCCCATATCCAAGCTTCTTCAAAAAGCCCATGCCCTCTCCTTTCAAACGCGGAATATTCGGCAAAAACGCACATTTATACATAGTTGAATATACCACAAATCTTCAGACAATTAAAGTGCGGGTGCCGAACTGTATGATTATTCCAAAACCTCCATCAATATTTCCCGGGGACGTTGAAAAAAATATCTCTCAATGGTAGAATTTTCAGCGGTAGATTTTTATAAGGAGGGACGATATGGAAACGGTAAAATGCATCAAAGAACGTCGCAGCATTCGTAAATTCGATACATCCCGCGAGGTATCAAGAGAACTGATCGATTCGGTTATAGACACCGCACGCTTTGCCCCCAGCTGGAAGAACACTCAGGTCACCCGTTATACGGTACTGACAGGCGAATCCAAGGATAAGCTTGCAGCATGCACAGAAATCTGGGCAGGAAACGGTAACATCATGAGAAATGCTCCCATGGTGGTTGCCCTCAGCATCATCGACAAGAGAAGCGGCTATGAAAGAGACGGATCGGCATCCACTCCGTTAGGCAGCGGATGGCAGATGTTTGATTCCGGTATCGCAGCTCAGACTTTCTGTCTCGCAGCATATGATGCAGGACTTTCAACTGTGATCATGGGACTCTATGATGACAACGCTGCTGAAGTTATCGGCATTCCGGAAGGCCAGATACTTACAGCTCTCATTGCTGTCGGATATTCAGACGAATCACCTGCTGCTCCAAACCGCAAGGAGCTTTCGGATTTAGTTACATACAGGAATTGATCATTTAAGGGCTGAAATTCATTTTCAGTCCTTTTTTAAGGAACTGCCGCAAAATACCGTGTCCGTTACTAAGGAGGAGATTTTTTTATGAGACATCTTATGAGTCCGCTTGATTTCACGACTCAGGAGCTGGACGAGCTCTTTGATCTTGCCGCAGACATCGAGATAAGCCCCGAAAAATACGCCCATGTCTGCGACGGCAAAATACTGGCCACTGCTTTCTACGAACCCAGCACAAGGACAAGGCTTTCCTTTGAGGCGGCAATGCTCCGTCTCGGCGGAAAGGTTATAGGATTTTCCGATGCGGGATCTTCCTCTGCAGCCAAGGGAGAAAGTGTATCCGACACCATAAAGGTTATCTCACAGTACGCTGATATCTGCGCCATGAGACATCCCAAGGAAGGTGCCGCCTTTGTTGCTGCCTCAAAATCAGAGATACCGGTCATAAATGCAGGCGACGGCGGACATCAGCATCCCACCCAGACTCTTGCTGACCTTATGACCATAAGGACAATGCACGGAAGCCTCAGCAACTTCACAATAGGTCTCTGCGGCGACCTGAAATTCGGACGTACGGTCCACTCCCTCATCAACGCTCTTGTGAGATATGAAAATATCAGTTTTGTATTCATCTCCCCTCCCGAGCTGAAGGTTCCCGATTACATCATCGATATGCTTAAGGAAAAGAACATCCCCTACAGGGAAGTCATCAAGCTCGAGGATGTCATAGCTGAGCTCAATATGCTCTACATGACCAGAGTCCAGAAGGAGAGATTCTTCAACGAAGAGGATTACGTAAGACTCAAGGATTTCTACATCCTCACCAAGGAAAAGCTGGATCTTGCAAGCAGGGATATGCTGGTACTCCACCCTCTTCCCAGAGTCAACGAGATATCGGTAGAGGTGGATGAAGATCCCAGAGCATGCTACTTCAAGCAGGTTAAATACGGAATGTATGTCAGAATGGCTCTGATAATGACACTGCTGGGACTGAACGCAGAGACTTAAATGAATGGATAAATATCGCTTTGCAGCGAAACGGAGGTAGAAATGCTTAACGTAGGTAAGATTGAAGAAGGCTTCGTCCTTGACCATATACAGGCCGGAAAGTCCATGAGCATATATGAGCATCTCGGACTGGATAAGATGGACTGTACTGTTGCCATAATCAAAAATGCACGTTCCAAGATAATGGGTAAGAAGGATATCCTGAAGGTTGAATGCGATATCGATACTCTCGATCTTGATGTTCTTGCATTCATTGACCATAACATCACCATAAATGTCATCAAAGCCGGTGAGATAATCGAAAAGAGAAGCCTCAAGCTTCCCAGGGAAGTAAGGAATGTCATAAAGTGCCACAATCCCAGATGCATCACCTCGATTGAGCAGGAGCTCCCTCATATCTTCTTCCTTGCGGATGAAGAAAAAGAGATCTACAGATGTAGGTATTGTGAAGAGAAATATTCCCAAAAGGATAAGTTCTGAAGACCATCAGATAAATACATTGATTACAATATCGGTCTTGAGGGGTATAATGTCATAAAAAGGGGGTACAGATCATGGGTACAAGATTCGAAGACTATACTCTTGATGACGCAAACGCATTTATGGGGAATAATGTGGATGCTGTTCTTTTGGTGGATGCGGAATCCGATACTTACAGGACTCTCGTCCAAAGAGGTTTTCTTTCCACCTTCATTGAGTCCAGCGGAAAATACACCGACCTGATACAGAAGCTCTGGTTCCACCTGAACAAAGGACAGGAAACGATCACAGAGGATTATCAGGTATTCGCTCCCACCTTCGGTAAGTTCAGCGGAAAATACAGCAAGAGACTGAAGATCGTTGAGAATGATACTCCACACTCAGTCCAGATGACCATATATCCCGAAAGCGAGAAGCTGTATCTCCTGATCCTGGATGAGCTGGATAACAGCGAGTACATACAGGATTTCATGACCAATGAAAAGATAACGACCATCCAGAACACTTATCTTTTCTCCATGTATATCGATCTGTTCAAGGATTCCACTTCGAGCATAAGCATAACCGAGATCTCCGATGAGACAATGCAGTCGAGCATCAAGTACTCCGAATGGAGAATGATGATCGTCAATATGATCTGGCCGGACGACCAGCAGCTCTTCCTTGAGAGGACCGATCCCGAGTATCTTAAGGGTAATCTCCTTCCCGGTCGTACATCATCATTCGACTGCCTGATGCAGAATCTTGAAGGCAAGTATATCTGGGTCAAGCTGATCTTCTCACGTGCCGAGACCAATAACAGTGAAGAGGACTTCAGATATGTCTTCATGGTCCAGGATATACATGAGAATTCCGTACAGCTGATGTCTACTCTCAAGAAATACGAAGAGCTTGCATCAAAGGATACTCTTACCGATGTATTCAATCACGGAAGAATAGAAACAGAGCTTTACAATGCGATAGAGATAGTTTCCCGTACGGACAGAAAAGTATCGATTATCATGTTTGACATAGACTATTTCAAGAGTGTTAATGACAAGTTCGGTCATGCTGTCGGTGATATGACTCTTAAGCATTTCGCATACATGCTCAAGGATTATTTCAAATCAGCCAATGCGGTCATCGGAAGATGGGGCGGCGAGGAATTTGTTGCTGTATGCTACGATGCCGATATCAAAAAGGCATTTGAATATGCTGAAGATATCAGGATAAAAGTATCTGAAGAGGAATACAAGGTTGTCGGAAATGTGACATGTTGTGCAGGTGTTGCCGAGATAACTAAGAACGATGGTTTCAATGAGGCCTTTGAACGTATGGACAAGGCTCTCTATCAGGCTAAATCCGATGGAAGAAACTGCGTAAGATAAAGAGGCGACTAATGGATTTGCAGGAACTGATCAAAGACAGAGTATTCTATTATTTTTCATGTCTGGCAAAGATACCGCACGGATCAAGAAATACAAAACAGATTAGCGATTACTGTGCTACATGGGCAAAACAGCACGGATTTGAATATCATCAGGATGAGTTTAATAATCTCATCATCATAAAGGAAGCCTCTACAGGAAGAGAAAACGACGATGTGATCATATTGCAGGGACATCTGGATATGGTATGCGAGAAGGCTGAGGGTATTGATAAGGACATGTCTGTCGATGGACTTGATCTTTTTATTGACGGTGATTTCCTTAAAGCAAAGGGAACTACTCTCGGAGGAGACGACGGTATTGCGATAGCCATGATCATGGCTATTTTTGAAGATGAGGCACTTTCGCATCCGAGACTTGAAGCGGTGCTTACTGTGGATGAGGAGATCGGAATGCTTGGAGCGGCTGCCATCGATGTTTCGCCTCTTAAGGGACATACGATGCTAAATATCGATTCCGAGGCTGAAGGGATATTCACAGTCAGCTGTGCCGGAGGTGTAGTCGCGACGGGTCAGATCCCGTTTCTTTTGCAGGAAAACTGCTCAAATACTTACAGCCTCGAACTCCACGGCCTTACGGGAGGTCATTCGGGTATAGAGATACATAAAGGCCGTGCAAATTCAAACAAGATGATGGCACAGATCCTTAAAAAGCTGAGTGAATCGACTCAGATAAGGCTTGTGTCGATAAACGGCGGACTTAAGGATAATGCTATCCCAGTTGCTACAACGGCTGTTATCGCATGTGAAGAAGAACTGGATGAGATAGCAAAAAAGATAAAGGACATAGCTGATCCCGTAGTTTGCGCATATGCCAAGACTGATCCTGATATCAAGCTTGATGTGAATATCGCAAAGAGTGATACTTCTCTTGTTTTTGCAGATTCCCAAAAGGTGATAGATCTGCTTTTTTCATTGCCTGAAGGTGTTCAGAAGATGAGTGAGGATATAAAAGGCCTGGTACAGACATCCTTAAACATGGGCATATTATCAACGAAAAAAGACTGCATCGAAATGTCATACTGCGTACGCAGCAGTGTCGATGATGAAAAGAAGCAGCTTGTTGAAAAGCTAAAAAAGGGCTGCGAGGCAGCAGGCGGAAAGCTTCTCTTATCAGGAGACTATCCCGGATGGAAGTATAGGAAAGATTCACCCTTAAGAGAAAAGATGACAAGGATATATAAGGATCAGTATAAGTCTGAGCCTGTGATAGAAGCTGTTCATGCGGGAGTGGAATGCGGTCTGTTTGCCGGAAAGATAGCTGATCTTGACTGTGTTTCCTATGGCCCGGATCTTAAGGAGATCCATACATATCGCGAGAGCATGAGCATTAGTTCTGTTAAAAGGGTCTATGAATTCACAAGAAGGATAATAGAAGACTGAAAGATAAGGAGATGCAATGCACAGACTTTACGAGAATGAAGATATATCGGTCTTCTGGGATTCGGATAAATGCAGACATGCCAAGGAGTGTGTAAACGGATGCCCCGAGGCTTTCAACATAATGAGAAAACCGTGGATAGATATCTCAAAGGCACCGACTTCACAGGTATGGCAGGCAGTGTCAAAATGTCCGTCGGGAGCTCTTACCTGCATATACAACCATGGTGTCAGGATAGAGTATGACAAGGAAAACTCAAGGAGTCTAGCTTTTGTTGATGATAGGATAGTCGGTGAGTGTGATTACGAAAAAACCCAGAACGGATGGGTCATATATCACACAGAAGTAGATGAAAAATATACAGGAAAAGGTATCGCAAAGCGACTGGTATACAGATTGATTGAGCAAGCCGAGCGATCAAAGACAGATGTTAGTGCCACATGTTCATATGCGGCAAAGGTTTTAGGGAATATATAAAGGAGAAGTAGATAAATATGATGAATCCACAGGCGATGATGCAGTTTGTTTCTGCCATCTCTACATTCAAGGAAAATCACCCCAAGTTTGCAAGCTTTATAGAGCTTGTCATTAAGGGAGGACTTCCGCTCGGTACAGTGATCGAGATCACTGTTACAAGACCGGGAGAGGATGCCATAACGGCAAATATGAAAGTACAGCAATCGGATATCGAGCTCATGCAGACACTTAAGGATATGAAGCCATAGGAGTGCATCATGGGTTTTGAGACAGATAAATTTGTATACGAGACACATCTTCATACCAGTCAGGGAAGTGCATGTGCTCAGAATACCGGACGGGAGATGGCGATTGCTCACAAGGAAGCCGGCTATACGGGCATTATTGTGACAGACCACTTTGTATACGGTAATACGGCAGTTGATAAAGATCTTCCGTGGCAGGACTGGGTTTATGCGTACTGTGCCGGATACAGAGATGCCAAGGCGATAAGCAAGGAGATAGATCTGGATGTATTCTTCGGATGGGAATCCGGATATCAGGGCACGGAGTTTCTGGTATACGGACTTGATGAAGAGTGGCTCTATAAGCATCCCGAGATAAAAGATGCGACTGTAAAGGAACAGTATGAGATTGTTCATAAAGCGGGCGGCATAGTCTTTCAGGCTCATCCTTACAGGGAGGAATTCTATATTCCCGAGGTCAGACTCTTCCCTGATGATGTTGACGGCATAGAAGTCTTTAACGGATCAAACAAACTGATCGACGGTAAGGATGTTTTCAATGACAGAGCGCAGGAATACGCTCTAAAGTATGATTTCCCCACGACCAGCGGTTCCGACATTCATTGCAGCGAGCCGATAATGAGCGGTGTCGCATTTGACAGAAGGCTTACTGACATAAATGATTTCATAGACATGGTCATGAGCAGAAACTGCGAAATGATCAAAAAAAGCAAATGGATATAGTTAAGGAAACAGACAACTATATAGTCATAAACAAGCCGGCCGGTATCGCGACTCAGACATCAAAGATCGGACAAAAGGATGTTGTGAGTGAGGTAAAAAACCATCTTTCAAAAGGTAGTGCAGTAAAAAATCCGTATATCGCAGTCATCAACAGGCTGGATCAGCCCGTAAGCGGTCTGGTGCTTCTTGCAAAGAACAAGGATGCTGCAGCTGACTTAAGCAGACAGCTTACTGACAAGGTTATAGAAAAATACTACAGGGCAACAGTTTACGGACATATGCCTCAGATGAGCGGAAAGCTTATCGACTATCTGATAAAGGATACAAAAACAAACTCAAGCCGGATAGCAGACAGTTTAGACAGACAGGCAAAGAAAGCCGTGCTTGAGTATACCGTGACAAAAAGGGATTCTGATACGGATGATATAGATATCCATCTTTTAACGGGCAGACATCATCAGATAAGACTGCAGTTTGCAAATGCCGGATGTCCTCTGCTCGGTGACAGAAAATACGGAAATGAAAGATCCGTAGAATATAGTGATAAACAGGGTGTCGATTCTGTAAGACTTACGGCATACAGGCTGACGTTCAATGATCCAAAGGATGGAAGCAGGGTTTCGTGCACCTGCACGTAAATATTTGTTTAAATTGCACAAAAACAATAGACTTAGATTATACATTTTGTCAAAAAGGCGACTTGTATAATCTTTTTTTATGCCTCATAATACGGCTTGTAAAGAGAAAACGAGTTGAAAAAAGATCATGAAGGAGAAAATGATGATGAAGAAGATTATTATGACATTGGTTGCAGGCGTTATGACTATGGCTATGCTCACAGGATGCGGAGAAGCTGCTGATACAGTAGCAGACAATGCTGTTGAGGATGTAAAGATGTATGCAGACTCTTCTGCTTTTTCAGGAAATGACAAGTATGACGAGATAGCAAAGACACTTACAAAGGCATATGCAGGAACGACTGATACAAATAAACTTGTATATTATGTAGTAAACGAGGATGAGACAAGAGCAGTCCTTTGCATGAAGGAAAACAGCGCAGAAACAGATCCTCATGCTATCATGCTCATCGGTGATGTTACAGACAACGGTGACGGAACATACACACTGCTTGATGTTTCAACATGGGAAGCACTTACTTACAAGGTTTCAGTTACAGAGGAAATGGGTGAGGAAGCATACACAATTACATTCAACGGTCTTAATGATACAGCTTCAATGTTTGCTGCAAATCTTGACTCTGTATTTGAGAAGATCAGCGAGTTTTAATATATAGTATAACAAAAATATAAGATGCGGGACTTTCAGTAAAGCTGATAGTCCCGTTTTTGTTTACTTGCAGGTTTTTTTCAGTATTGCTATAATATCTCCTGAGCGTAAATTACAGGAAATACACCTTTAAGGTTTATATAAGGAGGCCGATATGGCAGAAAAGAAATTAGTTGAAGCGATCACATCGATGAATGAGGATTTCGCCCAGTGGTATACGGATGTCGTAAAGAAGGCGGAACTCATTGATTATTCCAATGTAAAGGGATGCATGGTCATCAAGCCGGCTGGTTATGCCATCTGGGAAAACATTCAGAGGGAGCTCGATAAAAGATTTAAGGAAACGGGCGTAGAAAACGTATACATGCCCATGTTCATTCCCGAGAGTCTTCTTCAGAAGGAAAAGGATCATGTAGAGGGATTTGCTCCCGAGGTTGCATGGGTAACACACGGCGGACTCAATCCGCTCCAGGAGAGGATGTGTGTAAGACCTACATCCGAGACTCTTTTCTGCGATTTCTATAAAGGCGATATACAGTCATACAGGGATCTTCCCAAGGTATACAATCAGTGGTGTTCAGTAGTCCGCTGGGAGAAGGAGACAAGACCATTCCTTCGTTCAAGAGAGTTTTTATGGCAGGAAGGCCATACAGCTCACGCTACTGAAGAAGAGGCTGTGGAAAGAACAGAACAGATGTTAAACGTATATGCTGATTTCTGCAAAGAAGTTCTTTCAATACCTGTTGTAAAGGGACGCAAGACTGACAAGGAGAAATTTGCCGGCGCGGTTGCTACATATACTATAGAAGCACTCATGCATGACGGAAAAGCTCTTCAGTCGGGAACAAGCCACAATTTCGGAACGGGATTTGCCGAAGCATTCGGTATTCAGTATACAGACAAAGAGAACAAGCTTCAGTATGTGCATCAGACATCATGGGGATTATCTACACGTATAATCGGTGCCATCATCATGGTACATGGCGATGATTCGGGACTTGTGCTTCCGCCTGCCATCGCACCCACACAGGTTATGGTCATTCCGATCCAGCAGAAGAAGGAAGGCGTGCTTGACAAGGCTTATGAACTCAAAGAGGCTCTTATCAAATCCGGATTCAGAGTAAAGGTGGATGACAGTGACAAATCACCTGGATTCAAGTTCAGCGAGCAGGAGATGCGCGGAATCCCTGTAAGAGTTGAGATAGGTCCTAGAGATATAGAAAACGGAAAGTGCCTGATCTGCAGAAGAGACAACGGCGAGAAGATCGAAGTAGCGATAGATGAGCTTACAGAAAAGATCGCAGCTCTTCTTCCTCAGATCCAGAAGGATATGTATGACAGGGCAGAGAAACACCTTAAGGAACATACATATGAAGCGACCACAAAGGAAGAATTCGAAAAGACATTTGCCGAAAAGTCAGGTTTCGTAAAGGCTATGTGGTGCGGCGAGACAGAGTGTGAGGAAAAGATCAAGGAAGACATGGCTGTAACAAGCAGATGCATGCCTTTCGAGCAGAAGTGTCTTTCAGATAAATGTGTTTACTGCGGAAAGCCTGCCAAGAAGATGGTTTACTGGGGCAGAGCTTATTAAAACAGGAAAGAAGGTATCGTAATGAATGTATTGGTAATAAACTGCGGCAGTTCATCACTTAAATATCAGCTCATCTCTTCGGATACAGAGGAGGTTTTAGCAAAGGGTCTCTGTGAACGCATAGGCATTGAAGGCAGTGCCATTACGCATCAGCCGGCAGGAAAAGACAAGGTAACTACAAAGGTTGATATGCCTGATCATACCGCTGCCGTAAAGTACGTTATAGAAAAGCTTACAGATCCGTCAGTCGGAGTTGTGGGATCTCTGGATGAGATAGATGCCGTAGGACATCGTATCGTTCACGGCGGCGAGAAATTCAATACGTCAGTAGTGATAAATGATGAGGTAATAAAGGCTATAGAGGAATGCAATGATCTTGCACCTTTGCATAATCCCGCAAACCTTATCGGTATAAATGCATGCAAAAAGCTCATGCCGAATGTGCCCATGGTTGCGGTGTTTGATACCGCATTCCATCAGACAATGCCCAAGAAGGCATTTTTGTACGGACTTCCCTATGAATATTATGAGAAGTACAAGGTAAGAAGATACGGCTTCCACGGAACAAGCCATGATTTTGTTTCCGACAGAGCAGCTCAGTTGCTGAACAAAAAGAGAGAGGATCTTAAGATCATCGTTTGTCACCTTGGAAACGGTGCATCTGTTACAGCTGTTGACCATGGAAAGTCAATAGATACTTCAATGGGCCTGACACCCCTTGAAGGACTTATCATGGGAACGCGATCAGGTGATATCGATCCTGCTATCATAAGCTTCATCGCTGACAAGGAAAACATCTCAGCTGATGAGATGATAAACGTCTGCAACAAGAAATCCGGAGTACTTGGCCTTTCAGGCGGTATCTCAAGCGATTTCAGAGATCTTGCTTCAGCAGCCGAGAGCAATGACCAGAAAGCGATCGATGCTCTTGATACCTATGCCTACAGGGTAGCTAAGTATATCGGAGCTTATGCAATGGCCATGAAAGGCGTGGATGTTATCGCATTTACCGCAGGTATCGGTGAGAACAACTGTCAGATGAGAGCCGCGATATGTGATTACGTGACATGGCTCGGAACAAGCATAGATCCCGAAAAGAATGCGATAAGAGGCGAAGAGGTTATCCTCTCAAAGCCTTCTGACAAGGTCGCAGTAATGGTCGTACCGACCAACGAGGAGCTTGCTATTGCAAGAGAAACAGTTCGTCTAGTAAAATAGATACAGACGGATAAGAATTCAATCAGACTATTAAGAGAGTTCCTGTCGGGACTCTCTTTTTGAAAGAAGAAACATCGAATGTACAGAATAGATCTACCTGATAATGTAAAACAGATACTTGCGACATTAAGACAGGCAGGATATGAAGGATATGTTGTCGGAGGATGTGTCAGAGACAGTCTGTTAAAAAGACAGCCCGATGACTGGGACATCACGACAAATGCCAAGCCGCTTCAGATAAAGGAGCTGTTTAAAAGGACTGTCGATACCGGTATACAACACGGAACGGTAACCGTGCTTATGGGTGATGATACATATGAGGTCACTACTTATCGTATCGACGGTGAATATGAGGATAACAGGCATCCCAAGCAGGTGGAATTTACTACGGATCTTATAGAAGATCTAAAGCGCAGAGACTTTACGATAAATGCAATGGCATACAATGATACTGAAGGACTGATAGATGAGTTTGACGGTATCGGCGATCTTAATGCGGGCATTATCAGATGCGTAGGTGATCCGAGGGAAAGATTTAACGAAGACGCACTCAGGATAATGAGAGCAGTCAGATTCAGTGCTCAGCTCGGATATACAATAGAAGAAAAGACGCTTTGTGCCATAAAAGAGCTTTCACCGAATCTGAAAAATATCAGTGCCGAGAGGATCAATACGGAACTGACCAAGCTTATAGTATCGCCTAATCCGGGACATATCAGGATCATGTATGAGACAGGTATAACAGATATCATTTTACCTGAGCTTTCTGCTGTGATGAACCTTGAGCAGAACAATCCTCACCACTGCTACACTGTAGGCGAGCATATAATAAAGTCTGTCGAAGCGATCGAGCCTAGAAAAGCTCTTCGATATGCCATGCTCTTTCATGACCTTGGAAAGAAAGATACGAGGACTACTGATGAAGCCGGTATAGATCATTTTCGCGGCCACGTCCAGCTTTCGGCTCAGATGGCTGTTGATATAGCACACAGACTAAAGTTTGACAATGCGACCATATCGAAAGTAAAGAAGCTTGTTGCTTATCATGATGTCAAGATAGAACTCAAGCCCAGATATGTCAGAAGGATGATGAACAGACTTGGAAGTGATGATTTTGCGGATCTTCTTAAAGTAAAGCAGGCTGATATGGAGGCTCAGAGCGACTACAAAAGACAGGATAAGCAAAAAGAGATAGATGAACTAAGAGCCTTATACGAACAGATAGTAAAAGATAAAGACTGTGTAACAACAGGTGAACTTGCGATCAACGGAAAAGATCTTATAGACAGGGGCGTTGGTCAGGGACCGGAGATTGGAAGCATTCTAAACAGGCTTCTTGAAAAGGTCATGGATGATCCGACACTCAATACGAAAGAGAAACTGACGGAGCTTCTTGATGCGTTATTATAGTTTGTTTGGACAACTTAATATAAGAAGAGTTATCGTATCTTTAGTGATAGTCAGCTTTTGCGTGCTCTTTTCGGGATGTGCGGGCAGTGATCAGGAAAAGACACAGTCTTATAGCGACCAGACACCCGTAGAGGGATTTGTCATGCCAAAGGCAGGAACATATGACAGTGCGGACACAGAGGCGGTCGTTGTATCCATAGACAGACAGAACAATACCTGTACGCTCTATAACAGGACAGTCGGGAAAAACTACACACTTTCCTATGACGGTACAACCAAGATATATGACAAATACGGTTCACTTACAGTAATCGATCAGATATCTGCGGGAGATATTGTTGATGTGACTTTTCTAAAGAGCAAAAAACTCCTAAACAGCATGACAAGATCTGCAGATGTATGGGTATATGACGATGTGAGTGATTTTGAGATAGATGCCTTAAACGGACGAATGATCATTGACGGCGGCGAATACAGGTTTAAAGATGATCTTCTGATTTTTTCCGGACAAAACAAAGCTCAGCTCATGGATATCAACACATGTGACATACTGAAAGTCAGCGGAAATGACAGAAATATATACAGCATAACGATTGAACAGGGACACGGCTATCTAAGACTCAAGGGCCAGGATTACTTTGAGGGAGGATGGATAGAAGTCGGCAAGATCATAAAGACCGTAAATAATGACATGCTGCTTGCAGTACCTGTCGGAAAGTATGACATAAAGCTAAAAAACGGCGAGTATGAAGGAACAAGAAATGTAGTAATAGAGAGCAATAAGGAAACAGTGCTGGATGTGAGCGATATGGTTACCGTTGACAGTACCATGTACGGTACGGTAATACTTGTGACGGAACCATCCGATGCGGAGCTGTTTGTTGACGGCAAGGAAGCGGACATGTCAAAGCCTCTGAGTCTTGAATACGGCATCCATCAGCTGATAGTCAGAAAAGAAGGATATGAATCTCTTACCCAGTATATAAAAGTCGGACAGGAAAGTGCGACTCTTGAGATAACGCTTGATAAAAAGAAGGACTATTCAGCTGTCGATTCCTCAAAGGATACACCTAATGCATCGCCTTCTCCCGTGGTAACAAGTATTGTCACGCAGGCGGCTGAAATAAATAAAACATCTGATTATAGGGTGACGATAGAAGCGCCTGAGGAAACAGAGGTTTATGTTGATGGAAGCTATGTCGGAATAGTACCTGCGAGCTTTGCAAAAAATGAGGGAACTCACGTAATAACACTGCGAAAAGACGGCTATGTTACACGCAGTTATACCATAGCTTTGGACGGTGTTTTGAGAAATGAAACATTTTCGTTTGCAACACTGGAAAAAATCGAATAAAAATGCCTAAAATTCAAGGAAATTACGTTAAATTCATTGACAAAACATCCAAAAAATAGTAGTCTCTTTATAGACGTTTTAAGCGCCTAAATAATCTCATATTCAAAATGGAGGAGAGTTAGAATGAACAAAACAGAATTAGTTGCAGCTATGGCTGAGCAGGCCGGCATTTCTAAGAAGGACGCTGAAGCAGCATTGAAGGCATTCACAGATACTGTTTCTAAGGAACTTAAGAAGGGTGGAAAGGTTCAGTTGGTTGGCTTCGGTACTTTCGAGACAAGCACAAGAGCAGCTAGAACAGGAAGAAATCCTCAGACTGGTAAGGAGATGAAGATCAAAGCTTCTAAGGCTCCTAAGTTTAAGGCAGGTAAGGCTTTAAAGGATTTAGTTAACAAGAAATAAGTTGATGAGATCGTGGAGGTAAGTAACTATGTTACTTACCTCTTTTTAGATTTAAAAGGAGAAGACAATGAGACTTGATAAATATCTTAAGGTATCGCGTCTTATAAAAAGAAGGACGGTTGCCAATGAAGCATGTGATGCCGGAAGGGTGCTAATAAACGGAAATGTGGCAAAGGCCGGTACAAATGTTAAGGTAGGAGATAAGATAACGATACAGTTTGGAAACAAGGAAACAAATGTTGAGGTGACGGCTGTTGAGGAAACTGTTAGAAAAGAAGAAGCTGCTGAACTGTATAAGTTTATCTGACAGAAAACCGTCAATTCTTACATATGAAATTATGTAAACCACAATATAATGATATAAGGTTGACATATTTTGGAATATCTAGTAATTGCATCTAAAATATGCCGAAAAATCAATATTTTTCCAAAAACAGGTTGACGTAACTCATCTTTAAAACTATAATTTATTATGTAAACACTCTCGTTTACGGAAGGAATAAGATGAGTAACAGATATCTAAGAGTCAGAAGAAAACAGAACAGATTCAGCGTTATGCTTATAATCATAGTGCTGATAATGCTGATGGCAGTTGTTTCATATAATAAGCACAATTTAAGAAGCAGGTGCGAGTCATATCAGAAACAGGAAGAGATGCTTCTTGAGCAGATTGCAAAAGAGGAAGCCAGAAGCGAAGAGATCGCCGAATATGCAAAATATACAAAGACCAAGAAGTATGCCGAAGAGGTTGCAAAAGAAAAACTTGGACTTGTCAATGAAAATGAGATAATATTTAAGACAGAGAATTAAACCTTTGATGATGATCAAAGGTTTTTATTTTTAGAGAAAGAAAAACAATGATAAAAACTGTAAGAGACTATATAAAACAATATAACATGATACTTCCGGGTGACGAGATTATTGCCGGCATCTCCGGAGGTGCGGATTCTGTATGCATGTTTCTTCAGCTTATTGAGTATAGAAAAGAATGCGAATTTGATCTGAAAGTCGTTCATATCAATCATATGATAAGAGAAGACGCCGGTGAGGATGCTGCATTTGTAAAGGAGCTTTGTGAAAAACACGGTGTTGAATTTTATCTTTTTAACGAGGATGTCACAAAGCTTTCACAGGATAAGGGCATATCCACCGAGGAGGCCGGAAGAGAAGTAAGATATGAGCGCTTCAGACAGGTTATGAGCTCAAATAGATCAAAGATAGCCGTTGCTCATAACAAAAACGATGTAGCAGAGACTGTTCTGTTTAACATATTCAGGGGAACTGGGATCGAGGGTCTTGCATCTCTTTCGCCTGTAAACGCAGATATAATAAGACCGCTTCTTGGTATTACCAGGGATGAGATAGAGGCTTATCTTTCCAAGAAAGGCCAGAGGTTTAAGATTGATTCGACTAATGCGGGATGTGATTATGCCCGCAATAAGATAAGAAATGTCATGCTTCCTTATGCGGAGGAAAACATTTCCGCAAAGAGTACGCAGCATATAGCCGAATTGTCAGACAAGATGCTTCTGATACGGGAGTATATCAAAAAAGAAACAAGTAAGGCTTATCTGCTTGCGGTTACTGAATATGAAGGCTATTCACAGATAAATCTGAGGATATTTTCTGACCTTGATCCCATGCTTAAGAGAGAGGTTCTCCTTCTTGTCATGGAAAAGCTCACTCCGCACAGAAAGGATATAACAAGTCAGCACATATCATCGCTTCTTGATGTTACATTAAAGGACGGTGAAAAGAGAATAGATCTTCCCTATGATCTTGAAGCTGTAAAACAGTATGATACGCTGACTGTAAGAAAGAGCATTAAAGATAAGAAAGAAGCTTTTGAATATGAAATAGGAAGTGACGGCAAAATCACTCTGCCGGATAAAAGGACACTTAGCGTGCGTGTCTTTGACAGGGATGAGAGTGCCCTTATTGAGCGAAAAACATATACTAAATGGTTTGATTATGATAAAATAATTAATTGCGTGAAGGTAAGAAACAGAAGAACGGGCGACTATATTACCATAAACAGCGACATGGATAAAAAGTCCCTTAAAGACTATCTTATCGACAGCAAGGTGGCAAGAGAACAGAGAGACTCAATACCTGTTATCGCTGACGGCTCCCATATCCTGTGGGTAGTGGGATACAGGATCAGCGAATACTACAAGGTAAGCGATACAACAAAGAAGATTCTAGAGATAAGCGTTAATTAGCAAAATTAACGGCGAAAGGAGATCATCATGCCCAAACACCATGTGGAAGAATTCCTTACAGAGGAAGAAGTAGACAAGAAGATCAGCGAGATCGGAAGGATCATAAGCAAGGACTATGAAGGAAAGAAGATACATCTTGTATGCGTGCTCAGAGGCGGAGCATTCTTTATGTGCGAGCTTGCAAAGAGGATCACGGTACCGGTATCCCTGGATTTCATGTCTGTCAGCAGCTACGGCAGCGGAACAGAATCAAGTGGAAATATCAAGATCGTAAAGGATCTTGATGACACGCTCGAAGGCAAGGATGTTATCATAGTTGAGGATATAATAGATTCGGGAAGGACTCTCAGCAGGCTTATGGAGCTTCTTTCAAGCAGAAAGCCCAACAGCTTAAGGCTGTGTACGCTGCTTGACAAGCCAGACAGACGTGTTGTGGATGTAAAGGTTGATTACACATGCTTCGAGATCCCAGATGAGTTTGTTGTGGGATACGGGCTTGATTATGATCAGATGTACAGGAATCTTCCTTATATCGGAATCGTTAAATTTGATTAAAGGCAGGAAAGTAAGTTGAATAAAAAGAAATCAGGGATAAATGCATATGCGGTGATCTTTATACTGATCATGCTCTTTGCAGGGATTTATGCATATACCAAGGACTCCGGAACGGGTTATACCAAGGCTGAGCTTTATTCGGATATAGAGAGCGGTAACATAGCCATGGCTCTTGTTAAGCCTTCATCCGCTGTTCCTAACGGAAAGATAACTGTAATCACAAAGCTGTCTACAGCAAGACAGACGGTTGTGCTGACTGATATCGACGAAGCCGTTAAGTTAATGGACGAACACGGCGTTTACTATACGGTAAGTGAGGTTGAGGAAGGCAATATCCTCATGAACTACGTTGTACCTATCATCACTATCGTTGCGGTCATAGTAATGCTGATGATGATTGTCGGAGCCCAGGGAGGCGGCGGTTCAAATGCCAAGATGATGAATTTTGGAAAGAGCCGTGCAAAAATGAGCAGCGACACAAAGAAAAAGCTTTCTGATGTAGCCGGTCTTGCAGAGGAAAAAGAAGATCTTGAAGAGATAATCGATTTTTTAAGATCGCCTGATAAATACTCAAAGCTCGGCGCAAGAATACCCAAAGGCGTGCTTTTGGAAGGTGCACCAGGTACAGGTAAGACACTGCTTGCCAAAGCTATTGCCGGAGAGGCAAACGTGCCGTTTTTCAGCATCTCGGGTTCTGATTTTGTTGAGATGTTTGTCGGTGTCGGTGCTAGCCGTGTAAGAGATCTGTTTGCTGATGCGAAAAAGAATTCTCCGTGTATAGTTTTCATAGATGAGATAGATGCCGTTGCGAGAAGACGTGGAACCGGTATGGGCGGTGGTCACGATGAGCGTGAACAGACACTCAATCAGCTTTTGGTTGAGATGGACGGTTTTGAAGACAATCAGGGAATAATCGTGCTTGCTGCAACAAACAGAGTGGATATACTCGATCCCGCGATCCTAAGACCCGGACGATTTGACAGAAAGATAGCTGTCAGCACACCCGATGTAAGAGGAAGAGAAGATATCCTTAAGCTTCATGCAAAGAACAAGCCGATAGGCAGCGATGTTGATCTTAAGCAGATCGCTCAGACTTCGGCAGGATTTACGGGTGCCGATCTTGAGAACCTTTTAAATGAAGCAGCAATCCTTGCCGCTAAAAATGACAAGGCATATATAGAGCAGAACGACGTAAAACAGGCATTTATCAAAGTTGGAATAGGAACCGAGAAAAAGAGCAGGCTTGTATCAGACAAGGAAAAGAAGATCACGGCTTATCATGAATCAGGACATGCCATTTTATTCCACAAGCTTCCCGATGTCGGACCTGTATATACGGTTTCTATCATTCCTACAGGACAGGGAGCAGCCGGTTATACGATGCCTCTTCCTGAAAAGGATGAGATGTTCCATACCAAAGGACATATGCTGCAGGATATCATGGTGCTTCTTGGAGGCCGTATCGCTGAAGAGATCGTATTTGATGACATTACGACAGGCGCTTCTAACGATATCATGCGTGCTACCAAAGTTGCACGTAAGATGGTAACCAAGTACGGCATGAGTGACAATATCGGTGTCATCTGCTATGACAATGACGATGATGAGGTATTCATAGGACGTGACCTGGCACATGCCAAGAGCTACAGTGAATATATCACCGGTGAGATAGACAAGGAAGTTAAGCGTATCATTGATGACTGCTATGCAAAGGCAAAGGCTATCATCCTTGAGAACAGAGACGTTCTTGAAAAGAGCGCTGAGCTTCTGATAGAGAAAGAAAAGATTACAAGAGAAGAATTCGAGGCATTATTTGTATAACATGCACAAAAAACACTATAACCATTTGTGATTTTTGTTAATCCTTTGCATTGTTCAAATATAGGACCTCTGATATTATACTACTTGTAACCCCCAATACATTTTGTAGTTTTTTGCTATACCCCATAAGAGAAATACCTTCTCTGAAAAGACAGCTTACCCGCTGTCTTTTTTATTTGTCTTTTTGTCTCAATGAGACTATAATTAGCAAAGAGTACATCATTAGGTGGAAAGACATGTTTGGAAAAAGAAAAGAAACCACAGAAGGTCTAAATATCATAATAGTGGGCGGAGGCAAAGTCGGCGTTACTCTTGTCGAGCAGCTCGCCCAGGAAGGTCATGATATCACTATCATTGATCAGAATGCAAAAGTTGTGGAGAGCATAACCAATACCTATGATGCCATGGGAGTTATAGGTAACGGCGCAAGCTATTCCACACAGGTGGAAGCCGGTATTGAAAATGCCGACCTCTTTATAGCGGTCACCAATTCGGATGAACTTAATCTTCTCTGCTGTACAGTTGCAAAACGTGCCGGCAACCTTGCGGCTATAGCAAGAGTCAGAACCCCTGATTACAGCAAGGAAGTCGACTACTTCATTGAAAAGCTCGGGCTTGCGATGATCATCAATCCTGATTTTGTATCATCCAGGGTGATGGCCAAGATCCTTACACTTCCTACTGCTCTCGATGTCACATCCTTCTCGCATGGAAAAGTAAATCTGGTACGTATCGAACTGCCGCAGGATAATCCTCTCTGCAACAGGACAATAGCTGAACTTGGCAGGGATGGTATTATACAGCAGACAGTCATATGCGCAATAGAGCGTGACGGCAAGGTTCATATCCCGTCTGGTGATTTTATCATAAGGCCCGGAGATATCATTTCATTTGCTGCATCTCAGAGAGAATCAAGACAGTTTTTAAAGAGAATAGGCTTTAAGACCGGACAGGTTAAGACATGTATGATAGTCGGAGGCGGAAGAGCAGGCTATTATGCAGCTGAGCTTTTAATAAAAGCAGGTATAAATGTCCGTATCATAGAAACAAACCAAAATAGATGCGAACGTCTTTCGGAGCTTCTTCCCGAAGCGACCATTATCCATGGAGACGGCACGAGCGAGGAGCTTCTTAAGGAAGAAGGAATAGAGGATGTTGATGCATTTATACCTCTGACGGGTATAGATGAAGAGAACATACTCTTGTCTTTGCATGCAAAGAAGGTTTCACATGCAAAGGTAATAACAAGGCTTACCAGAAACAACTTTATGGAAGTTGTCAGCGGCCTTGATCTGGGAAGCGTACTTTATCCGAAATATATCACCTCCGAAGCCATCATCGCATATGTGCGTGCAAGAAACAATTCCAAGGGCTGCAACATAGAAACCCTTTATCATATGTTTGATTCCAGAGCTGAGGCGATAGAATTCAAGGTTGAAAAAGAAAGTGAGGTTGTGGATGTTCCGCTTTCAAAGCTTTCGCTTAAGAAGGATCTGCTCATAGCTTTCATCAACCGAAACGGAAAGATCATCATCCCCAAAGGTCAGGATATGATAAAAGTTAAAGATACTGTCATGATCGTGACCACACATAAGGGATTTAAGGATATTCAGGATATACTGGCTTGAAACAAAGGTAAGACACTATGAATAGTTCCATGATACGAGTCATACTCGGACATGTTTTAAGAATCGAGGCCGCATTCATGTTGCTGCCTTGTATCATAGCGCTGATATACGGGGAAAGAGAAGGGTATACATATCTTATTGTTGCAGGCGCATGTGCACTGACAGGTGTTCTTATGTCTGTAATTAAGAAACCTTCAGACACTGCTCTGTATCTTAAAGAAGGGTGCGTGGCAACTGCTCTCAGCTGGATAATGCTGAGTCTGTTCGGCGCACTTCCGTTTTGTCTGACTGGAGAGATCCCGTCTTATGTGGATTCTCTTTTTGAGACCATATCCGGATTTACGACTACCGGAGCATCGATACTTAACGATGTAGAAAGTCTTTCCTATACATCCTTGTTCTGGAGAAGCTTTACGCACTGGATCGGAGGTATGGGAGTACTCGTCTTCTTGCTTGCGATCATTCCCTTAAGCGGCGGATCCAATATCAATCTGATGAGGGCGGAAAGCCCCGGTCCTTCAGTCGGCAAGCTGGTTCCAAAGATCAAATCTTCTGCACGCATTTTGTATGTTATCTATTTTATCATGACTATTGCTGAGATGGGACTTCTTACCATCGGAGGCATGAAGCCGTTTCATGCGATAACACTCAGCATGGGTACAGCCGGAACGGGAGGTTTCGGTGTTTTAAACAGTTCGATCGCGTCATACTCACCATACTGCCAGTGGGTCATAACCGTGTTTATGATCTTGTTTGGAGTAAACTTCAATGCCTTTTATTTCATTCTTATAGGAAAGGTTAGAAAGTTCTTCGAAGTTGAAGAAGTAAGATGGTATCTCGGTATAATCCTTGCTGCTATACTCATGGTATCGATAAATATTCAGGGAGTATACGGAAGCTTTTCAGAGACAGTAAGAAATGCCGCTTTCCAGGTAGCATCCATTATCACTACAACGGGATATTCCACAACGGATTTTAATGTATGGCCGATGTTCAGCAAGGTAATACTTGTAGTGCTGATGTTTATCGGAGCCTGTGCGGGCAGTACCGGAGGCGGTATAAAGGTCTCAAGAATAGTAATCATGCTAAAGACCGTTAAAAAGGAGTTGAATAATTACAGCCATCCAAAGAGCATAAAGAAGATAATGTTTGAAAAGAAGGCTGTAGAGCATGAAGTGCTCAGAGCCATAAATGTATATCTTATAACATTCATCATTGTTTTTACATCGTCGCTTACTCTGCTGTCATTTGAAAACCACGATTTTTCAACGACATTTACCGCAGTTGCGGCCACTATAAACAATATCGGTCCGGGACTTAACATGGTAGGACCTACAGGCAATTTCGCGTTCTGGAGCATTCCTTCAAAGTTTGTTCTGATGATAGACATGCTCGCCGGAAGACTTGAACTCTTCCCGCTTCTGATACTGTTCAGTCCCAAGGTATTGAAAGAACTCGTAATAGACAGTTTTACAAAAAAGAGGAAATAAATGAGTAAGGAAGCATATAATCCTGAAAACATTAAAGAAAACAGAGACAGGATCATAATAAAGACCAGCATCCTGGGTATAGCAGCCAACATTTTCCTGTCGGCAATAAAAGCGATCTTCGGACTGATGGCAAATTCCATAGCTATCATACTTGATGCTGTCAATAACTTAAGCGATGCTCTTTCTTCCGTCATCACGATAGTAGGAACAAAACTGGCATCAAAAAAGCCGGATAAGAAACACCCTCTGGGATACGGAAGGATCGAGTATTTAAGTGCCATGACGGTTGCTGCTATCGTACTGTATGCCGGCATCACTTCACTGGTGGAATCGATCAAAAAGATAATAAGACCGGAAACTGCAGATTACAGCACGGTTACACTAATCATTATTGTAGCTGCTGTCATAGTCAAGCTGATACTCGGAAGGTATGTAACGAGCGTAGGCAAAAAGGTTAATTCGGGTTCACTGATAGCTTCTGGAAAGGATGCGAGCTTTGATGCAATCCTTTCGGCATCCGTTCTGCTGTCTGCAATAATATATCTTATGTGGAATGTAAGTCTGGAAGCCTATGTGGGAGTTGTCATATCCGTAATTATCATAAAATCCGGATTAGAGATGCTTACAGAAACACTTGATGAGATTATAGGCAAGCGTGTTGACAGAGGTCTTGTTAAGGAGCTGAAAAGGACAATCTGCGAAGAAGAAGAGGTATCAGGTGCATATGATCTCATACTTCACAGCTACGGACCTGACAGATATGTGGGATCGGTGCATATCGAGATACCGGATACACTGACAGCTGAAGAGATAGACAGTCTGGAAAGAAGGATAGCGCAGAATGTGCTCAAAAAACACGGAGTCCTTTTAGGCGGAATAGGTATATATTCAGTCAACTCCAAGGATGATAAGATAAAAAAGATGCGTTCCGATATAACGCATCTTATAGTTCAGCATGAAGGAATCCTTCAGATACACGGATTCTATGTTGATCTTGAGAAAAAAGCGATAAGCTTTGATGTAGTGCTTGACTACGGTGTGGATGACAGACAAAAGCTGTTTGCTCAGATAAGAAACGAAGTTGAAAGCGCATATCCCGAATATACGCTCAACATGGCACTTGATATCGATGTCTAGCGCCTTACTCCGTTAAACACAAAGCCGTGCTGAAGCAGATAATCACACCATAAAGAATAATACTTGGCATAGAGATGAACCTGATCGAATGAGTATCCGTCGGTCAGGTTTCCGTTTTCATCACATACAGCCTCATTAATATCTATATAGTAAATGTACCAGTCATTAGCCAGAGTAGCGAGTTTTTCGTTACGTGCGGTGATATTGGTGTTGTTGATCGAAGGGTGGGAAGCCGATTTCTGGGCGCCCACTTTCATTATGCCCTGAACAATGATTATTGCATCCGGCTGCCAGCGATGGATCTGATCTACAACTTCCGTATACTTTTCAAAATAAGTATTAATGTTTGAACCGCATTCATTTATTCCGAGCATTATATATACCTTGCCGTAGCGTGAGCTTGAGAGAACTTCACGTGCAGTGGTATGCTGTATGTCTCCAAACGATATATCCCTGTCGAGACAGTCATAGATGGTCATGCCGACATCGGCAAGATAGTCGCAGTTATCCCATCCTGAGTAAAGCTGCAGTCCGACGGTACGTGAATCGCCTAAGAATACAGCATCGTTAAAGTAGGACTGATCTACAGGCTGCTCAACATAGTATGTAGAAGGCTGGCTTGCAGCTATTATATCCTCGAGCGGTTCGCCGTAGATGGGAGTAGGTGTCGGCTCGTCCATTACAGAAAGCACTTCAGCTGATTCTTCTGAAACGCCTGAAGAAGTAACGTTTGGCAGCGCTATCTCCGCAGTCTCGTTTTCCATGACTACGGTGTGAGATGCCTTGCGGGGGTTTAAAAGCGTCTGTTCAATTGTATCTGCCAGTGAAGTGACTCCGGCTAGCATCGTATCACCCTGAACTGCAAAATACGGAAAGTATATCTGCAGTGTACGCGAAGACTGCGTTGCAAGGAACATGATTAGCAGTGTAGCGTATATGAATACGAAAAGCGGAGCTCTTTGAAATATCTTTTTCACAAAATCTCCTTAGAAATTTATATACATGAACGGATTGTTGCCGTTCTTCATTATCAGATAAACACAAACCCAGAAAAGAGCAAACGATATAAATCTTGTCATATATATCCTTGTCTTTACCAATACTTCTTCCATCAGAGGGAAACAGCATATGACACCGCCTGTCAGATACGGCCAGTAATCTGACAGATAATTGAGATAATCATTCTCATTTACATTAAGCGGGACACAAACCTGTGTAAGATTAAACAGTCGTGTGAAGAATATCCCCATCTGCTCAATATTTCCTATCGCAAACATCATCCATGTAAACGGGATGATTATGAGAACGTATACATGTCTTATAAATGACACGATAGGCTTTTCACTCTTAAAGACCTTCTTAAGCAGAGTCTTTTCAAGGATTATGAAAAACAATAGTGTGAGAGCCCAAAACATGAAGTTTAGAGTAAGTCCGTGCCACAGACCCGTTAGTACCCAGACGACCGACAGACTTAGCAGAGTCTTTTTTAGGCCGTTTTTGCTGCCGCCCATGGGAATGTATACATAGTTCTTGAACCATTCACCGAGTGTCATATGCCAGCGGCGGTAAAACTCTGAAATGCTCTTTGAAAGATAAGGAGAGCGGAAGTTGATGGGAAGGGTATATCCCAGCATCTGTGCAACACCTATAGCCATAAGTGAATAGCCCTGGAAATCAAAGTACAGCTGCATGCTGTATGAATACATGGAAAGCCATGCAAGCGGAGTGGATATGCTCTGGAATCCTACAGTCTGGACTCCGTTCCAAAGATAGTAAAGCCTGTCAGCGATTATTATCTTAAATGACATTCCTAAGATAAAAGTCCTCATGCCTTTTTCAAGCTTGCTTAAAGATACTCTGTCGGGCATCTTAAGATCGCTCTCTATATCCTTAAAGCTTACTATCGGACCCTGAAGGACCTTGGGAAAGAACATCACATAATTTGAAAATGTGACTATGTTCTTGCATGGAGCTATGTTGTTTCGGTATACGTCGAGATAATAGCCGATCAGCTGGATAGTAAAGAAGCCAACTCCTATGAATGTATGATTCTTAAAGAAAAGGATCGATATTACCATAAGAACTATCTGAAGTGCTATGCCGAAACGCGTTATGAATTTGCGTAGATTGACCTTGTCAAAGAAACGATCTTCCAAGATGCCCGAGATAAACACTATGAGGATGTTTATCAGCAAAACGGGAAACAGCCAGATATCGTTCAGGGCATAAAAAGCCATACTGCCTGCAAGAAGAAAGTAAGGCTTGATCTTCATGGGCAGCAGAACATATATCGGTACATATATCAGTATGAATATAAGTAAAAAGTTTATATCAGAAAAAGTCATAATCAAATACCAGCATTTAAATTATATGGTTTTATGTGTTTTCTGTAAATCGCTAAATCATATGTAAAAGGCAAAAAATACCATTTTTTATAAAAAGTACACCCGGCATGCGTGTTAATCGCATGCAACGGTAAAAATATATTATTGATGAGAGCGAAAATTGGTGCATCAAAAACCTGTGATATAAGGACGTTGAAATAGAATGAATATCAGTATATACTAAATAAGATAGGTCATCGGCAGATGACGGTTATGAACAATAGGAGATATTTATGAGAAACGTAGCACTTATTACCGGTATAACAGGACAGGACGGTTCCTATCTTGCAGAATTTTTGCTTGAGAAGGGATATGAGGTTCATGGTCTTATGCGTCGTCATTCGATCGCAGGCACGGAACGAATCGATCATCTTCTCAGATCATCATATAACGGAGTAAAACTGTTTTTGCATTTTTCCGACACGACAGATTCAAGCTGTCTTGGAAGGATCATTTCAGAGATAAAACCCACAGAGGTTTATAACCTTGCAGCACAGTCACATGTAGGTATTTCATTTGAAGTACCGGAGTATACGGCTGAAGCTACAGGTGTAAGCACATTAAAGCTTCTAGAAGCGATAAGACTTTACGGCGGAAACTGCCGTTTCTACCAGGCATCAACATCAGAGCTTTTCGGAGGACTTCCCGAAACTGCACCTCAGTCTGAAAAAACTCCTTTTTATCCCAAGAGCCCTTACGGCGCTGCTAAGCTCTATTCATACTGGATAACCGTAAACTACAGAGAGTCCTACAACATGTTTGCATGCAACGGAATTCTCTTTAACCATGAGTCACCCAGAAGAGGTGAAAACTTCGTTACAAGAAAGATCACCCTTGCGATCGCAAATATCATGGCAGGAAAGCAGGAGAAGCTTTCACTTGGAAATATGAATGCAAAGCGTGACTGGGGATTTGCGGGAGACTATGTAAAGGGCATGTGGCTCATGCTGCAGCAGGATACACCCGGAGATTATGTTCTTGCAACAAATGAGACTCATACCGTAAGAGAATTTGTTGAAGCAGCGTTTGGCGAGCTTGGCATCAAGATAGTCTTTGAAGGAAGCGGCGTTGATGAAAAGGGTATCGATGAAGCGACAGGCAGAGTACTTGTGGATGTAAACCCTCAGTTCTACCGCCCTGCAGAAGTGGAATTCTTATGGGGAGACTGCACCAAGGCTGAGAATACGCTCGGATGGAAGAGAGATGTAGATTTCAAGGGACTTGTAGCTATGATGATGGATGCCGATATGAAGGCTATCTGTGGCAAGAGCTGTGAAGAATACAAGAACGGGAAATAATTAAACTATGATAATGGTTTTACTAAACTGGCTCTATATTGCAATGACCTCGTTTGGAACGGGGATTGCCGTATTGAGCTTTTTTAGTTGGATTTTTAACAGAAAAACAGAAGAAAAGCCCTTTTTTGTCATTCTGGCGGGACTTGTTTTCAATACCGTATATGCACAGACGTGGAGCCTTTTTGGCGGTGTCGGTATTGCTGCAAATGTGGTTTTGATGTTTATTAGCATCATATCCGTTATTGCATTAAGGGATAGCGTAAAAGCAAGTATCAAGGGACTGTTTGAGAGGATAAGGAACACACGTATTCTGGCTTATATATATCCTGTGATTATACTTTTGTTCGCATACGGTACATCACGCGGATATATACACTATGATACCAGCCTTTATCATGCTCAGAGCATCAGATGGATCGAAGAGTACGGTGTTGTTAAGGGACTTGCATGTCTGCAGCTGAGATTCGGATACAATTCAAGTGCTTTTGCTCTTACTGCGCTTTACAGCTTCATTGATATCTTTGGTCAGTCACTGCATACGACTGCCGGGTTCTTTTGTCTGCTCGGAGCATTTCAGGTATCGGATGTCTACATGGTATTTAAGGAAAAGAAAGTCAGACATTCGGACTTTATAAGGATCGGCCTTTTGTTTTACCTGGGTCTTATCTTTAAGGAAATGGTATCGCCTGCCAGCGATTATTATGCGCAGATACTGATATTTAGTACAGTTATCGCATGGCTTGATGATCTGGAACTTGATAAAAACCGATCAGACGGGGATTTGGGTGACGTACAGGATATTTATCCCTATGCCATGCTCAGCATACTTCTTGTGTTCGCAGCTACGGTCAAGTTTTCGATAGCTTTGCTTGTACTGCTTGCGATCAAACCCGCAGTAATGCTCATAAGGAAAAGATATTTTAAACAGATTTTTGCTTCGCTTTTAGCGGGTAGCGTTACACTGCTGCCGTTCTTTATAAGAAATGTACTGATCTCCGGATGGCTCATCTATCCTTCAACGCTCATCGATCTTTTTGATGTAGACTGGAAGATACCCAAGGGTGTGGCACAGTATGACGCCATGGAGATAGGAGTATACGGCAAGGGAATAAACGATGTTACAAAACTTGATATGCCGATAAGAGAATGGCTTCCTGCATGGTTCAGACAGATGTCTGTTGTTGAAAAGGGATGGGTATGTCTTACTGCGGTATGTCTTGTTGCTGGAGTTATATATTTTATATATAAACTGATAAAAAGGAAAGCAGATGCAGACCTTCTTCTGGTATTTATCGTACTAGCCATATCCGGCATGTTCTGGTTTTTCAGTGCACCTCTTGTAAGATACGGATACGGCTATCTGACATGCATCCCGCTCTTTGTTGACGGATGTCTGTGTATGGAGCTTGTCAGAAAGTCAGGGGACAAAAGATCTCTTTACATCGCGTTTTTGATAGTCTTTGGCGCTGTTGGACTTTATCGCATAAAGACTGTCGGATATGATATAATAAGTACGTTGAAGCAGCCTTACTATCTGGCCCAGGCCGATTATGAAAACTGGCCGGCAAAGGAGCATGAACTAATGCCGGGAAGGATAATATATATTCCCGAACAGGATGCTCTTATAGGCTATGACAAGTTTCCCGCATCACTGATGACGATCGATATTCAGATGAGAGGGGATGACTTTAGGGACGGCTTCAGATACAAGGATTATGATGCATGGCTTGAAAAAAGCGGTTCGAATGCTGAATGAATAATATTACCCGGAGGTATTAAAGATGTCCAGTCTGACAAAGCAAGACAAAATATATGTTGCAGGCCACAGAGGTCTTGTGGGATCTGCAATAGTCAGATCGCTCAAAAGGAGCGGTTACACAAACATAATTGGAAGGACGCATAAGGAACTCGATCTTACTGACCAGAAAGCGGTAAGAGATTTCTTTGAGGCGGAAAGACCCGATGTCGTTGTACTTGCGGCTGCAAAGGTTGGCGGTATAAATGCAAACCAGACGATGCCCGCCGAGTTTGCATACGAGAACATGCAGATCCAGTGCAATGTCATTAAGTGTTGTCATGACTACAAGGTCAAGAAGCTTCTGTTTCTGGGAAGCACATGCATCTATCCCAAGATGGCGCCTCAGCCGATACCGGAGGATGCTCTCCTAACGGGACCACTTGAGGTAACAAATGAAGCCTATGCCATAGCGAAGATAG
>JAEEGG010003647.1_pt1 | contig 38269 bp, 27 predicted proteins | sample 9134161 | NCBI WGS metagenome assembly JAEEGG01 (sample SAMN16246543, study PRJNA631951) | gut metagenome | biome: gut microbiome; feature: rumen; material: CR-attached | host: Bos | place: Iran: Karaj | collected 2018-10
ACGCGAGCTGGGTTCAGAACGTCGTGAGACAGTTCGGTCTCTATCTATCGTGGGCGCAGGAGTCTTGCGTGGTGCTGACACTAGTACGAGAGGACCGTGTTGGACAGACCTCCGGTTTGCCGGTTGTCCCGCCAGGGGCACTGCCGGGTATCCGCGTCTGGATCGGATAAGCGCTGAAAGCATCTAAGTGCGAAGCCGGCCGCAAGATGAGGACTCCATTGAGGGTCGTCGTAGACTACGACGTTGATAGGGTGCAGGTGTAAAGACGGCGACGTCAAAGCCGAGCACTACTAATTGCCCGAAAACTTTTGCCTTGAGCAGTATTTTCAGCTGTAGGTGAAGTCTTTCAGGCGTGGTTGTTTCTTCCAGTTCTTGTGTGTAAATAGTCAACCCCATACTTAGGTGGTTATTGCAGCGGGGTCCCACCTCTTCCCATTCCGAACAGAGAAGTTAAGCCCGCCTGCGCCGATGGTACTGCAATGCAATGCGGGAGAGTAGGAAGCCGCCATCTTTATCATGACCGTTGGATTTTTATCCAGCGGTCTTTTTTTTGTTCTAAAACTATAATAAAACGCAATATTTCCCGTTATATATCCGTATGCAATGGACGGATAGAATTAGACAGGTAAAAATCCTTTTGGTGTTGGCTGCTATCGTAATAGCTGTCAGTTCATTGCTTGTATCACATTACTTGGTAGTGGATCTCTCAAACGAAGAACATAAGAAAATGGAAATCTGGGCTCAAGCTCTTCATGTCTTGAATAACGCAGATGAGAATACTGATCTTTCATTGGTTCTTGATGTTATTCAGGGAAATACGACAATTCCTGTTATTGTCATGAATGACCACGGAGGTATTGATGATTATCGGAATATTGAAGATACCCTTCATCTGGCCGGCTATGCCCGCCGCATGATTCTCTCAGGTGATACTATTCGTGTGGGTAGTCAATTAATCTGTTTTGATGAGTCTGTGCTGTTAAAACGTCTTTCGCAATATCCCTATTGGCAACTCGGAATTGTAATGATTTTCGTGGTTGTTGCTATCTTTGCCTTGCTATCCTCTAAAAAGGCAGAACAAAATAAAGTCTGGGTGGGATTGTCTAAGGAAACTGCTCACCAACTCGGCACGCCAATTTCCAGTTTAATGGCTTGGGTTGAGATTCTGAAGGAAAACCATCCGGAAGATAATCTGATTCCAGAGATGGATAAAGACGTGAAGCGGTTGGAACGTATAGCTGAACGTTTTTCCAAGATCGGTTCATTGCCAGAACCAAAGGAAGGCTCAATGAACGAAGTGTTGAAGCATGTCGTTGACTATATGCGTAAACGTACTTCTAATAAAGTTGAGATGGTCTGTCAATTCCCAGAGCATGATGTGAAGGCTCGAATGAACGCCTCGCTTTTCGAATGGGTTATAGAAAATCTGTGTAGGAATGCTGTTGATGCGATGGAAGGCCATGGTAAGGTTGTATTAACCTTGAAGGAAGAGAGCAATCATGTGGTCATTGAGGTCTCTGATACAGGAAAAGGTATTCGTAAGAAAGATATAAAGAATGTCTTTACACCTGGTTTTACTACCAAGAAACGCGGATGGGGGCTTGGGCTTTCTCTTGCACGCCGCATTGTAGAGGAATATCATAAAGGAAAAATATTTGTCAAGTCTTCAGAACTTGGCAAAGGTACTACGTTTCGGATTGAACTATAGATTATTGCACAATAGACCCCTGATTTGTGTAATATAATCCCCTGATAAAGAAGTATTTTGCTGTGAAATGATAAAAAAATAGAATAAGCGTTCCTTAATTGGAAAAAAGTTTGTAACTTTGCAACCCAAAAGTGTAATTATGTGTAGTTTAGAGTCATTGAAGATAGATCTGAAAGGGCTGAAGGAAGACGAGACTTCTTTGGAATTCTATCTGGATGATATGTTTTTCAGGACTTTGGACGGCGCTGAAGTGAAGAGCGGCTCATTGCATGTGTCGGTATCTATACGCAGGGTTTCCGGCTTTTTCGAGTTCGAATTTCATTCAGCAGGCACTGTAGTTATACCATGCGACCGATGTCTTGACGATATGGAACAGTCGGTAGTAACGGACAATCGACTAGTCGTAAAGCTCGGGAGCGAATACTCAGAGGAGGATGATATCATCATATTGCCTGAGGACGAAGGAATACTCGACATGTCTTGGTTCATCTATGAGTTTATTGTGCTGGCCATACCAATCAGGCATGTGCATGCACCTGGCAAGTGCAACCCTGCTATGACGCAAGCTCTGGAAGAGCTGTCAGCTGACCGAAGCAGTGATGAGAAATCCAACCAGCCAACAGACCCCCGATGGGAAAAATTGAAATCATTAAATATTAAAGATTAAAAGTAAATAATAATTATGGCACATCCTAAAAGAAGACAATCAAAGACTCGTACGCTTAAGCGTCGTACTCATGACAAGGCAGTAGCACCTACATTGGCAGTATGTCCTAACTGTGGCGCATATTATGTTTATCACACAGTATGCCCCACCTGTGGTTACTATCGTGGTAAGGTTGCTATCAAGATTGAGGACGAAGTTGCTGAGTAATGGATAGAATCAACGCTATAATCACCGGTGTCGGTGGCTATGTTCCCGATTATGTTCTCAATAATGATGAACTATCGAGAATGGTGGACACTAACGATGAGTGGATTATGACGCGAGTAGGTATCAAGGAACGCCGGATTCTTACTGAGGAAGGTCTTGGCACCAGTTATATGGCTCGTAAAGCTGCAAAGCAGCTGATTCAAAAGACTGGTGTGAATCCTGATACTATTGATGCTCTGATCGTAACTACTTCAACGGCAGATTATAAGTTTCCATCTACAGCAAGTATCGTTTTGGGTAAACTCGGATTGAAGAATGCTTTTGCATTTGATTTCTGGGGCGCTTGCTGTGGATTCCTCTATACGTTAGATGTTGCTGCTTCGATGATTCAAAGTGGACGCTACCGCAAGATCATCATTGTTGGCGCTGATAAAATGTCATCAGTAACTGATTATAAGGATCGCCAGACATGCCCGCTTTTTGGAGATGGCGCTGCAGCCGTACTTCTTGAAGCAACTGAAGAACAGAATATTGGAGTGATGGATTCTTATTTCCGTACAGACGGAAAAGGACTACCGTTTCTTCATATGAAAGCAGGTGGTTCAGTTTGTCCGCCGTCTCATTTCACAGTGGATCATCGTCTGCATTATCTGTATCAGGAGGGACGTACTGTTTTCCGTTATGCAGTAACGAACATGAGTAATGACTGTGCACTGATTGCTGAACGAAACGGACTCAACAAGGATAACATCCAGTGGATTGTTCCTCATCAGGCCAATATGCGCATCATAGAAGCTGTTGCAAAGCGGTTGGAGGTTTCCATGGATCAAGTGATGATAAACATTGAGCACTACGGTAATACAAGTGCGGCCACAATTCCGTTGGCACTATGGGATTATGAAAGTAAGCTCAAGAAAGGTGACAATATGATATTAACTGCGTTTGGAGCCGGTTTTGTACATGGTGCGTCTTATTACAAGTGGGCTTATGATGGCAGCAAATAAGCAATAAACTGAATACAAGAAAACGCATCCTTCTCTGAGGAATGCGTTTTTTTGTCTAAAAGTAAAGATATGCACAAAGCAGGATTCGTAAATATCGTGGGTAACCCGAATGTGGGTAAGTCGACACTGATGAATCAACTTGTCGGTGAACGAATATCTATTGCTACTTTCAAGGCACAGACGACTCGCCATCGTATCATGGGAATCGTAAATACTCCAGAAATGCAGATTGTATTCTCAGATACACCGGGTGTCCTAAAACCGAATTATAAGTTGCAGGAGTCCATGCTTGCCTTTTCCGAATCAGCGCTTCAGGATGCAGATGTTCTGCTTTATGTGACTGACGTTGTAGAGAATCCGGAGAAAAACATGGATTTTCTTGAGAAAGTTCAAAGGATGAATATCCCTGTATTATTGCTGATTAACAAGATTGACAGTCTTGAATCGGTAAATGCGGGAAATGGTGAGAAGAGCGTGAGCCGTCCTCAAGAACAACTAAACTCAATTGTTGAGAAGTGGCATGTCCTACTGCCTAAGGCTGAGATTCTTCCTATTTCTGCTAAGAACAAGTTTGGGATGGATATGCTGTTGAAACGTATTAAGGAACTCTTGCCAGAGAGTCCTGCCTATTTTGACAAGGATCAGTTGACAGATAAACCTGCCCGTTTTTTTGTTTCAGAAATCATTCGAGAGAAAATTCTGCTCTATTACGATAAGGAGATTCCTTATTCTGTTGAGGTCAGTGTAGAGCGATTTAAGGATGATGATAGGAGGATTCATATTAATGCCGTCATCTATGTAGAGCGTGAGAGCCAGAAAGGTATTATTATTGGCCATCATGGAGTAGCTTTGAAGAAGGTTAGTACTGAGGCACGTAAGTCGTTAGAGAAATTCTTCGATAAGCCTATTTTCTTGGAAGTATTTGTGAAGGTGGATAAAGATTGGCGCTCATCAGAACGTGAATTGAATAATTTTGGATATAACCCCGAATAGTATGGGTAATTTAGTAGCAATTGTAGGTCGTCCGAATGTGGGGAAATCCACATTGTTTAATCGCTTGACGAAGTCCCGTCAGGCTATCGTAAGCAATGAGGCAGGAACTACTCGAGACCGTCAGTATGGAAAATGTGAATGGAACGGCCGTGAATTCTCCGTAGTGGATACAGGAGGTTGGGTTGTTAATTCAGAGGATATATTTGAGGAGGAGATACGTAAGCAGGTGATCATAGCTACTGAGGAAGCAGATCTTGTACTTTTCCTTTGTGATATTAATAATGGTGTTACAGGGTGGGACATGGATGTGGCACAGATTCTGCGTCGTGCAAAATTACCAGTGCTTCTCGTTGCCAATAAAGCAGATGATGGTAAAGACCTTTATGATCAGTATGAATTCTATAAACTTGGACTAGGTGATCCTTGGCCAATCAGTGCTGCTACGGGTAGTGGCACTGGCGATTTGCTTGATAAAATACTTGATATATTACCAGAGAAAGTAAATGAAGACTTGGAGGACGGCATTCCCCGTTTTGCTGTGGTAGGTCGTCCAAATGCTGGGAAATCAAGTATCATAAATGCTTTTATAGGAGAAGAACGTCATATTGTGACCGACATTGCCGGTACCACTCGTGATAGTATCTATACACGATACGATAAATTCGGTTTTGATTTTTATCTGGTAGATACCGCAGGTATCCGTCGGAAGAATAAGGTGACTGAGGATTTAGAGTTCTATAGTGTCATGCGTTCTATTCGTGCTATAGAGAACAGTGACGTCTGTGTTCTGATGATAGATGCGACGCGAGGTATAGAGGCACAGGATATGAATATTTTTCAGTTGATACAGAAGAATAATAAGTCTCTTGTGGTCGTTGTTAATAAATGGGACTTGGTTGAGGATAAGTCACAAGTTGTCATTGATACCTTTACGAATGCTATCCGGCAACGAATGGCTCCCTTTGTTGATTTCCCCATCATCTTTGCTTCAGCACTGACAAAGCAGCGGATCTTCAAGGTGTTAGAGACCGCAAAAGATGTTTATCTGAATCGCAAAGTTAAGATTGGTACGTCGAAACTTAACGAGGTGATGTTGCCGTTGATAGAAGCTTTTCCTCCTCCCTCAGTGAAAGGAAAGTACATTAAGATAAAATACGTGGCACAGGTGCCTGATACACAAATTCCTACTTTTGTGTTCTATGCTAATCTGCCGCAGTACGTAAAGGAACCCTATAAGCGTTTTCTTGAGAATAAGATTCGAGAGAACTGGACATTAACAGGCTCACCGATAAATGTTTTTATTCGTCAGAAATGATGAGAGGGATTGTGATTGTCATAGCGCTTATCTTGTTTTCTGGACTGACTATTGGTTGTTCCGGTCCCACTCCTGAGGAGTTGGCCTCTTTAGCAGCAAAGGGTTATTACGAACATCTCATATGTGGGGAATATGAGTCGTTCCTAGAAGGTAAAATTGGTTATGATAGTTTGCCAGCTGATTATCGTAAACAATTATTAGAGTGTTATGATCAGTTCATGGCATTGCAGAAAGTAGCTCACCATGCTATTCATGACGTGCGTATTTCCAATGCAAAGACTGATACTGTGCTTAGATATACAAATGTCTTTCTTGTTCTGTGCTATGGCGATTCTACGAACGAAGAAATTGTAGTGCCTATGGTGGATCAGGATGGACGATGGATGATGAAATAGAATAAATTATTAATTGATATATAAGATAATTATGAAGAAAATAGTGACTCTGCTGGTTCTATTTAGTTTCGGCCAGACTTCTTTCGCCCAGACAGATAGTACTAATATTAATGGGTACTTGAATGAAAAACATTCGGAGTATATTCCTGTCTTTCAATATTGGAAAGAACATGATATTTTCCAGCATTTGGATGTTTCTTTGACAGCAGGATCTCCTGGCATTGGTCTTGAGGTTTCTTCTCCTATAGGTAAATATTTACAAGTCCGAGCAGGTTATGAGATTATGCCTCGTTTCACTAAAACCTTGGAATTTGGTTTGACAATTGATGGCAAGCCTGCCCGTCAATATGATTCTAATGGGAATCGCATTGAGACAAAGTTTGATAGGATGGAAGAGATGCTTTACCAGATGACAGGTTATGATGTAGAGGATCATGTTGATATGGTGGGTAAGCCAACTATAAGCAATTTTAAATTATTATTGGATGTCTTTCCATTTAGGAATAAACAATGGTATTTTACAGCCGGATTTTATTGGGGGCCATCCCAGTTTGCTGTAGCTGATAATTCTACAGAATCGATGATTTCTTTGCTTTCTGTCGGTATGTATAATAGAATGTATGATAAAGTGATGGCTGGCGAACCAATTTTTGATTGGACAGCTCTTGGTTTAACTGAAGAGCAAATTGAAAAGTATCATTTAAATGCTATACCTACTGGTAAGTTTGAAAGTATGGGTCGTTTAGGTTTTGCTGTCGGTTATTATAAATACGATGTATATGGCTATTTCAAGGAAGATGTTTTTGACGAGAATAACCAACGCATTCATGATAAGGGTGAATACGGTGTCATCCATAAGGCAGGTGAACGTTATATTATGGAACCCGGAAGTGATGGTATGGTACATGTAAAAGCGAAGTCGAATTCTTTTAAGCCCTACCTTGGTTTTGGCTATAGTGGTAACTTGAAGAAAGGCAGTGATGAGTGGAAGATTGGTTTTGACGCTGGTGCTATGTTCTGGGGTGGCACCCCTGATCTTATAAACCACGAAGGAGTTAACTTAACTAAAGACATTGTAGATATTGATGGCCAAGTTGGCAGGTATGTTAACCTCTTTAAGGCTTTTAAAGTTTATCCGGTCTTTAGCTTGAAATTGACAAAACGTATTTTCTGATTGTCTAGATATAAAAAAAGCTCCAGTAGAAGGAGCTTTTTTTATTTATTTTACAACGAATTTTTTGCCATTCTGGATATAGATTCCTGGGCGGAGGGTTCCTCCATTAGGAATTTTCTGTCCTGTGAGGTTATATGTGCCCTCATTGATCTGCTTATTGTCTGCAGTAATGTTTTGGATACCTACTGTGCCTTGTGTCAGTGTGGCATTCGATCCTGAGGGAACCTCTAAGTATGCCTTGTTGTGTGGCAAATATGCACCATCAGTCAAATAGCTGCTGCTAGCTTTTTCAAATACAAGCTTTCCACCGTTTACACCAATTACTCGCATCGTATTTGAGTCATACGCTTTGTGGTTTATATGCTTGTCTCCACTTTCGTCTTTGCCTCTGTCAAAGTATACACCGTAAAGCTGATATTTTCCATAACTTGGTTCTGATGCTTTATCAGTTACAGGCTTAATCTTGTTGTTGGAATAATCACTTGATGAACACTTGATAATAATTGGCATGTTTGCTGGAATGACATCGTTTGTCCATTCTGTAAGACTGAAGTTGCTAGCATTAGCATTATCTACGTAGTAGGCCTTCATACCGCTAGAGTGAAGTTTAAATGCGAATCCACAATACATTGTTCCCCAATAGTTGCCATCACCGTCTTTAACATCAGGTTTTATACCGATATACTCAGTATTATTGTCGATGGCCAAGAAGGTCCATTTGCCATTGTTTGAACCAGCTTCTACCAACCAGCTATTTTCACTTCCTCCATTTAATTTATCACCCAGCTTAATGGTAATTCCGCTATATGTACCAGATATGCTGTACGTACCATCACTGTTAGCTTTTACGTCACCATAGATGCCAGCAACATTGTGTAGACCGGTATTCTGGGCTTGAACATCATATTTACCACCTCCAACAGATACAATGTAGCAAACAGCCCCTGGATGTGTAAATGCAACGTCTTTGTTTTTTGTTGATGTAATAGCTGCCAAATCTGGTGAACCGCTTACAGATCCTCCTTTTGAGTTGTCAGTCATCATCATATAGCGGTCTGTATAAGTATTCTTTACATGATAGAAGCCAGTTGACTGTGCATTTGCTGTGAGGATGCCAGCAATTGCAATAAATAGTGTAAAAATTCTTTTCATAAGCATGATTATTTTGTTTTTAAAAAAGCCCAGCCCCATTTTGGGACCGGGCTAAATTTTTGTCTATACTTTGTTGGTATTACTCTGCGATACAGATAGATACACGGTTGCTGTCGTTGTCTGCGAATGGCTGTACGCGTGAACCCTTGCTGTCGTAGCTGATACGGCTCTCTGCGATACCGTACTGCTCCTTCAGAGCCTTCACAACAACATCAGCACGACCCTTAGCCAGGCGATCATTGATCTTGTCGTTACCTGTACCAGCGTCAGCATAACCGGTAATCATTACTTTAGCAGTCTGGTGAGCGTTCAGGTAGTCGGCGATATCCTTAACCTTCTGAGCTTCGCTGTCACGGATGATGGTCTTGTTGATCTCGAAGAAGATGTCGCGACGGAGCGGCTCAACAACTGGAGCAGGCTTCTCAACCTCAACAATCTTCTCAACAATCTTGTCTACGTAGACCACCTCAGGCTTCGGAGCGGGGATGAACTTGGTAGAATAGGTTCTGCCAAATACACCATCACCCTTGCCAAGGTTGATCTTCAAACCTGCGAGCAGATTGAAGTAAGAATCGGGGTTACCAGCATCTTTGAAGTTGAACTTGTCGCCAGTAATGTTACCCTGAGCCTCAAGACCGAGAGATACTGCATCGCTCAACTTGAAGTCTAAGGTCAGACCGATACGACCGTAAGGAAGGACAGCAGACTTATTTTCGTACATTGGAGTAAAGCTCTTACCCTCGCCCAAATACTTAGTTGCTGCACTCTCAAGTTTTGTCTTAATAGTTGCTGCATCGTCACAAGCTGAACGAATGTTCAAACCACCGCCGAAGAAAGCACCGAAACTAACAACACGGTTCGGGTTGATACCTGCAATAATGTTCGACAAATTGAACGTAAAATCAAGACCAGGTGCAAAGTATGTGTACTTGTAGTTGCAGTCACCTGCCCACTTTGTTACGCTCTCCTGATAGCCAGCTTTTCCCTGCCAAGCATTCAAAGCCAGACGTGCACCAACACCCTTCGAGAAATTGTAACCTACAGCAAACTGCACATTGGGTGAAATCAGATCACTGAAGTCGCACTCACCGGTGGTGTACTGTGCACCACCCTGCAACTGGATGTACCAGTGCGGCTGGAAGACATATTCAGTCGTGCCCTTCTGCTCTTCCTGTGCAGATGCGGTCATGGCAGCTGCCAGCATGAGGCAAGACATTAATACTTTCTTCATTTTCATATTATGTTACTTACTTTTAATTCACAATGTTCTTAATTCTCACTCAAATTACTTCACGCGAGTGATAGGATATCTCTTAGTAACGATACCTCCGTAGTAGTCCATTACCTGATATACAATCTCGCAGTCACCCATCGGGATGTCGAGCTCAGCAACCTTCTCAGAACCTCTCTGCAGACGTGACATGTAAGGCTTACCATCGCTGCCAAGAACGGCGATGTACTTCATGTAAGCAGGAACAATGTACTCCTCTGTCAGTGAAGTCATCAAGAATACCATCTTAGAGTCGGGGCAAGAAATCTTTACACGAGCATTTGCATCCTGACCAAATCTCTCCTGCAGATAAACGGCGTCTTCGAGTCCAATGATACCCTGATTGGTCTGAGTCAACAGAATTGGCTGAACAAGAGCCCAGGGGATATTACCGTTAGAAGCCTTCAAAGCCTTGTTATAGAGCTTCTTCATCACTTTCTTGGCATTTGTAACGAGCTCATCGCCTGTTACTCTGATTGATCCATATGTTGCAGTTTCTGCGTGCTCAGCAATACTTGGGGTAATTCCGAAGTCTACACTCCACTTAACCTGTCCAAGATAGTACATAGCTTTGTAACCACCAAGCTTAACACCATTCTTCTCGTCGTTGAATGCGAGCGGGTTAACGCTAATGGTAGCGATGTTATACTTAGAGACGATGGGCTTCTCTCCACCATTCCAAGAAACCTCAAGAGCCTGCTTGCCCATTTCCTTGCGCTGGTTGTAAATGCCCTCATAGAACTTGTAGAGAATCTTGAATGCAGAAGAAATGCAGTCAACTTCACCTTCAGAGTCCTTATCCCATGTGGCTTTCAGATTTGCCATCAGGAGGTTGATGTCATCATACATCTCCTGAGCATCCCAGAAGTTACCCGTGCTATAACCATACTTGGTATAGTCGAGGTGAATCTTCTCTACATCTTCGGGCTTGATAGTAGCCTCGGCCTCCAACAGATAATACTTGTCGCTTCCGTCACGTGAGAAAGTCTCAATACCATTGCCGTGCTTACCCAGTGAATAGGTAATCAGGTGGTCAGACTTACGTACATTCTCCAAGATAACAGGAGACTCGCCACCAAGGCTGTTGACCAATTTGAAATTCAGCTGAGAAGGATCAACATCGATAGGATTAACTGTGAAGTATAAAGCTCCAGCATTTCCACCTGTCTGAATCAGATAAGAATTTTTACCTGAATTCCAAACATCCCATTTCTCACCTGTTTCAGGATCGGTACCAATCTCATGAGGAAGCAACTGGTTCTGTGTGGGATCAACACCATAACCCTCGTCCTGGTCATAAGCTACAGGGAAGTGCTTGTTGTCTGTCAGGTTCTCACCAACATAAGCGCAGAGATAGTTTGCCTGGAACATATCCAAGTTGATAGTACCGATAACAGGATCCCATGTCTCCTGTACCTCTACACCTGTAATTGCTTTCTTAATCAAGTTCTGAAGCTCCAGAACGGCATTCTCAAGCTTCTTTACGCGAGCCTGCAGATCCTTAATGTCTTCAGCGTTTTTGTTGACCTTGCCATTCAGCTCATCGTACAAGCCCTGCAGCGTCTTCAGCTGGGTCTTCAGAGCCTCAATTTCCTGAGTGTTCTTTATAACAGAACTCTCGAGTGTAGTGATCTGATTCTTCACAGCGTCAATCTGTGAACCCAGTTCACTCATGTCCTTGTAAATTGTCGTGACTTCGTCATCGACGTTGTCCTTACAAGAAACAAATGATGTTGTGCCTGCAAACAGCATTGCAGCCATCAAAATACCATTAATAATTTTCTTTTTCATTTGAACTTAAAAATTATAATTAAACAATTAAAATATGATATATCTATGCATTAATTTATATAAATCGGTGACAAAAGTAGGAATTTATTTTCAATTCTGCAAGAAAATTTTAATTTTTTTTTCAAAATACCTCAATTTTCTGCTTCTTTAATCCTGTTTTGACCGTTTTTACTGCTTTTTAACATCTTTTCTCGTCTTATTCACGTGCGCCTGACAGGACTCGAACCTGCACGTCGCGAAACACCAGATCCTAAGTCTGACGCGTCTACCAATTCCGCCACAGGCGCTTTTATTACTCCATGCTTTCTTCTTGATGGGGTCTATGGGAAATTCGGGTGCAAAGGTAAGCATTTTTTTTCATTCCACCAAAAGATGACGGGCAAATTCTATCATTGTATCTTCACCTTTAACATAATCGGCCATTGTAAGCCCCACCTGATAGTCAGGATTGATGCCGAATTCTGTTGATTGTTTCTGACGGTCGTACATCGGGCAGGCTGAGAAACGCACCGTCCATCCGTTAGGCAGTGTCGATGTGAACGGAAGACCTGCACCTCCACCCGTTTTGTCGCCTACAATTTTCACGGTGGGCAGGCATTTCATATATTTTACGAATTCATTGGCCGCACTGAAAACTCCGCGATTGGTGAGGACGACCACGTTTTTCTGCCAACGCAGGTTAGAGGAAGGCTCCAGATATTGGGCTTTCATGCCTGAGAAATCATTGTGGCCTTTGCCGGTTTTGTGCTGGATGTAGCCAACTAGTGTTTTCTCGTTGCAGAATCTTGCAGCCAATTTCTCCGCATAGGTCAGGTTTCCGCCGCCGTTTGAGCGGATATCGAGAATCAGGCCGTTACAGAAGGCCAGATACTTAATCACTTCGTCAAGATTACCCTCGCCGACGGCACTCATGAAACTGCTATAGTAGATATAGCCGATGTTGTCGTCAAGTATTCGGTAGACAAGTCCTCCTGCTATGCGATAGTCGGTACCCAGGTAGCGACGCTGAAGGGTGTCGCTGAAGTTGGTGGGATAGTCTTCCTGCCAGCTCCAGTAGCGGCCGTAGTCAAATGCAGTGTTGAGGTTCACATGACCGTCGCGCAGTTCAGAGAGCATGCCGGTGAGAACCTCAAAAAGTTGCTCGCTATTGAGCTGTCCTTTCGCGCGTACATTATAAATATTATGTATCTTCTCCCAGTCGAGACCGTATTCATGTTGTTTGTAGTCGAAGAAGCAATAATGCTCATCAATGATTTTCCAGAGAGCTTCAAAATTACCCTCTGGGGTATTGGGGAACTCTTCTTCGTCTACGCAGGAACCTAATGTGCTTAGCGTGATCAAAAGGAGTGCTATGTTTCTTAACAGCTGTTTCATGGGCGATGTTCTAAATCGAAGCTATGCACGAAGCCTATCACAATGCGATGGACATAGACATGCTGCTTCAGGTTGTTGACTTGTGCCTGCTGGTAATTGCCAAGATAGCCGATACGGAGGCTCCATGTCTTCCTGGCCTGCCAGTCAAGTGTCAGCAAATGACGAAGGGTAGGGGCACTGACGAATGTTGTGGGCACGATATTATGGTCGTAGTCGCCTCGGCTGAAGATCTCATAATACGATTGCCCGTAGTTGGGACTGAACATAACGCCTGCCAGCGGCAGATTCAGTTCATATCGTACTGAGAACAGCTTCCTCCATAGCTGGAAACTGTAGGTGGCTATACCCGACGGCATGAGATTCAGGCTGACTCTTGCCTGTGCAGGGTTATTAGAACTTGTCATGTTGTAGATGAAGCCGAGATTGGCATTAACCAATCCTCCTGCCTGTAGGAGCAGACGGTCGCCGAAGAATTTCCATCGACGGTATTTGCCCCAATAGAGGTTATAGCCGCCCTCTATCTCAGATGCGCTGCCGCTACGGTCTTTGTCGGATGAGAGGTCTATCTCATGCTCAATGAGAGTGTGCCAGTTCTTGTCAGGCTTGTTGTACTCGCGTAAATATAAATAGGTGAGACCTGCGCCCGAGAACTTCTCTTGCGAAATGTATGTATCGAGAAGATGAGTGGAGCCGATGCCGATAAAATTAGCCGAGATTGATTCCTGGGCTGCTGCAGACGGCGATAAAAAAGCCGTAAAGGCTAAGACCATCAGGGTGTTATTCCTCATCATCGAATAGTCTTAATTGGCCAGTGAGTTCGTCGCGAACCTGCTGTTCGCTTTTGCCGGCATCTGGGTCGAGGTCTTCCTCAATATCTGTATTATCGGAATTCTCTGAATCATCAGGACTCTCAGGGAAACGAGTGGGCTCCAGCTCTTCAATGCTCTCGAGGGCATAAGTTGTCAGTCGCTTGCCTTTGGCCTTATAGCCCTTGACAGCGATGAACTGCTCGGCGTCGATCTCTTCTGATCCGCGGAATGCGTCGGCACCTCCGAATGTCATCTTAATTCTCGGATAGACGGTATCAGTCAGTAGGATGAGCTGTGAGGAGGGGTTTTCAGAGAGCCAGTTCTGCTTTTTCTTGGTAGCGTCCATCATGAAACGCTTCAAATAGGGATAACCCTGATTGTCTGCATCGTAGAGAATGGCCGTCCATACTTTGTTGGCATCGTATTTCTCGATGCGCAGGATATTCTCCTCGTAGTGATTGTTGATGTCGAAGTTGGAGAGATAACATTCGCCGCTCTTCAGCACAATGAGGATTTGGTCTTCATCGTAGAACTCGCCCAAGAGCGTGCCGTGTTCGTCGTAATTCAGGCGGTTGACGTCTGGGTCGTACCAAACTCTCCGGCCTCCGAGTGTGGAATGTCCGTGACTCTTCAAGCCAATACGGTGAACAGAGAACTTCGTCAGCAGGTTGCCTTTCGACGTGCGCCCCTTGATCATAATCTCCGAGAAATCCTTGTCGATGAAGATTTTCTTGATCTTTGGATTGGGATCGAGGGTAACCTTGATGATTTCTGCTTCGCCGTTGGGATTGGCAGTGAAATACATTACTTTCGAGCCTGGCGTCCCTTGTGTCAGGTCGTACTCCTTATCACGTGTCATTGAAGTCACGTTGAAGCGCTTCATGAAACAAGAGCCTTTCTTGCCGTCACGATAGACGACATTATAGATGGTGCGCGAGTCGTTTTTCTTGAAGACGCTGACGTAGAGGATGTTCTTGCCTACGAAAATCTTTTCTGCCACTCGGATCACCTTGTATTTGCCATCCTTATAGAAGATGATGATGTCGTCGAGGTCGGAACAGTTGCAGACGAACTCATCCTTCTTCAGACTTGTGCCAATGAAACCGTCGGCGCGGTTGATGTATAGCTTCTGGTTTGCCTCAGCCACTTTTGCCGAGTCAATTGTGTCGAAGTTGCGGATCTCCGTGAGTCGTGGATGGTCCTTGCCGTATTTGTCCTTGAGGAACTGAAACCAGTTGGCGGTGACTTCCACGAGGTTCGCCAGGTCGCGGTCAATCTCCTCAATCTCTGCTTTCAGTCGCGTCATCAGTTCATCAGCCTTGTCCTTGTTGAATTTCAGGATGCGCTGCATCTTGATTTCCAGCAGTTTCAGGATGTCATCCTTTGTAACCTCACGGATCATCTTTGGATAGTAGGGCGTCAGGCGTTCGTCGATATGTTCACAGACGGCATCGATGGTGGGCGCCTGCTCGAATTTCTTGTCCTTATAGATACGTTCCTCGATGAATATGCGCTCCAGCGACTGAAAGTGCAGCTGTTCCAGCAGTTCTCCCTTGCGGATCTCGAGTTCCTGACGGATGAGGTCCTTTGTACGGTCTGTGGTATGACGGAGCACATCGCTGACGGTGAGGAATTGCGGTTTGTTATCCTCGATGACGCAGCAGTTGGGCGAGATGCTGATCTCGCAGTCTGTGAAGGCGTAGAGGGCATCGATGGTCTTGTCGGAAGAGACGCCAGGAGCGAGGTGTACCTGAATCTCGACATTGGCTGCAGTGAGGTCTTCTACCTTCCTGGCCTTGATCTTGCCTTTCTCCACTGCTTTCACGATGGAGTCCTGCAGCGTCTCGGATGTTTTCGAAAAGGGAATCTCGCGGATGACAAGCGTCTTCTGGTCTATCTTCTCAATCTTGGCTCGTACCTTCACTGAGCCACCGCGCTGGCCGTCGTTGTATTTGCTCACGTCGATACTGCCGCTTGTGGGGAAGTCAGGATAGAGCTGGAACGGCTGTTCGTGGAGATAGGCGATGGCAGCATCGCAGATCTCACAGAAGTTATGTGGCAGGATTTTCGTCGAAAGGCCCACGGCAATACCCTCCGCACCCTGTGCCAGCAACAGCGGGAACTTCACAGGCAGCGTGATGGGTTCCTTGTTACGTCCGTCGTATGACATTTTCCACTCGGTGGTCTTCGGATTGAAGACGGTGTCGAGGGCGAATTTCGAGAGACGGGCCTCAATGTATCGCGGGGCTGCGGCACTGGAACCGGTGAGGATGTTTCCCCAGTTTCCCTGTGTGTCGATAAGCAGGTCCTTCTGTCCCATCTGTACAAGGGCATCACCGATGCTGGCATCGCCGTGGGGATGGAACTGCATCGTGTGACCTACGATGTTCGCCACCTTGTTATAACGTCCGTCGTCCATGCGCTTCATCGAGTGGAGGATACGGCGTTGCACGGGTTTCAAGCCGTCTTCCAGATGGGGAACGGCACGGTCCAGGATGCTGTAGCTGGCATAGTCGAGGAACCAGTTCTGATACATGCCGCTGAGATGGTGTACTACTGCGGCATCGAAGCGATTCACAGGCTTATAGTCGGAGTGCCCCTCATTGGGATCCTCCGACTGTTTCTGTTCCAAAATCTCGTCGTCTCTTGTCTCGTCGTCCATAGATAAATGGCAAATAGTTCAATTCTTTCCGTCCTTGGAAATAGATGAATCTTTAATTTGAATTTGGCTACAAAATTACGAAAAAAAACAGAATCCACCAAACCTTTCGTCTAACTTTTTTTAAGACAAGGCAGGAAAGATTGTTTTCGTGTAAATACATTTGGCCAAAAAATGTGCTTCAGAAAATGAATGAAATAGAAAATGATAAGCTGAAAAAGTGCAATCAAAAGGGTGGAAACGGGCGAGAACGGAGCAAGAAGGGGAGGAGCCCGGAGCAAACTACCCTTTTGCTACGGGCTAAATGCCACTTAGTGCCGGGCTAAATGGCACTTTCTTTCAGGCGAAATGCCACTTTTTGAGGCCCAAAAGGTTACTTTTCATGCCTTTTTGATGTGTTTTTCAAAGAAAGAGTTTGACGTGGTTTTTGTATCGTTCTCAGAGTCAGTGAGTTAGCGAAACGGTCTGAAATTCGCGTATTTCGCGCCAGTTGCCTGGTTGCTGACCTCCGTGCGAGTATTGAGAGGCGGTTTGTCAAGAAAGATGATTTTCCGGGCTTTGGATTCTTTATGTGGAAAAGAGAAATGGCGTCGTTATCATCTTATGCAATTTTTTCCAGCTTTTTATTTGTTGTTCGGAGAATTATTCGTACCTTTGCACCCGTATTATAATTAATAAGGTAGAAACAAACCGGAATAAAGCAAAATGACAGCAAACGAGATTCGCGACTCTTTCAAGAAATTCTTCGAGTCTAAGCAGCATGCCATCGTGCCCTCTGCACCGATGGTGATTAAGGATGACCCCACATTGATGTTTACCAACGCTGGCATGAACCAGTGGAAAGATATCATACTTGGTACGCGTGACCCAGAGCCTCGCCGCCGTGCAGATACGCAGAAGTGTCTCCGCGTCAGCGGTAAGCACAATGACCTGGAGGAAGTGGGTCACGACACGTATCACCACACGATGTTCGAGATGCTCGGCAACTGGTCGTTTGGCGACTACTTCAAGGAGGGCGCCATCGACATGGCGTGGGAATATCTCGTGGGTGTGCTGAAACTGAATCCTGAGGATCTTTATGTGACCGTCTTCGAGGGCTCATCCGAGGAGAATATTCCTCGCGACGATGAGGCTGCCCAGTATTGGGCCAAGCATGTGCCCGAGGATCATATCATCAATGGTAACAAGCACGATAATTTCTGGGAGATGGGTGATACGGGTCCCTGCGGACCTTGCTCAGAAATCCATGTGGACTCTCGTACCCCTGAGCAGCGCCAGGCTTCAGGCATCAGTGGGCGCGACTTGGTGAACAAGGACGATCCTCAGGTGATTGAGATCTGGAATCTCGTGTTTATGCAGTTCAACCGCAAGGCTGACGGCTCTTTGGAGAAACTTTCGATGAATGTAATTGATACGGGTATGGGCTTCGAACGTCTTGTCCGCATGCTGCAGGGCAAGCACTCGAACTATGATACCGACGTGTTCCAGCCCATTATCAAGGCCGAGCAGCAGCTGACAGGCCTGAAGTATGTGACCTTCGAGGAAGAGCAGGAGGCTCCTATCACCAAACAACAGGACGATGTCAACGTCGCCATGCGTGTCTGTGCCGACCATCTTCGGGCTGTATCGTTCTCAATTGCCGACGGTCAGCTGCCGTCGAATGCGAAGGCGGGCTATGTGATTCGTCGTATCCTGCGTCGTGCCGTGCGCTATGCCTATACATTCCTCGGACAGAAAGAGGGCTTCCTCTATAAGCTTGTGCCCACGCTTGTGGCCGAGATGGGCGATGCCTTCCCAGAGCTCAAGGCTCAGCAGCAACTTATCTCGAAGGTGATCAAGGAGGAGGAAGATGCTTTCCTGCGCACCCTCGATAAGGGAATCTCTTTGCTCGACAAGGCTATGGAAGAGCTGAAGAGTAAAGGTGGTAAGGAACTCGATGGTGTCCAGGCCTTCCGTCTCTTCGACACTTATGGCTTCCCTCTTGACTTGACGGAGCTGATCTGTCGTGAGAATGGCTATACGGTAGACGAAGAGCAGTTCAACGTTGAGATGCAGAAACAAAAGGAGCGTGCCCGTAATGCTGCTGCCGTAGAGAACAGCGACTGGACTGAGATCCAGGCTGGCGAGCAGCAGTTCGTGGGTTACGACTATACGGAGTATGAGTGTCATATCCTTCGTTACCGTCAGGTGACACAGAAGAAGAATGTGTTCTATGAACTCGTGTTCGACTATACTCCTTTCTATGGTGAGATGGGAGGACAAGTGGGTGACTGTGGTGTTATTTGCAATGAGGCTGAGACTATCGACATCATCGATGCCAAGCGTGAAAACAACCAGACGGTTCATATCGTGAAGCAACTGCCTAAGGATCCTACGGCTCAGTTCATGGCCTGTGTGGATACAGACAAGCGCGATGCCTCTGCCGCCAACCATACTGCTACCCATTTGCTCGACTATGCCTTGAAACAGGTATTGGGTGACCATGTTGAGCAGAAGGGCTCTTTCGTGTCGCCTGACACCCTGCGTTTCGACTTCTCTCACTTCCAGAAAGTGACAGATGAGGAGTTGCGCCAGGTGGAACGTATGGTGAACTCTATGATCCGTCAGGATATTCATATCGACGAGCATCGCGAGGTGCCCTTCGAAGAGGCGAAGAAACTCGGCGCCATCGCTCTCTTCGGCGAGAAGTATGGTGACAAGGTGCGCGTGGTGCGCTTTGGACCTTCGTGTGAGTTCTGTGGTGGTATCCATGCCTCGTCAACGGGGCGCATAGGCTTCTTCAAGATCATTGCCGAGAGCTCTGTGGCAGCAGGTATCCGTCGTATCGAGGCCAAGACTGGCAGGGAGTGCGAGGAACTGTTGTATAAGACTGAAGATGTACTCAAGGCTGTAAAGTCATTCTTCAACAATGCGAAGGATCTTCAGGGCGTAATTGCGAAGTATATTGAGGAGCACGACTCGATGAAGAAGGATATTGAGCAATTCCAGGCCCAGCGCGTACAGGCTTATTCACAAGAACTCGTCAAGAAGGCCCGCACGGTCAATGGCGTGACGGTGGTAACAGGTCAGTTCGGCATGATGCCTAACGCCGCTAAGGACCTCGTCTTCAAGGTTCGTGAACTTGTTCCTGAGAGTCTGCTCTGTGTGGTAGGTTCTGTCTTCGACGGCAAGCCCTTGCTGAATGTCATGCTTAGCGACGACATGGTAAAGGATCGCGGCCTGAATGCCGGCCAGCTGGTGCGCGAAGCTGCGAAGCTGATGCAAGGTGGTGGTGGTGGACAACCTCACTTCGCCAGTGCTGGCGGAAAGAATCCTGATGGGCTCTCTGCAGCCATCGACAAGGTGGTTGAGCTTTGTAATTTGTAATTATGAACTTCAAACTTTAAACTCAAGAGGATTATGGCTCTGGACTTAAACAAGAATCTGAAACTCTACTATACCATCAAGGAAGTAGCAGAGATGTTTGATCTCAATGAGAGTACGCTCAGGTATTGGGAGCAGATGTTCCCGTTCTTGAAACCGAAAACGTCGGGTCCTGCCAAGATACGTCAGTATCAGGAGAAGGACATCGAGCAGATTCGCCTGATCCATAATCTGGTGAAGGTGCGTGGTTTCAAGATTTCTGCTGCAAAGAATATCCTTGTGAAGAACAGGAAAGGTGTCGATACAAAAGCCGATGTTCTGGAACGACTGATAGCGGTCCGAACAGAACTACAAGCCTTGAAGAAGCAGATGGACTACCTGCAATAAGATAAAGGAAGCCTCCCGATGGGGAGGCTTCTTCAGTTAATATCAGAAGCGAATTTATCTCGGTCTTCCTCCAAACTCATCCTTGGTCTGTTCCTTGAATGCCGTTGCAGCCTTTATCATTTCCTCTACAGCACGCTCCAGTTGGCGATCCTTGCCGCTGAGATAGTCTTCAGGACTGTTGTATACAATGATGTCTGGTTTAAGCAGCGTGTTCTCGCCATAGTCGCCGCGCATGTCTATGCGTCCCACCTGTGGTATGCCGAAAGTAATACCGTTGATGAGTGTTTCCCACCATACACTGGAAGCAGTGCCCGCTACGGGCGCTCCGATAAGCTTGCCAAGTTTCAGGTCCTGGTATTCGCGGGGGAATCCGCAGGCATTACTGTAGTCGTCTTCACAGACAAGCACACATGACGGACCTATCCATTGGCCAGAGGGCTCGACACCAAGATATTTGCCGTGGGCCAGGAAATGGGAGTGCTGTCGTCCGCTCAGCAGATGGCAGAGGTCGTCATGCAGGTATCCACCGCCGTTATGACGTTCGTCGACAATCACCGCGTCGCGGTTGCGGTTGTCTTCGTTGAGCAGTTCATGGTAAAGCTTACGGAAGCAGTCACCGTTCATCGAACGGATATGAACATAAGCAACCCTTCCGTTAGAGAGACTGTCAACGATCCGACGATTACGTTCTACCCATCTGTCATAGAGTAGCTCATCAAGCGCACTCATAGAAATGGGCTTGACTGTGACCTCCTTGCCATTTACGGTGAGCCGTACAGGTTTGTTGGCTTTATTGTCAAGCAGCGGGTAGTAGTCTTCGCCTTTTCTGATGGGGGTGCCGTCGATTCGCTCAATGATATCGCCAGCCTTGATACCAGTATTGCGGATGGAGAGCGGTCCTCCAAAGACGATTTCTGTGATTTTCAGTCCATCGCCTTCATAACTATCGTCAAAGAACGCACCTAACGACGCGGTCTGCATCATAATAGCAGGACGGTAGCGGGCACCCGTATGTGAGGCATTCAGCTCGCCAAGTAGTTCGCAGAGCATGTCGCGGTAGTCATATTCATTATTGATATAAGGCAGGAACTTCTCATAGATTTCCCTATATCCTTCCCAGTCAACACCATGGATATCGGCACGATAGAACTTGTCATTCACCTGGCGCCATATATGATCGTACAGGTTCTTACGTTCTTCATAGGGCCGATAGTTGAAGATGGTCTCGAAATCGACAGGGGAGGACTTTCCCTTAGCCAGGTCTATCTTCTTGATACTACCACGACTTGAGAGGAAAAGCTCCTTCATTTTTTTGTCAGTACTCAGCCGGCCGCGACCAATGTCTTTCAACACGATTTCCGTCTTGCCTTCGAGCATGTCGTGCTTCCAGAGGTCATAGCCTCCTTCAAAGGCTGCCTGATAATAGAGGGTATCTCCCTTGGCAGTGAGAACGGCATCACCTAACTCGGAAGAATTGGCGGTTGCGCGAACGATGCGTTTCCGGCAGTTAGCAAGGTCGAATTGCAGAACTAAGGGCTGGACATCTTTAGGTTTCTTGGCATTCGCATCTTTTTTGTCCTTGACATCCTTTTTGTCCTTCTCTTTCTTGGCTTCTTTCTCTGCATCATCTAGTCGGACTTTCTCTTCTTTCGTCATACGGAAGCGTTCATAGGCATCGATGTCGAAGAACATGAGGAAATAATCTCTTTCAATACCATGACCACCATGGTTCTTGTAACCCTCACGGTCGCTCTCAAAAAGCATGGCCTTACCACCTATGGCCCATTTCGCATTGCCGTCATTGTATCCGCTGTTCGTCAGATTGTAGGGTTTTTCTTTTCCTGAAGCATCAATGAGTGCAATGTCCGTATGATGATAGCCGCCATCACCGATGTAGCTTGCAAGCAACCATCTGCTGTCGGGACTCCACTCAAAATCAATATCACCGTCGGAATAGGAAAATACATATTTCCCGTCCATGACTGTTCGGGTCTGATGGGTTGCAAGATTAATGATCCGGATAGTACCGCGGTCTTCGAAGTAGGCAACCTCCTTGCCGTCAGGACTATATTGGGGCTGGAAAGATGTCTTGTTGCCGTTAGTCAGCTGCTCTTCTGTAAGGTCGGTGGCATAGGTGAACAGTTTTTCATCTTTGTTGTTGATGACTGTTTGGTATATATTCCAGCAGCCGTTACGTTCCGAAGCATAGACGATGCTTCGGCCATCAGGAGCAATGCAAATGTTCCGTTCCTGCTCAGGTGTGTTGGTGACCTGTTTCGTCGTTTTATACTCTATAGAAGTCACATAGACATCACCATGGAGTACGAAGGCCAGTTCCTTGCCTTGTGGCGAAACGCAGATTTCAGAAGCTCCGGATGTCTTGATTTGGCGTATAAGGTCACGGTCATTACGATCACTGATGATTTTGATATTGACCCGCTGAGGCTCGCTACCCTCATGAACTGTGTAGATTTCTCCGTCATAACCATAGCAGAGGGTGCCGTCGGCAGCAGCCGTCAGAAAACGTACGGGATTCTTCTGATGTCTGGTAATCTGGACTTCTGTGTTTCCGTCCAGGCTGCGGCGCCAGATATTGAATGTGCCGTCTTTCTCACTAAGGTAGTAGTAGCTGTTTCCGTCAGGAGCCCAGACAGGATTGCGGTCCTCACCTTCAAAGTCTGTCAGCTTGGTATACTTTCCGTTGGAGAGAAGCCAGATGTCACGGCAAATGGGCGATTGGTGATGTTTCCGATAGTCGTCTTCGCTGCCTTTCATATCATAATAGAGGATATCCCCTTTATGGTTGAAATTTAGCGAAGCCATTGGCAGGGCAGAGTACATCTTGGCGCGTCCGCCTGTTGTGATAACCTCGTAAATCTGCGGGAACTTTGCACTGGCAAAGATATTGGACTGTGCAGAAGGCATCTGTGCAGCAGAAAATAGCACATGTTCATTGTCTTTGAATGCCAATGGGTATTCTGCCACGCTGGATGTTGTCAGGCGCGTAGGCTCTCCTCCGGCTTTCGGAATGATATAGACATCAAACTGTCCTTCTCTGGTGGAGGCGAATGCTATTTTACTGCCGTCAGGACTCCATACAGGATAGGCATCGTAGGCGGGATTTGTCGTCAACTGGTATGCCGTTCCTCCATGAACAGGTACAGTGAAAAGGTCTCCTTTATAGGAGAATACGATGGTCTGGCCGTCAGGTGATATGGCGCAAAAACGCATCCATAAGGGACGGTCTTGTGCCAGTGCCAGAAGCGAAGAAACCAGACAGGTAATAGTAATAATAGTTTTTTTCATATTGCATTTAGTTTGAGTGACGGATTATAGTGCTGGATTCCATTGGGATTTGAAGGAGAAAACGGCCTCAGGCGTAATCTGGTCAGCTTCTTTTTTCGTTAGTTGGCGGCTCCATCCCACGCGTTCTTTGGGATTTGCCCCTTGGCCGTGATTGTTGTATTCCAGATAGCGGGCTGTCTGCTCACGTTTCTTTTCCCAGTGATGCCAGCCTTCGGGACAAATATGGCCTCCCAGTTCACAATTCATGAATAGGGTATAGCCGTAGTCTCGCCAGGGACGTCCCAAGTAGACCTTGTCCACCCCCTCTTTGGCAATCAGCCGACATTTATTGAAAATGTACCCGTAAGGCTGGTCCTGCGGAGTTGAGGCTGCTGTCACATATGAGTTGACAAGGCTTTCAATCGTACAGTTTTCAAACCAGGCGGTAGAAGGACCGAAGATGAAATCTGTAGTGCCGCAGATGTAACAGTCCTTGAAATAGAGACGTGTATTGGCTATGCCTGTATAGACGGTGTCCTGGTGGCCAATAAAACGGCAATTGACAAAAAGAAGCCTGTCTCCTTCTGTATGCAGGGCCACGGCTTGTCCGAGCCGTGCGGAATTATTCTCTATGGTCAGGTTTTTCAGCGTGATGGCATTGCCTTCAATTTTCAGCGTGTAAGTGCGGAAAGTTCCCATCGGTTGTTCACGGGGCGCAGCCGTGCCAAGGACAATCTTCACGTTGGCATGATCATCGTATGTGATGATAGTTCTCTCTACACTTTCGCCGCAGATCTCAATATTCTGAAGCCACTGAGGTATGACCAGTTTCTCCTTATAGGTACCGTTCTTCACGTAGATGACCTTATGGTAATCCATAAAGGCGCGGCATACTTCTATAGCGTCGTCGATGTTACGGAATTCACCGGTACCGTCGCGGGCCACAACGATAGTATCTGGGTTATCGTATTTGTTCGCAGCAACAGCTGTCAGCGAAAGTGTCAGCAGAGTAGATAGTGTCAGTAGTTTTTTTAAGGATTTCATATAGGGGAAGTTTACATGATCTCGGAAATCTCTTTGAGATCGGTTATTTTCTTCAGGTTATCTATGATGGCCTTGACGTTTTCCCGATCATGGACGCGTAACTCGATACTGCCATCGAAAATACCCTCTTCAGATGTGATTGTCAGTTTGTGGATATTCACGTTCATCTGTGAAGAGATGACTTGGGTGATCTCATTGAGCATGCCCAGACGGTCGATGCCTCCGATACGGATGGTGGCATTGAAGAACAGCTTTTTATGCATATCCCATTTAATATCCAGAATACGGTTACCATAGCTGGACTTCAGTTTGGCGGCTACGGGACAGGCACGCTTGTGAATCTCTATCTGATTCTTATTGTTGATATAGCCTAAGGCATCATCTCCGGGAATGGGATGGCAGCAGCCCATGAACTTGTACTTACTGATGGTCTCCTCAGAGATAAACACGGGTTTCTTTCGGTTGAACTTTTCTGGTACGATAAAAAGATCCTGCTTGGGTAGCTCTTCCTTTTTCTTCTTTCCTACAAATGGCACGTATCTGCGCCAGCCGAGATTGCTGTTGTCTCCCTTGTTCTTCCCATTCAGCTCGTCGATATCTTTCTCGCCGAGGATAACGATTTTCTCACCGATGGCCAGATAGAATTCATTACGCTTGCTATAATCGTGGAATTCTGCCAGTTTGTCGGCCAATGCAAGACTGGGTTCAAAGTTGTTTTTCTGCAAGAAGGCATTCAGGATCTCCTCACCTTCACGCTGTGTTTCGCGGTTGTCACGACGCAGGATGGCCTGGATTTTAGCTTTTGCCTTGGCGGTGGAAACGAAATTAATCCACGCAGCACTAACATGCTGAGATTTTGATGTCAGGATTTCAACCTGGTCTCCACTTTGCAGCTTATGGCTCAGTGGTACCAGCTTGTGATTGACCTTGGCACCGATACAATGACTGCCAAGGAAGGTATGAATAGAAAAAGCGAAGTCAAGTGCCGTACAGCCGGCAGGTAGTGTCCTGATTTCTCCTTTAGGGGTGAATACGAATATCTCACTGGCAAAAAGGTTCAGTTTGATGGTGTCAAGGAAATCCATGGCGTCGGGCTGCGGGTCATCAAGAATTTCCTTGATCGTGCGTAACCATTCATTCAACTCGTTCTCGTCCTCTGTATATTCCTCATCCACACCATCCTTGTATTTCCAGTGGGCAGCGAATCCCTGTTCTGCTACCTCATTCATTCGGTCTGAACGAATCTGTACTTCTATCCAGCGTCCCTGCTTGGACATGAGTGTGACGTGGAGAGCCTGATAGCCATTGGCTTTTGGATGGCTTAGCCAGTCGCGCAACCGGTCGGGGTGAGATTTGTAGATTTTGGAAATGGCAACATAGATCTTGAAGCACTCATTGACTTCGTCTTCTCTGTTATTGGGGGTGAAGATGATACGAACGGCCAGGATATCATAAATCTCCTCAAAGGATACGTGCTTGTTCTGCATTTTGTTCCAAATGGAGAAAGGACTCTTCACACGTTCCTTGATTTCATATTTGATGCCCATGTGTTTCAGGGCATCCTCTATGGGAGATGTGAACATAGTGAATAGTTCATCGCGGGAAGCACGTGTAGATTGCAGTTTTGACTCTATGGCTGCATATTCGTCGGGGTGCTCGAACTTAAAACTCAGGTTTTCCAACTCTGATTTGATCTTGTTAAGGCCCAAACGGTTGGCTAGTGGCGCATAGATATAGAGTGTCTCGCCTGCAATCTTATATTGTTTGTTGGCAGGCTGAGAATCCAATGTGCGCATGTTGTGAAGACGGTCGCAGATCTTGATGAGAATCACACGGATGTCATCACTCATCGTCAGCAGAAGCTTTTTGAAGTTCTCTGCCTGTGCTGATGCTTGTTCGCCAAAGATGCCACCACTGATCTTTGTCAGTCCGTCGACAATCTGTGCAATCTTGGCACCGAAAATATTCTCAAGATCCTCAACGGTATAGTCGGTGTCTTCAACAACGTCATGGAGCAGGGCAGAGCAGATACTGGTAGACCCCAATCCGATCTCCGCACAAGCAATCTGTGCTACGGCAATAGGGTGCATGATATAAGGTTCACCTGATAATCGGCGCACACCTTTGTGTGCCTGACGGGCAAAGTTAAACGCTTTTGTAATGAGGTCTACTTTTTTCCGGTGGCGTGATGCGATGTAACTGTCTAAGAGTTTCTGAAATGCACCATTAATCAGTTGATCGTCAGCGGCTTCCTGTTTAATCTGCTCTTCGTCCATAATCTATCACGTTTATTACCTGACTCTGATTTTCTTTCCTGCCTGAATATTGGTTCCCTTAATGCCGTTAAGCTGTTTCAGTTTGGCAACGGTAGTGCCATTGCGTTTGGCAATCTCAGACAAAGTCTGACCCTTGCGGATGGTAACGGATGTGGAGGAATGACTTCTTCCTGCATTTCTGCTACGACGGTTGTATTTTGATCTCTTCCCCTTGTATCCGCTTCTGCGAGAGAAGGTAGGCAGATCATCAGCTACATCAACGACACTGCGTTTAGTCAGCAATTCCTTGGCTCTGTAGTTGTAGATGGAATCGCCGAAATCAATGAATTTCCCTGTATCTGCCAGTGACATCCTGATCGGATAAGGCTTGGTATTGCCAGGAACGATATCATGACGGTATTCCGGATTAAGAGAGCGGAGTTGGTCGATGTCCGTCCCAATACATCCGGCAATCTGTTCGAGATGAATATCTTTGCTGACCATAATGGTATCGCTCTGTGCTGGCAGACGGGTGGTCATCGGGCATATATTGTGCTCGCAGTAGTAGGTCATGATATAATTGGCTGCAATGAAGGCTGGTACATAACCACGCGTTTCTGCAGGAAGATAAGGGTATAGTTTCCAATAGTCCTTTTCTTCTGCGGTGATTGTCTCATTCTCGGTATGACCCAGTGTGGCCCGATAACGGCGTATGGCCTTATTGATGTTCTCTGGACCGCAGTTATATGCAGCAATCACCAGATTCCAGTCGCCGAAGATCTTATATAGATCGCGTAAATAGCGTGCTGCAGCATAGGATGATTTGACAGGGTCGCGGCGCTCGTCTATCAGTGAATTCACTTCCAACCCATATTGTTTGCCAGTTGTGAGCATGAACTGCCAAAGACCTGTTGCTCCAACGCGTGAGACCGCCTTGGGATTTAATGCAGATTCGATGATGGGCAGATATTTCAGTTCCAGCGGCAACTGATAGGTTTCCAAGGCTTCCTCAAAGATAGGAATATAGAAATTGGCGGCTCCCAACATATAGCTGACAGAATAGCGGAGCCTACCGCTGTAACGGTCGATGAAGCGTTGCACGATATCATTATATGCCATTTCCATGACAGTTGGCAAACGGCGCAGGCGTTCGATATACACCTCTTTGGGATAGGTGGGATTTTCGTTTTTCATCTCGCAGTCGCCAGGTGTACCGAGATAGGTTTTTGACATATAAAGATTCAGCAGACTGTCAAGATCATAGGTCATGGCCTCGGGGAATTCTATAAGTTCCTCGTTACCTTCTTTATCTCTGACGGCAATCTCGTCTTCATTGAGAGTCGCATCAGTCGTCTCTTCGTCTTCATCATCTTCTTCATCATCATTTTCGTTCTCTATTCCGATGTTTTTTACAGGCTCTTGCGCCTGTATAAAGCATGTTCCTCCAAGAAACAAAATGGTGAGGATCAGCAATAATCTTTTCTTCATTCTCTATTCTTTAATTAAGTAGTTTAAAAATTCAGACTGCATTGTAACCCGATGGATGACGCGTTCAATATGTTTCCTGAAGAATGGTTGTCCATAATCGTGGGTTCCAACTTCAGGCTGAGGTCTTTTGAGATGTCAAAGACTGAAAGCTCAGCATCTACATAAGCGTCAATGACAGAGAGCGCATAGACTCCCACCAGTACAAAGAAACTTAAGTCACGCCATCTTCTGAAACGGTCTTTTCGCTTTTTGAAAATGTCTTTGTATCGTTCAGCGTTATCTGGTGTGATCTGCATTCCGAGGTGCAGAAACTGGTTGTAGCTCTGAGTGCCAGGGTCATTGTCCATAAGGTCCAGATAGGCTTGCGAATAATCCTTGTACATGGTGTTGTTCCAGTTCATGGCGTACAGACAACCGATAAACCCGCCGTAGACTATAGGTAGTTTCCAGTATTTGCGGTTATAGATCTGTCCGCCACCGGGTATGACCAGTGCCAGCCAAAGGGCACGTTGGGGATTCGGACACCATGATGACATGTCTTTCGTCGGGCTCGCATTGACTGGCGTCTTATTAATAACGAGTGTGTCTTTTGCCAACGTGTCGCTGATGGCGACGAGCATGCTGTCAATCGCGTCTTTCTCCTGAATATTCTGAGCATAGTCTCTCTGAATGGATGTCAACAGGAGTATGGCGAAAATGATTCTCAATTTATACATTCTTCATCCTGTCGATGATATTCATAAGCGTTTCCAGTTCGTTCTCATTGGCGAACGGAATACTGATGCGGCCCTTGCCTTGTGGCGAACAGGTCATCTGCACCTTTACCTGAAATAGTTCAGATAGACGGTCTCTCAAGATACTGTATTCCAGGGGAAGTTGGCGTGGGGCGACAATCTTTTTCGCCGACTGCAGGGTCTCTCCTGATTTGATCGTCTGTACCAGTTCCTCGACTTTGCGTACTGAATAACCGTTTCGTTGTATGTCTTTGAAAAGCTTGATCTGAGCTGACGGACTGTCAAGTGAAAGGAGTGCACGGGCATGGCCCATGTCCATCTCTTTGTTCTTCAGAGCCATCTGAATCTGGGCAGGCAGCTTCAGCAGACGCATATAATTGGTGATGGAGGTGCGGCTTTTGCCGATGCGTTCAGAGATTTTCTCCTGAGTCATTCCTGAGTATTCTGCCAGTCGCTGGTATGCAAGTGCAATCTCAATGGCGTTCAGGTCTTCACGTTGGATATTCTCGACAAGTGCCATCTCCATGACATGTTCGTCTTTCGCTGATTTGATATAGGCAGGAAGTGCCTTCAGACCGGCCATCTGTGCAGCTCTCCATCTGCGTTCACCTGCGATGATCTGGTAAGTGCCTTGCTCTGTCTGTCTCACGGTGATGGGTGTGATAATACCAATTTCATGGATACTGGCAGATAATTCCATGAGTGCGTTCTCGTCGAATTCGCGCCGGGGCTGGTTAGGATTGGGCTCAATCAGGTTGATGGCAATCTCATTCAGATTCGAGGTGCCTTGTGTTTGTATATCGCCAGTATCAATAAGTGCGTCTAAGCCGCGTCCTTTTCCGGTGCCGATGTTGTCCAAACCACGACCCAAGACGTTCCTGTCATATTTCTTCTTTACGGCCATAATCTCTTACTTATTTCTGTAAATAATTTCTTGCGCCAATGCCAGATGGTTTTTTGCACCGGTAGAGTCTGCGTCGTAGAGAATGACGGGCAATCCGTGACTGGGAGCCTCAGAGAGCTTAACGTTACGTTGAATAACAGTCTTGAAGACCAACTCCTGGAAGTGGCGCTTCACTTCGTCATAAATCTGATTGGCGAGTCGTAGACGGCTGTCATACATGGTCAACAGGAATCCCTCAATCTCCAATTGCGGATTCAGCTTGTTCTTGATGATTTTGATGGTGTTCAGCAATTTGCTGATGCCTTCAAGTGCAAAATACTCACATTGGACAGGAATGATGACGGAATCTGCTGCTGTCAGAGAGTTGACAGTGATGAGCCCTAATGATGGAGAACAGTCAATGAGAATGTAATCATACTCGTCTCGGATAGGGTCAAGCATGCACTTGATGATTTTCTCACGGTCGTTCAGGTTCAGCATCTCTATCTCTGCACCGACGAGGTCTATATGGCTGGGAATAATATCCAGTCCGTCAATGTCGGTGGTATAAATGGCATCTCGTACGTCCGCATGGTTGATAATACATTCGTATAGTGAACAATCAACTTCTTTGATGTCTACGCCAAGTCCACTGGAAGCGTTGGCCTGAGGATCTGCATCCACAACCAATACGGTTTTCTCCAGTGTGGCCAGCGAGGCTGCCAGATTAATGGTCGTCGTGGTTTTCCCTACTCCGCCTTTTTGGTTTGCTAAAGCAATAATCTTTCCCATTTGTTTCTACTTAAATCCTAATAAAAATAAGAAATTTGGGCACAAAGTTACATATTTTTGGTGAGAAATCCGTTCATTTAAACCTTTTTTCGTACTTTTGCAGTCAAATCGATGATATTTTATGGAAATTAAACGGCCTTTATTACTCATTTCCAATGATGACGGTTATCAAGCCAAGGGTATCCGTGAGCTGGTAGAAATAGTTTCTGAGTTCGGCGATGTCATCGTTTGTGCTCCGGAATCTGCCCGTAGTGGTTTTTCCTGTGCTTTTTCTGCTACCGTTCCTTTGAGGCTGCAACTCCGGGAGCGTCGTGAGGGTGTGGAAATATGGACTTGTAATGGTACACCGGTGGATTGTGTGAAGATGGCACTGGCAGAGATTGTACCACGTAAGCCAGATATGGTCATTGGAGGTATCAATCATGGTGACAATGCTTCTGTCAATGCCCATTATAGCGGAACGATGGGCGTGACGCTTGAGGGCTGTATGAAATATATTCCGTCTGTTGCCTTCTCTCTTTGTGACCATCGGGAAGATGCTGACTTTGAACCTCTGCGACCTCTGATACGTACAATTACCCGGCGGGTCCTGACTGAAGGACTGCCGTTAGGTGTATGCCTGAATGTGAATTTCCCATTAGTGCCCGAGTATCAGGGTGTCCGTGTCTGCAGGATGGCAAAGGGGACATGGGGAAATGAGGTGACCAAATGCCATCATCCTCGTGGCTATGATTATTGGTGGATGGTAGGCCGTTATCAGAACGATGAGCCCGAAGCAGACGACACAGACAATTGGGCTCTTGCTCATGGTTATGTGGCAATCACGCCGACAAGGATTGATGTGACGGATTATCCTGCTATGGATTTGGTTAAATCTTGGAGGTTATGAAATATTATCTGATAGTAGGCGAAGCCTCGGGTGACCTTCATGCTTCTCATTTGATGAGGTCGTTGAAAGAAATTGACACGCATGCTGATTTCAGGTTCTTTGGCGGTGACCTGATGTCAGCTGTGGGCGGGACTTGTGTCCGCCATTATCGGGATATGGCCTATATGGGTTTCGCACCAGTATTACTCCACCTTCCTGCAATTTTTGCCAATATGAAGATGTGCAAGCTCGACATTTCTGAATGGCAACCCGATTGTGTGATACTTGTCGACTATCCCGGCTTTAACCTGAATATCGCCAGATATGTAAAATCACGGACAAATATTCCCCTCTATTACTACATCTCCCCGAAAATATGGGCATGGAAGGAATACCGTATCAAGAACATCAAACGTGACGTCGATGAGCTGTTCTCTATCCTTCCCTTCGAGGTGGAATTCTTTGAGCAGAAGCACCATTATCCGATCCATTACGTAGGTAATCCCACCGCCGACGAGGTACGTGAGTTTCTAGCCTCTTCCCCACGTAAAGAAGAAAATGTGATTGCCCTGTTGGCAGGTAGCCGGAAACAGGAAATCAAAGACAATCTTCCCGCGATGATTGAGGCCGTGAAGCCTTTCATGCAGGATTATCGGGTGGTGCTGGCAGGTGCTCCCGCCATTGAACCTGCCTATTACGACAGTTTTATTTACGGAAGTGGGGTAGAGATTGTTTATAACCAGACCTATCCGCTTCTGTCAAAGGCTCATGCGGCTCTTGTCACCAGCGGTACAGCGACACTGGAATCGGCTTTGTTTAATGTTCCTCAGGTGGTGTGTTATGAGACACCTATTCCAAAGGTCATAGCTTTCCTACGGAAACATTTGCTCAAAGTGAAGTATATCTCTCTTGTGAATCTTATAGCCGATCGTGAGATAGTGACAGAGCTGGTGGCAGATACCTTCAGCGTCGCCAGTATCCGCACGGAACTGTCGAAGATTCTTGAGGGTCCTGAAAGGGATCGTATGCTTGAAGGCTATGCCGAGGTACAAAAGAGGCTTGGTGACGAGAAGGCACCAGACAATGCAGCAAAAATCATCTATTCTACCTTAAATAGTTCATCATTATGAGTAAGTTCTTAGCATTACTGGGATTCGACCCAGCGAAAGACTCCGTGAAAGTGGAACTGATAGCAGGACTCACTACGTTCCTCACCATGTCGTACATCCTTGCAGTCAATCCATTTATTCTTGGTGAGACAGGTATGGACAAAGGGGCCATATTCTCTGCCACCATCGTTTCAGCAGTCATTGCCACGTTGGTGATGGCCTTCTATGCCAAGATGCCCTTTGCTCTGGCCTCGGGCATGGGACTCAATGCGTTCTTTGCTTATACAGTCGTGCTGACCATGGGCTATACATGGCAAGAGGCTTTGGCGGCTGTCTTCTTCGAGGGTATCGTCTTCATCCTTCTCACATTTTTTAAGGTACGCGAGGCTATTGTGAACTCCATTCCCATAAACCTCCGTTACTCCATTTCCGTGGGTCTAGGACTCTTCATAGCCTATATTGGTCTGAAGAATGGTGGCATCATTGTAGGTAATGAGGCTACCGTCACCACCCTCGGCCCATGGACGGCAAGCTCATTAATGGCTGCAGGCGGTGTGCTCCTCGGCGGTATCCTGATGGCTACAGGTGTTAGGGGCGCTCTGTTCTATACAATCATCGTTCTCACCATTATTGGCATCCCGCTAGGTGTAACAGAACTGCCTGAGGGCTTCTCGCTCATCAGCATGCCCAACGATATGTCACCCATAGCTTTTAAATTGGATTTCTCCCCATTCCTGACATTCGACTTCAATTATTATATCGTGGTGTTTGCCTTGCTTTTCATGGATCTCTTTGATACTCTCGGTACGCTCATTGGTGCGGCAACGAGTGCTGGCATGGCCGATCCTAAGACAGGAGACATCCCCAGGCTGAACCGTGCACTTATGGCCGATGCCGTCGGAACGACGGCAGGCGCCCTCTGTGGTACCTCTATTGTTACCACCTACGTGGAAAGCACCACGGGCATTGCTGCAGGCGGACGCACGGGACTCACTTCTTTCACGGTGGCTCTGCTCTTCCTCGTGGCCCTGTTCTTCTCACCGCTATTCCTGATCATCCCCTCCGCTGCCACCACCAGCGCCTTGGTGCTTGTGGGCGTGCTGATGACGATGTCCATCACGAAGATCAACTTCGGCGACTTTACTGAGGCCGTGCCCAGTTTCATCATTATGATCTCTATTCCGTTCACGGCCAGCATCTCCGAGGGTATCGTGCTCGGTATGCTCACCTATGTGGTAATGAAGGTGTGTACAGGTCATTACAAGGATCTCTCCATTGTGATGTATGTCCTCGCCTTTTTCTTTGTACTGAAATACATTTTTAATTGATATTATCATGAGAAAGTTAATTTTCGGCGGACTGATGGCAGTAGCTGCCATCACCGCAAACGCGCAGAACATTCAGTTGCACTACGACTTCGGCCGTAACATCTATCCTGATGAGGAGGACGGACGCCAGAAGGTCACCGTTACCGTCGAGCAGTTCAAGGCCGACAAGTGGGGCTCCTGGTACTATTTTGTCGATCTCGATCTCAGCCGTAAGTTCTTTAAGGGAGCTTATACCGAGATCTCACGTGAGTTCAGTTTCGGCACAGGTTCACCCTTTGCTGCCCATTTTGAATATGATGGTGGTCTGAGTGAAGCTGCTGGCAGCTTCCAGCAGGCAGCTCTTCTTGGTGCTGCCTACAATGGCCATAATGCCGACTTCTCGAAGACCTGGTCAGTACAACTGCTCTACAAGCGTTTCTTCAAGAGCTATGACGCCACTGAGGCTTACAATAGTGTACAGTTGACGGGTGTTTGGGGCATCAACTTTGCAGGAGGTAAGGGAACCTTCTCTGGCTTTATCGATTTTTGGCGTGGCGAGAACTGGCGCCCAGGCAAAGAGGGTGATGGCATGCTCGTTATCCTCTCTGAGCCTCAGATTTGGTATAACGTGACGCCCAACATCAGTTTCGGTTCCGAGATAGAGATCAGCAACAACTTTATCTATAACTTCTATAGCGACAAGTCGTTCTTCCTCAATCCTACTGTCGCCTTTAAGTGGACCTTTTGAGAATTTTGTTGAATTTGCTACTTCCCCCAAAAATAGAAATGCTCCTCGAAGGGAGCATTTCTTTTTGATTACCTGATGACAATTTTCTTTCCGTTCTGGATATATAATCCTTTTTTGTTCGGATAAGTAACCTGCTGTCCGTCTATGGTATACCATTTGTCATCGCTTGCTCTTTCTCCAGATATCACAGTAATGCCTGTCGTATCCTCTCCTTGGTCTGTGACAACTTCAGGAGCCAGATCTTCTGGGAAATCTTCAGTAACTTCCGTCACCGGATTTGGTGATCCACTCTTCGATGGGCTTACCTTTACGGAGAAGATGGTACCATGGGCTTTGTCTCTCTTACTGATACGTGTATCTCCTTTACCTCCTTTTACGAGGTAATAATATACATACGATGCTACCTCAACTTTGTAGGGTATCGATATAACGCTTCGTTGATCAAGAGTAATCACATTTGATGCGTCTGTGCCAATTTTGAGATGGAATAAGTATCCGTCCTTTATTTCTGTATCGATTTTGATTTTACCTTCGCCTCCAGGAACCATGAAGGTGATGCCAGTATAATCAGAAGCATAAGCAGAACTACCTGGGAAATAACTTCCTTTTTCCACATTTTGTGCCACTACGTTCACAATATCTTCTGTCGTAGTCGAGGCAAAGCAAATGGAACCTTCTTCAGCATTAGCACTTCCTTCTTCAGCACGAGTCCCAGTATCGTAGTCTTTACCATCGTCATAGCCCTCACCATCCACGTAGGGATTCAAGGTGTAGAGGATATCTCTGACTGCATAGTTCGAGAGGTCTGCTCCTACGAAATCTCCTGGCGGGAAGGTTACTAACTCATTCTTTACTAATGGATTGATCCAACCTTGTCCTATGGTGGCTGTCTGAGCACGCGCTCCTTCTTCTGTTCTCAGCTCACTATCATAGTAATTGGTACAATCTGGGTCTGTGACTGTTAATCTATACTCATAATCAACACTTGAAAATCCACTGATAACACTGTTACCATTGTCTGTTTTAAGAACGAGCGTGCCAGGGAAGTTTGGATCTTGGGTGAAAATCAGTTTTCCCTTACTACTTGGATTGCTGGGGTTATAATAGAAAATTCGTTTCGCATTGCTGATTTCATTCAGGAAAATCTTTAGTTCTGGCAAGCGGGTCTCAATCTCGTAAGGTGTTGTTTCACCAGTGATAACCAGTGTATTATTTTCTGGATTGAAGATAAATGTGGCAGGTTTCCTCTCGGTTCCATTACCCAACACGTCAGACTTGTTATCTTCTGTCACCTGAACGTCGCCAATCCAAAGTGGATATCCGTTTCCGACGCCTTTGTTCACAGTGAGAGTGTAACTGGCTTCGACAGGCTCGTAGTTGTCGTTGCCGGCAAAGGTGGCCTTAATGACAGTCTCGCCTTCTGCCAAGGGTGTTACTTCTCCCGTTTTATCATTTACTGAAGCGATCTCTTGCCTTGATGATGTGAAGGTGACGGTGATGTCTGCTGGTGTCTTTGTCAGTGTCGGCTCAGTGAAGTCTTCCCCGACAGTGGCTGTGGCAGTCTTTTCCGAGAATGAAAGTGTAGCCTGAGTCTTGCCGATGGTGAAGGTTTTGGTAGCCGTGGTGCTGGGATCGTAGTTACCCTTACCTTTGATGGTCATTGTAGGTGCATTTTCTGCAGTAGCCAGAGCGGCTGCGGTATTGTTGCTATAACTGACGGTATAGTCGGTATTCAGCGTCAGGGTCTTCTCTCCGTCCTTCACGGTAACAGTTGGCTCAATGGGCTCGCCGGTATAGGTCTGGTCGGCGATATCCTCAATGTTCACGTTGGCAATGCTCTTCGGCTTGATGGTGAATGATGCCGTATTAGTGCCCGTGTAGTTACCCTTCAGGGTGACGGTGGCCTTGGCCGTGTTCTCACCTGCGTTCACATTGTCGCTATAGACGACGTCATAGTCGTCGGTAGTCAGCACGGTGGGATCAGCCCCTTCTTTGAGCACCACGGTAACTTTGACAGCAGGTTCCTTCTTCGTGCCGTCGTAAACGATGGGAGTCTCTGTATCTGCCAGCGTGACGGTAGGTGTAGTATTCAGCACCGTGATGTTGTACTTCCTGCTGACGGATGTCTTGCTGTCGTAGTTGCCCTTACCGGCAACGGTCACGGTATATTCGTTCACATTCTTTCCGCCTTCATTGGTGAGGGTGTAGTCGGTGTTGAGTACCAGTTCTGTCTCGCCGTCCTTCACGCTGACCTCTGGCTTCTGGTTCTCTCCGTTGAAGACGAAGCTCTCAGGAGTCAGGTTGATGGTTACCTTGGCAATCGACTTCGGGCTGATGGTGAATTCGGCCGTAGCAGTGCCGCCTTTATAATTGTCAGTCTCAGCGACGGTAGCCTTTACGATGTAGGTGTTTGCATTAGTGGGCACATCGCCCGTATATTTATCGTCGCTAGCATCCTTCTCTTTATATTCAAAACTTTCTTCGCCTCCGCCAGGATTGCCTCCTTTTTTGATGCTCGGGGTGTTGGCTGTTTCTCCGTATATCCATCCCTTGATTTCCACAACAGGATTAATCTCTGCCTTGCCGATGGTGAAGGTCTTGGTAGCCGTGGTGCTGGGATCGTAGTTACCCTTACCTTTGATGGTCACTGTAGGTGCATTTTCTGCAGTAGCCAGAGCGGCTGCGGTATTGTTGCTGTAACTGACGGTATAGTCGGTATTCAGTGTCAGGGTCTTCTCTCCGTCTTTCACGGTAACAGCTGGCTCAATGGGCTCGCCTGTATAGGTCTGGTCGGCGATATCCTCAATGTTCACGTTGGCAATGCTCTTCGGCTTGATAGTGAAGGTGGTTTCAGCCGAGCCCTCGTAGTTGCGCTTCAGGGTGACGGTGGCCTTGGCCGTGTTCTCACCTGCGTTCACATTGTCGCTATAGGCGACGTCGTAGTCGTCGGTAGTCAGCACGGTGGGATCAGCCCCATCTTTGAGCACCACGGTAACTTTGACAGCAGGTTCCTTCTTCGTGCCATCGTAAACGATGGGAGTCTCTGTATCTGCCAGCGTGACGGTGGGTGTTGTCTTTAGCGCCGTGATGTTGTACTTCTGGCTGGCAGTCGTCTCGCTGTCGTAGTTACCCATACCTGTAATGGTCACGCTGTATTCACCCACGTTTGTTCCGCTTTCGTAGGTGAGGGTATAGTCCTTGTTGGGTATCAGATTCACTCCATCTAGTGCATTGTCTGTTACCGACGTGACTTCGGGTCTTTGGTCCTCTCCGTTGAAGACGAAACTCTCAGGATTCAGTTTGATGGTTACCTTGGCAATCGACTTCGGGCTGATGGTGAATTCGGCCGTAGCTGTTCCGTCTTTATAATTGTCAGTCTCAGCGACGGTAGCCTTTACGATGTAGGTGTTTGCATTAGTGGGCACATCGCCCGTATATTTATCGTCGCTAGCATCCTTCTCTTTATATTCAAAACTTTCTTCGCCTCC
>JAEEGG010003648.1_pt1 | contig 38250 bp, 28 predicted proteins | sample 9134161 | NCBI WGS metagenome assembly JAEEGG01 (sample SAMN16246543, study PRJNA631951) | gut metagenome | biome: gut microbiome; feature: rumen; material: CR-attached | host: Bos | place: Iran: Karaj | collected 2018-10
GTATTGCTCGTCCTGTGAACGACCTGTCTCGTGGTTGCTCTGTAGAGGATATCTACTACTTGGTAGCTATCACAGCTTGTCAGGCTATGGACGCCAAGAAGTAATAAAGAGTTAAGAATTAAGAGTTAAGAAAATATGAAAATTCTTGTATTGAATTGCGGTTCTTCGTCTATCAAGTACGCTCTGTACAATATGGACGACAAGAGTGTGATGACCAGTGGCGGTGCCGAGCGTGTAGGCTTGGACAATGCCTTCGTAAAGGTGAAGCTCGCTAATGGCGAGAAGAAGCAGATTATGCACGACATCCCCGAGCATACCGAGGGCGTGAAGTTCATCTTCTCTCTGTTGACTGATCCTGAGATCGGTGTGATTAAAGACCTGAAGGAGATTGACGCTGTGGGTCACCGTATGGTGCATGGTGGCGAGAAGTTTAATAAGTCTGTAGTGCTGACCGACGAGGTATTGAAGGCTTTCGAGGAGTGCTCTGACCTGGCTCCTCTGCACAACCCCGCCAATCTGAAGGGTGTGAATGCTGTGAAGGAACTGATGCCTGGCCTGCCTCAGGTTGGTGTCTTCGATACCGCCTTCCATCAGACCATGCCCGCCAAGGCTTATATGTATGCTATTCCTTACGAGTTGTATGAGAAGTATGGTGTGCGCCGCTATGGCTTCCACGGCACCTCTCACCGTTATGTGTCGGCTCGTGCCTGTGAGTTCCTGGGTATCAAGGCCGAGGGTACCAAGATGATTACCTGTCACATCGGTAATGGTGGTTCTGTTGCTGCTGTTCTGGATGGCAAGTGCATCGATACCTCAATGGGTCTTACACCTCTGGAGGGTCTCGTGATGGGTACTCGTTCTGGTGATATCGACGGCGGTGCCGTTACCTTCCTCGAGAAGAAGCTCGGTTTGGATGCTGATGGTATGAGCAACCTGCTCAATAAGAAGAGTGGTGTAGCTGGTATCACTGGTGGCTCAAGCGATATGCGCGATGTAGAGAACGCTGCTAAGGCTGGTGAGCCTAAGGCTGTACTGGCTCAGCAGATGTATTTCTACCGTATCAAGAAGTATATCGGTGCTTATGCTGCTGCTATGGGCGGTGTTGACGTGATTGTCTTCACAGCTGGTGTTGGTGAGAATCAGGTATCTATGCGTTCTGCTGTTTGCGAAGGTCTGGAGTTCCTGGGTGTGAAGTTCGACGAGCAGAAGAATCAGGTTCGTGGCGAAGAGGCTATTATCTCTGCCGACGATTCTAAGGTGAAGGTTGTTGTAATCCCCACCGACGAGGAGCTGATGATTGCTACTGATACAATGAACCTGCTGTAAAAATAACAAAGGATTCTTCTCGAAAGAATCCTTTGTTTAGATAAAAAATGAGAGATATGATTAGTTTTTGTGGCTGAATTTGTGCTCAAATCTAATCATATCTTTCATTTTTCATCTCTCATTTTTCATTCTCATCTATAGCTTACTCTCTCCTTCAATATATTGTTGCATGAAGAGATGCTGTCCGTCCCAAACGGCGTAGGTGAACTGACTAATCCAATCGCCCAAGATCAGAACGCGTGATTTCTTTGTGAGCTGCAGATCCAGTTCGATATGGCGATGACCGTAGATGAAATAATCCACGTTTGAGTGATACTGGATATATTTCTTGGTGTAAAGCACCAGGTGCTCGCGGTCTTCACCCAAATAAGGGGGCGTTCCTTCCGACTCGTGCTTCATGCGTGAGTGCTTAGCCCAGGTAAGACCGAACCAGATGCTCCAGCGGGGATGCACGGTGGCAAGGGCAAACTGACATATCTTACTGTGGAAAAGCCAGCGGAGCACCTTGAATTTCTTATCAGGATCTCCCAGTCCGTCACCATGAGCCAGATAGAACACCTTTCCATAGAGCTCTATCGTCTGCGGTTGTCTGTGGATAATGACGCCACACTCCTTCTCAAGGTAATCGTAGGCCCAGAGGTCGTGATTGCCTGTGAAGAAATGGACTTCGACGCCCATGTCGGTCAGCTCGGATATCTTGCCGAGGAAGCGTGTATAGCCTTTTGGCACCACATATTTGAACTCGTACCAGAAGTCGAACATATCGCCCAGCAGATAGACGGCTGCCGCCTTATCCTTGATAGAGTCAAGGAAGCGCACCAGCCTGCGCTCCTGCATCCGCCTGTGGTCAATGGCCCAAGAACCTAAATGAGCATCAGATAAAAAATAAATATTTTTCATTGTTAGTCGAATCCGAGTTCCACTCTTGCTTCTTCTGACATCATGCTTTGATCCCATGCGGGTTCAAACACCAGGTTGACGTTGGCGCCTTTCACGCCCTCAACGCTTTCTACCTTGGTGCGCACGTCCTCCAGGATGAAATCGGCAGCGGGACAGTTGGGAGCAGTAAAGGTCATGTCGAGCTCTACAGAGGAGTCGTCCTGCACGTCGATTTTGTAAATCATTCCCAAGTCATAGATGTTGACGGGAATCTCAGGGTCATAGACGGTCTTCAGCACATCCACGATCCGCTCTTCTATTTTTGTCTTTTCTTCTTGTAACATAATTGCTGCAAAGATACGCATTTTTTATTTAATACACGTATCTTTGCAGCAATTTTATGATTCTCGCCTCTTTTCTTTAGAGTCCGCGTGCTCTCAGAAGACTGGAAGCATCGGGCTGCTCCATGCCGGTGAAGTCTGAGAACATCTTCATCAGGTCGCCCGTGTTACCACGACTCAGAATCTTGTCACGCATATCCTGACCCGTCTTGGGATCCAGTGCGCCGCGCTGTGCAAAGACATCGGCGATATTCACAGCCAGCACCTCGGTCCACAGATAACTGTAGTAGCCAGCAGCATAGCCACCACCCCATACGTGGTTGAAGTAGCTGGTGCGATAGCGTGGGGGAATCTGATTGTTGAGCAAGCCAACCTGACGCAGGGCTTCTGTCTCAAACTGTGCAGCCTCTTCGGCAGAGGGGACATCCTTTGAGGGTAACATGTGCCAAGCCAGATCCAGACAGGTAGCGGCGAGGTTCTCGCCCAGGGCATAGGCGCTCTGGAAGTTGATGCTGCTCAGCATACGCTCCTTCAAGTCGGTAGGCATAGCCTCACCCGTCTCGTAGTGACGTGCATAGTGGTCGAAGACCTCAGGGATAGAAGCAAATGACTCGTTGAACTGTGAGGGCATCTCTACGAAGTCGCGTGCCACGCTGGTACCACTCAGACTGTTGTACTGACAATCAGAGAGGATGCCGTGAAGGGCGTGACCGAACTCATGGAACATCGTGGTTACCTCATCCCAGGTGAGTAGTGAGGGCTGACCCTCTGGTGCCTTGGCGCTATTGCATACATTGAAGATGATAGGCAACTGGTTCCACTGGCGACTCTGCTTCTGGAAGCCATCCATCCAGGCACCACCGCGCTTGGTGGGACGACGGAAGTAGTCGCAATAGAACAGGGCCTTGCTCTTGCCGTCCTTGTCGATAACCTCGAAGGCTTTCATGTCGGGATGATAGAGGGGAATGTCTGTGCGCTCCTTGAAGGTGAGTCCGTAGGCACGGTTGGCAGCATAGAACACACCATTGATCAGCACGCTGTCCACGTTGAAGTAGGGTTTTACCTCATCCTCAGATATGTTCAGCAGCTCCTTCTTCATCTTCGCTGAATAATAGAAACGGTCGTAGGGCTCAAGTTGGAAGTCCTTGCCTTCTGTCTTACGGGCAAACTCCTCAATATCCTTTGTCTCGGCATCAGCCTTTGGTGAATACTGACTAATCAGGTTCTTTAGGAAGGCATAGACGTTCTCTGGAGTCTTTGCCATCGTCTTCTCCAGTGAGTAAGCGGCATAGTTGGGATAACCCATGATCTCTGCCTTCTCAGCACGCAGCTTTGCCATCTCGCTGACAATAGCGTAGGTGTTGTGCTTGTTGGTACCATCGGCACGATGGATAGAGGCCTCATAGACCTTCTTTCGCAACTCACGGTTGTCCAGGTTGGTCAGGATAGCCTGCTGTGTAGTGTTCACGATGACGATAGCGTAGGGTGCCTTATTGCCGCGACTCTCTGCGTCCTTCTTGCACTGGGCCACGTCGGCATCAGAGAGACCGGCAAGGTCTTCCTTCTTATCTACCCATACCACGGCATCATTCACAGCCTCCTGCAGCAGGTCGCCCCACTGCTGTTGCAGGTCAGAGATGCGCAGGTTGATCTCCTTCATGCGGGCCATCTTGTCCTCTGGCAACAGGGCACCTTGGCGTACGAAGCTCTTGTAGGTCTCTTCCAGCAATTTCTGGTCCTCGCCCTGCAGCTTGTTGTATTCATTGTCATACACCTTGCGGATGCGCTCGAAGAGAGCCTTATTGAATGCAATCTCGTTACCCAGGTCGGTCAGCATGGGCTGTACCTTCTTCTCTATCTCGCCAATCTCAGGTGTCTTGTCGGCCTCTGTCAGCGCAAAGAACACACGACTGACGCGATCCAGCAGACGTCCGCTCTCTTCGTAGGCCAGGATCGTATTCTCGAAGGTAGCAGAATCCGTATTGTCGATGATAGCCTGAATATTATCCCTTTGCTGCTGGATAGCAACCTCGAAGGCAGGCAGATAGTCATCAACCTGAATCTTGTTGAAGTCGGGAGCGCCGAAGGGCAGCTCACTCTCCTGCAACAGTGGGTTTACACGTTGTGTCTTTTGACAGGCACTAAATGGCATCATCATAGCCGATGCGATTCCAAGTGTCATAATAGCTTTTGTTAATTTCATAGTTGTTGTTTGGTTTTATGTGAAAGTTACAAATCTCAAATCTTAAACCTCAAACCTTTCCCTCCTCATGGTAGGAGTAATAGCAACCATCGGTTATGATGACGTGATCCATGAATTTGATACGCATCACATTGCAGGCTTGCCTAATGCTTTCTGTCAGGTCGTTATCTGACTGACTGGGTCTTAGGTTACCCGATGGGTGGTTGTGGCATACTGCCAATATCGTCGCATTAGAGAGCACGGCTTCGCGAATGATGATTCGTATATCAACGCTCACCTCTGATATGCCTCCGTGGGCAATGCGCAGTTTCTTGATGAGGCGGAAGTTCTGGTTCATCAGCAGAATCCAGAATTCCTCTACGTCGAGATCCTGCATTACGGGATGCATGTGGTTGTAAATTCTCGTGGCCGTTCCCAGGTCAGGGCGCTCCTCCGGACTCTCCATCTGTCGGCGCTTGCCCAGTTCGCAGGCAGCCATAATGGTGATGGCTTTCGCAGGTCCCACGCCGTTATATTTGCAGAGGTCGTGTACGCTCATCTTCCCCAGCGTGTTCAGGTTGTTGTTGCAGTCGTTCAGAATGCGCTTCATCAGCGACACCGCATCCTCTTGCGGACTTCCAGACCCTACCAGGATAGCCAGCAGTTCCGCATCGCTTAATGCTTGAGCCCCAAGCCGTTCCATCTTCTCGCGAGGCCTGTCTTCCTCAGCCCATTGGTTGATATTTAGTTTGTTATTCCTTGTTTCAGCGTCTTTTCTTATCATAGTAGGCGACAAAGGTACGAAAAGTTGAGCGAAGAACAAAACAAATGCGTTTGTTTTTTCTTCCGAGACGGAGTACCTTTGCAATTTTAATCACATAGTTGCGAAAAATGTAAGAGTAATAAAGAAAATGTTACAATTTTTAGAAAAATGCATGGAGTTTTCAAATTTTTTTTTTACCTTTGCGAAGTATAATCTTTCTTATTTAACTATAAAACTCGAAAACTAATAATATGATGCTTATGTGTACGAATACAAGAATGTATCGCCATAGTCTCAGGAAGAGAATGTGGGGAGAACAGCCTTTGCAATTCCTAATGCTACTAGCGCTCTTCGCTTGGCTGCTGCCCCAAGAGGCATGGGCTGAAGACTATGTAGGCAACCGCAGCAAGTACAAGGTATGGATTGAGGGTATGAACGTCATCAAGGCCGAACTGCCCACTTACGACCAGTCCGGCTCTGATACCTGGCAGACCGACGGATGGCTCTACTACCACATCGACGGACAAGCCCAGTCAACCCGAGTGGCGGTCATCAACTGGTGGGTCAACGAGACCAACATTGCCAGCGATCGCACCTATGTTTACGTCAACATGAAAAGTGCGTGCCCGGGAGAAGTGATACTGGACAGGCCCACCGAAAAGAAAAGGGTAATCCCGTCTGAACAAAGGACCCTATTCCTCTATCGCGAGGAGGGAACCGACCACATGGTGGCCCACATCGAGTGGACAGTGCCGCGTGAGTTGCGCGGCAAGCGGCTCCACATGACCTGGCACAGCCACCGCGTGGGCAACGGTGCCTTCACTGGCGGAGCCGACATCGACATCGACGAGACCGTCATCGACGTTCCATCGGCACCCGAGGTGGAGAACCCCGAAGTGACAGAGCCTACGATTCCTACGGAACTTGAAAACGCAGGTTCCATCATGATTCCGTGGATGATCAGCACCAACAAGATCGACAAGGCACAGGCTTTCTACACCACTGCCGACGGCAAAGAGCACACGCAGAGTCTCTCTACTGACAACCCCTATGGCTTCGTCTATGTGCCTGCCACGCAGAAGGTGACCAACTTCTATGTGAAAGCAGATTACACCGACAGCGAGAACGAGAAGCTGACCAACCTCAAGAGCAACGTCATTGAGAAGGTTCCCATGATTCATGCGCCGATACGCTTCAACGCACAGCCCGTGTACGATCTGAAGGGGTCGGTGATGCTCACCTGGGACGTGGAGGACAACGACTACCCCGACTTGCTTGAGGGTGATATGTTCCAGATACAGCGCTCGCTCACCGGCCGCTTGGAGGACTTCAAAGACCTTGCCACAGAGCCGTTCGACCAGAGCGTGCAACATTATTCGTTCAAAGACTCCACCCTCATTGCCGACCTCTCGGCAGAGCAAGTGGATGCCGAGCTGGGCATCCCCATCGTGCGCTACCGCATACGCCGCGCCGCGTGCACCATGTGGGGATGGACCTACAACCCCACCGTGGCTTACGAGCAGCCCAACTTCACCAGCTTACACCTGCTCAAGCCCAAGAACCTGCGCTCGGAATGGCTCAACCAAGATGAATTCACCGTGAAACTCGACTGGGACTACGAAGAAGGCGCTCCCACAGGTTATGCGTATGGAGGAAATAAGGCATACGTCTGGGACGACCGTGCCGAGATGTCGGTGCGCATGAAGATTTACAACCGCTACGGCGTAGTGCTGGACAGTGTGGTGCAGGTGCTCAATGCCGAGCAGCGACAGGCCCACACGCTGACCATGACACTGCCCCGCCCCTGTGTCTTCTACGAGTTTGAGGTGAGGGTGGATGCCAAAACCTCGCCCATCGGCAATGCCACGGGCAACCTCTACTTCAAGATTCGAAGCAAAGAAGACTTTAATGAGTTTGCCCGCCGCGTCAATGCGGGCGAAACCAAGCTCAACGCCATCCTGCTGGCGCCTACCAGTGCGTCCGACAACACCGTCATAGGAAACAACTACAACATGCCTTACTGCGGCATATTCGAGGGCAATGGAGAATTCACCTCGTGGAAGATTGATGGAAACGATCAGGTTGTGGCACCCTTCCGCTATACCGGTGACGGAGCCGTGCTGCGCAACCTCAGAATAAGAATGAATATCAATACAAGTCAAAAGTTTGCCAGCACTATCGTAGGTCAACACCTCAATGGTGTGTGCATGCTTGAGCATTGTGAGACCGACGGCACCATCACCTCCTCCGTCAATGGCGACGGCTCACACGCCGGTATTGTAGCCCTCGTGAACGGAGGAACCTTATTCATCGACAAATGCGGAACAAGTATAACGGTTAAAGGGGCTTCCACCACCAACTGCGGCGGTTTTGTGGGCTGGAGGGGCGCAAACGCTTTCTGTCACATCACGAACAGCCAATCATATACGAATTCCGACAACCAGACGGGATGTGCCACGTTTATGAGGTCTGCACCCGCCAAAGCCGACATATGGGCAATCCTCACCAACTGCTACTACGGAAAAACATACGGTGAGGCGCAAGGCAGAAACTTTGATGAAATCGATTATGATGACAGACCAAAGCAATTAGGCTGGATAGGTACATACTTTGGCACCCATGCCGAATATGGCTCTCTGGAATTTGTCACCCCGCCTGCCACCACCGTCAATGTCGACTCCAAACCCGACAGAACCATCGAGCAGCCGTCCTTCACCACGATGGGTGGAACCAAGTGGGATTCCCCCAGTTTCAACCCCTCCATGCTGTTCGACAACAATGTGGACACAAGGTGGAGTGCATTCGATGATGATAAAGAGGACGGACTGTGGTATGTGGAGTTTAAGGCAGACAGAGACTTCGTGCCAGCCACTGCCAAACTGACTTCCTACTGGGATAATATGGCAAATTTCCCGAAGACGTGGAAGCTGAAAGCCAAGCTGAAGGAAACCGACGAATGGACAACGATTCTCGACGTGAACCTCACTACGCCTGTCACATCGCCCAAATACACAGTTTTCGACTATCCCACCTATGCCACAAATTACTATCGCTTCTTCCGCCTTGAGGTGACGGATATCTTTGTTGACATTACTACATCGCTTTACCTGTCGGAACTCGCCCTCACCACCTTCAGCCGTGGCAACTACTACTTTGAGACCGCAGGTACCATCCTGCCCACGCTCAACTGGACCGAACAGCAGCAGAGCGTGCAGCTGCAGTGGGAGACCGACGGGCTGCCCATCGACTACTTCGAGGTGCAGCGCCGCACCAAAGACAGCGACGAGGACTGGCAGACAATCGCTTCCAACATCAGCGACACAGAGTATGAGGACAAGACTACCTCGCCTGTGTACACCTATTATTACAGAGTACGCTCAGTGAACGACTGCGAGGGACTGTCCTACAACTATACTGAGGAAGTGGAAGGCCACTGCGTACAGACTGGTATGGTCGATGGCTATGTGCGCTTCCCCGACGGAACAGGTATCGCCGACGTGGTGGTTACAGTGTCGCCCACACAGGAGCATCCGGCCGACGTGAAACCCGTGGAGGTGCGCACCGACGACAGCGGATACTACAAGGTGGAGGGATTGCGCTACTACACTAACCAGAGCGGTCCCTACAACGTTAGCGTCAACATACCCAAAGAAAACCTCTCGGCCGACTGCTCCGAAGGCATTGGTGTCACCTTCGACACCAAGTCGAACCACTCCGAGAACCTCGTGTTCACCGTCACCAAGGGCTACCGCTTCTCGGGCTATGTGATGTACGACGGAACGAGCATCCCTGTGCCCGGCGTTTCCTTCACAGCCAATGGGCGTGAGGTGCGTGCTGCCGGCGGAGCTGTTGAGACCGACCGCAATGGTAAGTTCTCGTTCTACCTCCTTGGAGGCGACATCACCATCCAGGCCAAGAAAGACGGACACAAATTCTACGATGACGGAAAGTTCTCCTACAACTTCACCACCGACAAAGACGAGATATACTTCTACGACAAGACGCGTGTGACCCTCATCGGCCGCATCGTGGGTGGTAAGGAACAAGGCGAACTTCCGCTCGACAACTCGCTCTCGCACAACAACCTCGGCGACAAGATCACCATGGTGATGTCCTTGGAGGGCGACAACACTTCGTGGCTGGTCTATGACAACCTCAACAAGCAGAAGAAAGAGCGCGACACAGTGTTTGTACACAAGGCCCACGACACCAAGTACAAGTACCAGACCTCAGCCCACATCGACCGCCATCGCGTCACGCTGACCGCCGACCCACACACCGGCGAATACCGCGTGGAGCTGCCCCCCGTGAAGTGGAAAGTCATGCAAATCTATGCACAGGGCTATCCCACACTCTATCAGGAGGGACAGACCGGCGACGTCATCGACCTGACCAACGCTACGACGCTCCACTCTGACACCCTGAACGGCACTTGGCAGAGCCACGAGGGCAACGGCGTGAGCCAAGCCGTGGTACAGTATCACGCCCAGTACAACCGCATCTACCACTCGCCCACCCAGCTCACCTACAAGCAGGTGACACTCGACAAGTTCGACTACTTTGGCGACAAGCAGTATATTGCCAAGAACCTGGGCGGCGACAAGGACACCATCCCTCTGACCTTCAAGGATACGAAGACGGGTGAGACCCGCTACACCTTCGGACACCCCGTGTTCAACATCGACAAGACCTACATCTTCCGACTCTCGGCACAGGAACGCTACTACTGGAACAACAACCTGAAGAGCGACACCGTCGATGTCGTCAAGCTCAAAGGCGGAAAGGTGGATGTCTATAACAGTATGCAGAGCAGCACCAACCACGAGACCGTCAACCTGGACGATAACGGAGAGGGAACGGCCTACATCCGTGCAGCACAGATACCCTATATGCTGACCGGCGAGAATGCCCTGCGCACCATTACAATGTCACTCGAACTCGACGGTGTACACTATGAGGCCGAACCGCTGAAGGCCTATGTCCTCAACGTCTATAGTACACCAGGAGCCAAAGACATGCTCACCTGCAGCACACCTCAGCTCATCGACATCCTGCGCGACCCGCCAGGAGGCTCATCGTCAGCCAAGATCAGCAAGGGCTCCACACTGAAATACTCCTACCAGATGGATATGTCGTGGAAAGCCGGACTGACGCTCGGATTCAGCGTCGGCACCAAGGTGAACACCTTCACAGGTATCGTTGCTGCACCCATGGGAGGCGGCGGTGTGGTGGGAACAAACAATAACGCCACCTCGCTGCTCTCCACCTCGCTCGACCTCGTGTGGTCGGGCAGCGGACAGCGAGCCTTCTCCTACACCATGACTGCCAATGAAGACATCTCCACCAGCAGCCACAACAAGCTCATCGGCTCCAACGGTGACGTCTATATCGGCATGGAACAGAACATTACTGTCAAGCCTGCCACCGCCATCCGCGCACTGCCTGACAGTGTCTTCCGTCTGATGGGCGGTGAGATTGCCGCCAAGCGCATGCTTGAGATTGCACAGGGTCGCGACGAGAAAGACAGCCTCTTCCACCTTGTCAGGGAAGAGGTGGTGACCTACGGCCCCGAGGTAAAGTCAACCTTCGCCTACTCGCAGGACTACATCGTCAAACAGCTGCTGCCCAACCTCGTTGAGCAGCTCCGCTCACTGATGTTCACTGGCACTGAAGCTGAGGCACAGACGCAGGCCAACGCCACGGGCAAGCCCGTCTATCTGTCGCTGCTCCAGCCCGACGATGACAAGTTTGCCACCATCAACTTCTACAACGGACAATACATCTATTACACCAGCAAGACTACCGGCAGTGCCAAGGGCAACAGCTATAAGATTATCCTGCCCTCTGACATGCAACCCGATGGCAAGGACGAAGTGGCCAACTTCTACAACGCCATGAAGGCATGGATGGAGATGATTGCCCAGAACGAGAAGGAGAAACTCGAAGCCACCGAGCTCGTGCAGAACTTCAGCGTGGACGGTGGTTCGGGTATCAGCTACAGCGAAGACTTCACCAGTGAGTACACATGCATGAACTCCTTCACCAGCCCCATCTCGGCCGGGACTGTCGACTATTTTGATTCGGCTGGCGGCGGCTGGGCTGTTCTCCAGGTAGTAGGTCCAGTGGTGGCCAAACTGCTTGGCAGTGTGCTCAGTACGTCGGCTGGTGGAGTGGATACGGCCTACGGACAAAACGACAACGGCATGGAGGTAAGTTTCTTTGGAGCCTCCTTCAAGTTCACCCTCACGCCTGCCATGGCCTTCAACGTGGTACCCAAACACTCGGAGTCGAAGAAGTTCAACCGCAAGGAGAGCTTCACCATTTCCATGGACCGCAAGAGCCATATCGACTTTGATGTCTATCGCGTGAAGACCGGCACTGACAACGTACAGAACTCCGGCGTGATGGATGTCTTCACCGAGGACAACTTCTACGACCTGGTGGACTACAACGAACCCTATCTGAAGCGCGAGCTCGACATGAACGACATCCGCTATGCACGCAGCTTCGTCTACCGCACACGCGGCGGAGCCACCTGCCGACCTTACGAGGGTGAGCGCACTACGCTCTTCTACCGTCCAGGCACCGTACTCGATGAGCGCACCAAGAAGATTGAGAACCCGCAGGTGAAGCTCGACAAGCGCAGCGTGAGCGGCGTGCCCTACGGCGAACCCGCACGCTTCAAGGCCTACTTCACCAACGAGAGCGAACAGCCCGAGGCAGCTTATCCCTACTTCAACATCTGCCTTGACGAGGCTTCCAACCCGAAGGGCGCCAAGGTGCTGATCGACGGACTGCCGCTCACCGCCACCACACGCACCATCGGAGTGAATCCCGGTGAGATGCTCACCAAGACCATCGAGGTGTATGCCGGCGAAGACTTCGACTACGAGGACATCGGCATCATCATGATCTCGCTCAACGACCCCGATACCAATAACAAGGCCACGTTCAGCGTACACTATCTGCGCACGGCTGGCACGATTGACATCTCGTCGCCGGGCGACAAGTGGGTGATGAACACCGATGCCCAGCAAGATGCTCAGGGATACTTCATGCCTGTGGTCATCAGCGGATACAACAAGAACCAGCATAACTTCGACCACATCGAGTTCCAGTACAAAGAGTCAAACCGTGGCGACGACTACTGGACCAATCTCTGCTCGTTCTATGCCAACGACTCGCTCATGGCATTAGCCAGCGGCAACAAGGCAAAGATTCCCGAGCACGACTACATCACCACCCACTTCTACGGAGAGGGCAACGAGATTGAGAAGGCCTACGACCTGCGTGCCGTACTCTTCTGCCGCAACGGCAACGAGTATCTCACCTCTTCATCGAAGGTGCTCAGCGGCATCAAGGACACCCGCCGCCCACAGCTCTTCGACACGCCGCAGCCTAAGGACGGCATCCTCAATGCCGGCGACAACATCATCTTCGACTTCTCGGAGAACATCGAGTCGAACTACCTCAGCGGCATCACCAACTTCGAGGTGATGGGCGAGACCAACGAGAACAACATCCAGGAGGAACCTTCGCTGAAGTTTGAAGAGAAGAGCTATGCCGAAACCGAGGCACAGCGCAACTTCTCTGACAAAGACTTCACGCTCGACATGATGATCAAGCCCGATACTACAGCCGTTGACATGCCTATCTTCAGCCACGGCATCGACGGACACCGCTTGCAGCTTTGGCTTACAGCCGAGAAATACCTCAAGGTGGTGGTTAACGACTCCACCTACCTCGGCAATAAAAAGGTTACAGGTAGCGGCTTCCACCACATCGCCATGGTTGTCGACAACACCCACCAGCAGCTGCGGCTCTACAACGACTCGCTCGTAGGTGAGTTCGAAGACGTCACCTACAGCGGATACGGCCCCCTCATCTTCGGTGCCACCAACGAGGCCGATGTCTCCACGCGCAAGCACTACAGCGGACGCATGCTGGAAACACGCCTCTGGAGCCGTGCCATGACTCCCGACCTGCTCTTCTCTACCTATTCCGAGCGCCAGCTCACTGGCTATGAGATGGGACTCGTCGACTACTATCCCATGAACGAAGGCGAAGGCCAATACCTCACCGACATAGCCACGGGTGCCCACGCCAAGCTCGTGAACACCTCATGGGCACTGCCGCGTGGCATGTCGCTTCACCTCGACTGGAGCGAGCAGAAGGATGTGAAGGGCATGAAGCTGCTGTCCAAAGCACTGAGCCGCAACGAGGAGTCGGATTACACACTCATGTTCTGGTTCAAGACCGATGTAAGCGGACGAGGAGCACTGCTGAGCAACGGCTCCGGACGTACCACCGACACCCATGCCCGCGATAACTTCTTCATCGGATTCGAGGGAAGCGAACTGAAATACCGCACCAACGGCATGGAACTCGTCATCCCCGGCAACTACAGCGACGGACAGTGGCACCACTATGCCATGACCGTGAACCGTGCCCATCATGTGGCCAACATCTATCTCGACCGTTCTCTGAAGCATAGCTTCTACACCGACTCCCTCGGCGGCATCGACGGCAACGACATTTATCTGGGCAACATGGTATGGTATAATCAGGGTGCCACCGGTGCCAACGTGCTCCACCAGGAGAACGCGCTCACAGGAAACATCGATGAGCTGTGCCTCTTCGGACAGGCTCTGCCGCAATCGCTCATCCAGCGCTACAGCGTCAAGAGTCCGAAGGGCGACGAGAAGGGACTTATCACCTACATGGGCTTCAATCGTCAAGAGCGCATCAAGAATAACGACTACGTGCTCCATCCTTATGCCCTGAACCAGGTCATCAAGAAGAACATCGACGGAACCATCATCGACGAGCACGACTCGCTCTTCGTTGACCCGGTAGCCACTGTCATCACCCACATCGACCAAGATACAGGAGCACCGGTGCAGGCCTTCCAGGAACTGAAGAACCTCACCTACAGCTTCGTGGGACGCGACAACCAGCTCATGGTCAGCCTGAAGGAGAACAACAGCCGCATCAACAAGCGCAACGTCTATGTCACCATCTCCGACATCCCCGACCTCAACGGCAACTACATGGGGTCGCCGGTAACAGCTGCCTTCTATGTCGATCGCAACCCGCTGCGATGGGAAAAGAAGAACGTTGACGTCAAATCCTATCATGAAATGGGACAGGGATTCACCACCCACATCATCAACAACAGCGGAGCTTCCCATACCTACACGCTACAGGGGTTGCCCAAGTGGCTCACAACCAGTAAGGTTTCCGACATCATCGGACCGCAGGAGACCCAGAGTATCGACTTCGAATTAAGCAACGACCTCAATGTGGGCACCTACGACCACGTCATCTACCTTGTTGACGAGGACGACATGTACGAACCGCTCATGCTCAGTATCACCGTCGAAGGCGATGAACCTGGATGGTATGTCAATACCGAAATGAAACACTTCTCGATGAACATCATCGGTCAAGTGCGTCTCGGCAACGACATCGTCACTGACGAGCGCGACATCGTGGCTGCCTTCAATAGCAAAGGCCAATGCTTAGGCGTAAGCAATGTGAGCTTCAATCCGGCTACCTCACAGAGCGAACTCTACCTGACCGTATTCGATTCCACAACCGTCAAGCAACCGCTCAAATTCAAGCTATGGCACTACAAGACAGGCAAGATCATGGTGCTGAGTCCCTCACAGGAGATCAATTTCCAGTCGGGACAGATTGTCGGCAGCATTGCCAACCCCGTCATCTTCAGCGCAGGAAGTTACTATGAGCAGACGCTCTATATATACAAGGGGTGGAACTGGGTATCGCTCAACGTCTATAGCGATGCTTTCCGCAACGGCCTCAACCTGCTCAACAGATTCGATTGGGAGGACGGCGATATTGTTACCGATGACTCCGATAACCTCACGCTCATCTATAAGAACGGACAGTGGCTGTCCAACAAGGGTACTGCCATTGGAAACGCCAGTATCTCGCCAACCAAGAGCTACCGCATCAAGGCCCGCTTCTTTACCAGCGTAGAGATTCCCGGCAACATCATCAAGCAGAATAGTCTGCGCACCATTACCGTGGAACCGGGATGGAACAACATTGGCTATACACCCATGCTCAACCTGCCCATCGAAACCGCACTGGCCCAATACTACGACCATGCCAAGGAAGGCGACGTGGTAAAGAGCCAAGATGAGTTTGCCATGTTCACCGTCAACATGGGCAAGGGAGAATGGCACGGCAACCTGAAGTACATGCATCCGGGACGAGGCTATATGCTCAAGCGTATGGGAGCCGACACCGTGAAGTTCGTCTATCCGTTCTATGAGCCGGGCACCACGTTCTTCGATAACACTTCGGCTGCCAGTCGTGCTTCCAAGGTCATGAACACCGACCACGCCCACACCATGTCGCTCGTGGCCAAGGCTTTCGGTGTCGAACTGGCCGAGGGCGACCGTCTGCTGGCCTTTGTCGACAACGAACTCTGTGGCACTGGACTCCTGAGCGACTCCATCTTCTTCATCAGCATCTGCGGCGACAAGCCTGCCGCCCTCTCCTTCGCCATCGAACGCGACGGCGAGATCATTGCCAAGACTGGCGAGGTGATGACCTACGAAAGCAATGCCGTGAGTGGAACACCCTTGCAGCCCACAGCCATCAACTTTGTGCGCAGCGACACCCTGCCCACCCATGGATGGTACACGCTCGAAGGAATCAAACTCGAAAGCGCTCCCAAGCAAAGAGGCGTATATATTTATAATGGTAAAAAACATATCATCAGATGAAAAAGACAATCCATATCATGATGCTGATAGCAGCCCTCACCATCGCGTGGGGCTGCTCATCAGACTCATCGGACGGCGACACTTACAACCTCAACTACAGTGTCACCACGACAACCGCACGTCCCAACTGGGCTATTGACTGGTATAACAACGAGCCGGCTCCAAACTGGGAGGAACCCAACCAGAACCTCTTTGAGCACTCCATGTATATCATTCTTACACTTCCCGAGAACCTCGTCCCCTTTTCTACCGATGACGACCTGATGGCGGTGTTTATCAACAACGAGTGTCGCAGCGTTGCCAAGGCCAGCCCGTTGGAAGACGGGAGCAAGGTGTACTTCGTCAATACGGTGAGGGGCAACGACACCGACAAAGAGGTGTACTTCACGCTGAAATATTACAGCGGCGGACTGCGCCACACCTTTGTCATTGATGGTACCGATCAGTATGTGCCCGACCTCATCTTGGGCCTTGACGAGGATTTTGTACCCAACATCATGGCAGGCAGCACCAAGTACCCCTATCAGATGGTGATAGAACCGACACTGACCGGACTCGTGCCCTTCACGCCCTCGCCCGACGACCAGATAGCAGTCTTCGTGGGCAACGAATGTCGCGGTGTGGCTCAGCCACAAGACGCCTTGACAATAGTTGTCTATGGACGACATGAAGGCGAAGAGGCAACTATCAGATACTATAGTGCCAAGCAGCAAGCCATCTATACATTCAACGAGCAGTTGACCATTCAGGCCATGTCGCAGCCCATCCCGGTGCAGCTCTCTTTTTAAACCGAGTAACATTTTATAAAAGATACAAATGAAGAAAAAAAGCTTTTGCCGACTCCTCCGGCTCATCCCACTGCCGTTGCTGGCAGTTCCCCTGTTCTTTGCGTCATGTTCGTCTGACGATTCCATGACGCCCATCGACGAAGTCACACCGCCCCAGCGCCCCATCAGCGTTGAGGTGAGCGAGACCCCATTTGGCAATACCACGGAGGCCCGTCAGCTGACCCGTGCCGCCATTACCGACCTCACCTCATTCAGTGCTTTCACAATGACTGCCAATAAGGATAAACTTTCTGTTGAAAAGAAAAATGGCAAGTGGGAGGTCGAAGGCTCTTGGCCAGCTGTTGACAATAATACTTCTGTCAACTTCTATGCTTATAGCAATGGGACCTATAATGACAACAGTGGCATACCTTACATCAGCTTCATCATGGACGAGAATGCTTCTGCCCAGCACGACCTGCTGGTGGCCACCAATACGGTATCCTTCAACGACCATCAGGGGAAAGTTCCCCTCACCTTTGATCATGCCTGCGCAGCAGTGGCGTTTGATGTGAAGATAACTTCCACACTAAAGTCTGGGAAGCTTGGAAACTCATCGTTGACCGTTAATAGTATTGTGCTGCGTAATGTCCAAAATAGGGGCCGTTATAACTTTGGAACATCTTCTTGGAGTGACTTGGATGGCTCTGCCTACTACACGCTAACTAGCGGAAACATGAGCGTTGATACCGTCTTTGTGCCTCTTAGTAGTAATTATCTCTTCGTGATTCCACAGAGTCGTGCTGCCAATGGCACTACGGGAACTTATCTTGAAGTCAACTACGAGCACTCTGGTTCAAAAACAGCTACTATCCCCCTTGCTATCAATTGGGAGGCTGGCAAAAAATACACCGTTAATATTAAACTTGGCACAACTTTAATCCAATGAATAAAAAGATATATATCCAACCCGCTCTGAGCATCGTGCTTCTTAACTCTGACACGCACCTGCTGACAGGAAGTGATATTCAGTTGAGAGGCTATGGCGATGGTGAAACAACTACCGTCGGAGATGCTGAAGAAGATTAATTAGATTATGCAATGAGGTGCCCTAAAAAGTATGCTCTTTTGCTAAGCTTAATATGGCACTTGGCACTCGTAAGTATGCTACTTAGCACTTGTTAATATGGTACTTTTTAAAAGTAGCCTAAACAGTAACAATAATTAGCTTAAATAAAATCAGAAATAAGCTGGTTAGAAACGTGTTTAGGCTACTTATAAACTCTTTTTCAATATTCAAAATATCTTTCAGGAATGTCTTAACTTCTTGTGCTTCTGAAAGAAATACTGAAGGGGGATTCTTTTTCCCGCTCAATGAATCAAAATATTTTTCCGGTGATTTCCTGCTTATCGAATAAGGATAAATCCGAGGGCTGCAATGCCGAGCAATTAAAATGCATATCCCAATGATAATTGCACTTTTTTTGAATAGAAATCATTACCATTATTAAACATCGACGCAATTCCTCTTTGGTAACTAAAGTCAATTATCCAATGATTGAACCATAAGCCTGCGCCTCCATTAAATCCTATATCGTATATTGTGTAGTTCCCGTGGTCTTTCAAGTAACTGATGTCATAAGAGTCTTTGTCCATGGAATCATCATTAAATACTGTTTCGCTTGAGAGAGTTGCAGCCATATCATAACTGAAGAAGCAACCTACATGAAAATCTAAAGCGGTATTCTTGCTTAATTTTGCAATATATCCAATATTCATTGGAGATATCTGAGCATTAAACGCAGTTAGTCTCTCTGTCTGACTTCTTAAAAGGCTCGTTCCTTCCTTCCATCTCATTGATTTCTCATAACCACGCATACTTCCTGATATGGATATTCCAATATAAAAAGGACTATTACCAATCGGCATATCAGCGCCAACAGTCAGTGAACCACCTAGAATGTTCTTGAATTCGCCATAGCACTTTTCTGCAGCCCAATTTGTTTTCTCGTCATCAACCCCTGGTCCTGTTATACCATTAAGACTTAAGCCTGTTCTGGCATACCATACTAGCTCGCCAGAGGAAAATCCCTTGGGAAGTGAAGAGATTTGGGCTTGAGATATAAGCCCATATGTACATAAACATAATAATAAAAATAATCTCATAATTGATACTTGTTTATATAGTTCCAAAATAAAAAGCGTGGACAATTTACATCGTCTACGTTTCTGAGGTATTGGGGATAACCTAAACTGCTTAAACGAGTAAAAGTCCACGCCATCAGGCGCGAACTATCTACTTCAGTTCTTGCAGTTTTCTTCTAATTCCCCAATTTTCAGAAACAAGAATCAAAAGTGGATGTTCAAATCCTATATATCCTTTTTATATTTATCTTAGCCCATAGGCATTCTGTTTTTTAGGGTTATACATTATATGTTATTTTTCTCGCCTCGGCATAGCTCAATCAAACTTGCGCTCTGCTCTCGGCCTCATGAAATGTTCTACATTATTTGTTTGTTCTCCCACTCAAAAATTTAAGCGGCTCTCTCATAAATCAGAATTTTGTCTCGGTTAAAACTCTCATGAGCAAAAGGCTCAAGGTTTCCCTCTGTCACCAAGTCCACTTTGCGATTCAGCAGGCGTTCCAGGTTGCCCCACATACCAAAGAAACGCAATCCAATTGGCTGATTGGGATCAAGAACTATTAAGATGTCTACATCAGAGTCTTCTTTTTGCTCACCTCGTGAGAATGATCCAAAAAGCCATGCCTTCAAAACTGGTTGCGTCTTGAAATATTCGGCTAGCAGATGTGTTATTGCTTGTTGACTCATAATCCTTTCATTTCTTTTTCGCAGCAAAGATAAACAAAAAAGCCGAAAGTGCAAAGCTTTCGGCAAAAATAATTTATGATGCGTTAATGTGATTTCTTTCTATTTATAGAAGTTCTTCTCGAAAGCCGTAAACTCGTCTTGCTTCAAGATGCAACGCTTCCACCATGATTCGATAAAGCCGAATCCATAGCCCATCAGCTGCGTAAAAGCGGCGGGGATAGAGAGCAGACCTACCCAAGGACTGCGGTTGCGGATGCTTGAATCGATGAAGATGACACTGCTATAGAAAAGCAGAGGAAGCAAAGATAGTACACTGAGTGCAAAACCGATGCCTTGGTGCATGTTGTCGTCAGGACGAAGTCCATTGGCATCGAGCCACTCACCCTCAGCATACATGGCAGCACCTAAGCCGAAAAGCAGAAGGCAGCCGATAACGCCCAGCGTGAAAACGGTGGGTAGTAGGTGGACAAGTTTCAATGTTCCTGGGTGACGCTTCTCAAGGTTGATACGAGCAATGCCACTATTATATACCTGACGGAAGAACTTACGGAAGTCGGTACGGCGCTTATGCCATACCCAAGCCTCAGGGATAAGGGCCGTTTTATAACCGGCCTCGACGATGCGATAAGAGAAGTCGATGTCCTCGCCAAAGCGCATCTTGGTAAAGCCTCCCAATTCTTGATAGACCTCACGACGGATACCCATGTTGTAGGAACGGGGGAAAAACTTGTCGAGCTTTTTGCCTTTACCACCACGAATGCCGCCTGTGGTAAAGAAGGAAGTCATAGAGTAGGAGATGGCCTTTTGGATAGGTGTGAATGCTGGGTGCGAGGCATCAGGACCACCGAAGGCATCCTCATTTCTCATTCCACTTTCCACATTCCTCAAATAGTCTTTCGGCAGAACGACGTCTGAGTCAAGTACGATGAGCCATTCACCATTGGCACGCTCGGCACCGTAGTTGCGGGTCTGCCCTGGACCGCTATTCTCTTTAAAGTAATAATGCAAATCAAGGATGTCTGCGTACTTGTCGCAGACATCCTTGCATGGTTTCTTCGATCCGTCTTCTACAATGATAACCTCGAAATCCTTTACCTCTTGATGACAGAGGCTTTCTAACAATTCATCGACCTCATCAGGACGATTGAAGACAGGAACGATGATAGAATATTTCATTCTTATTCCTTTGCGCGAGCCAGATATGAACCGTCGCGAGTGTCAACCTGAATCAGGTCGCCCTCGTTGATAAACAGGGGAACGCGAACCTCAACACCAGTCTCAAGAGTAGCGGGCTTCAGGGTGTTGGTAGCGGTGTCGCCCTTGATGCCGGGCTCTGAGTGAGTAACGCGCAGGATGGTCTTCACGGGCATTTCAGCATAGAGAATAGTACCATCGGTGGTGTCAGAAACAACCTCCACGATGTCGCTCTCCTTCATGAACTCGTGACCGATAACCAACTCGTTGTCGATGGGAATCTGCTCGAAGGTCTCCTGATTCATGAAGATACGACCAGATTGATCCTCGTACAGATACTGGTAGGGGCGACGCTCGATGATAACGTCCTCCAGTTTCTCACCAATGTTGAAACGACGCTCAAGCACACGGCCATCGCTTACGTTCTTCAACTTGATAATCATGATGGTATTGCCCTTACCTGGCTTGCGATGCTGGAAATCGATGCAAACCCAAATGGCGCCGTCCATGCGAATGGCGGTACCTTTCTTAATGTCTTGTGAGTTAATCATATAAATATAAATAATGTATTTTGTTATTTTCGGGTGCAAAGGTACGAAATATTTCTTAATTCTTGATTCATAATCCATAATTTTTTGAGAAAAATTTGTGTAATTCAAAAGATTTGTGTAATTTTGCAGCCCGAAATGTGGTGTAGTACCATATTTTTAGTCTGAATAACAACAAAATAAACAAATAATAAAGCAATGAAAAGAACATTTCAGCCGCACAATCGTCGCCGCGTAAACAAGCATGGTTTCCGCGAGCGCATGGCCACAAAGAATGGCCGTCGCGTCCTGGCTTCTCGCCGTGCAAAGGGCCGCAAAAAGTTGACCGTTTCTGACGAGCGTCACGGAAAGTAAACCATTACTTGGTACACGACCGATAGACGGGATGAGGCATTTGGCTTCATCCCGTTTATTTTTTAAGAAAAACAAGTTTTCCTTTTGTTTTTTGCTCACTTAATCGTAGCTTTGACCTATCGGTCTAAGATACTTTCGTTCGAAAAATCAAAGAAAAACAAGTTTTCCTTTTGTTTTTTGCTCACTTAATCGTATCTTTGCAATCAGAAAGCAATAGACAGAATGAGTATAAAAGAATTTGCAGCGAAAATAAAGGCTCCTATCTTGTGGGGCAACCTGTTGGCCATGCTGGTGGTTATTGTCCTTTTGTGCTTCGGTGTGATGTGGTGGCTGAATAGCTATACCCATCATGGTGAGGGTATTGAGGTGCCTGATCTATACGGTATAACGCATAAAGTGGCTGTTCAGAAGTTGGACTCTATAGGCCTGGTTGTCGTGGCTAACGACTCTTCTTATGTTGAAGGCCTGCCCGCTGGTGCCATCATCCAACAGAACCCTGCTTATGGCATGAAGGTGAAGGCTGGTCGTGTGGTTTATGTGACCATCAACTCATTGACGATGCCATGTGAGAAAATCCCTGATCTGATAGATAACTGTAGCTATCGTGAAGCTGAGGCTCGCTTGAAGTCGCTTGGCTTTGAGTTGTTGGCACCGAAACTCATAGAAGGTGAGAAAGACTGGGTGTACGGCATCCAGTATAGAGGTCGTAGCCTGATGTCGGGTGAGAGTGTTCCTCGTGAATCGGAGTTGACCCTGATTATTGGCAATGGCGCTACAGGTGAAGAACGCGTGATGGAGGAAGTGACCGGCGAGGAGGATAACTTCTCTGCCGATGATATTGATGATTTCCTGGAGGTGATAGAATAAAATGCGCATGGAAGACGAAATGCTGATTGAGGATGATGAGCTGGAGTTGCTGGAAGGTGAGGAAAAAACTGATGGCGACCAGGCGCTCTATGAGCATCTGCGGATAGAAGTAGACCGCGGACAAGTTCCCCTGCGCATCGATAAATACCTGACAGAACACACGCAACATTCTTCACGTAACCGTATTCAGCAGGCTGCTGATGCGGGTTTCCTGTTTGTTAATGATCGTCCGGTAAAGAGCAACTACAAGGTGCGCTCAGGTGATGTCATCACGTTGATGCTTGACCGTCCGCATTTTGATACCACGATAGAGCCAGAGGATATTCCTTTGGATGTGCGTTATGAAGACGATGACCTGATGGTTATCTATAAACCGGCAGGTATGGTGGTGCATCCGGGATGTGGAAACTTCCACGGCACATTGGTACATGCCATTGCTTGGCATCTGCGCAATCTGCCCAGTTATGATCCTAACGACCCGCAGGTAGGACTGGTACATCGTATTGACAAGGATACCAGTGGACTGCTTGTTGTGGCTAAGACGCCTGAGGCAAAGTCGAACTTAGGAAAACAATTCTTCTATCATAACACCCATCGCAGTTATAATGCCCTGGTATGGGGTAACTTCGTTGAGGACGAGGGACGTATCGAGGGAAATATAGGACGTGACCCCAAGGACCGCCTCCGTATGGCGGTGTACCCCCCTGATTCGGAGGTGGGTAAACCCGCCGTCACTCATTACAAGGTAAAGGAACGCTATGGCTACACCACGTTGGTGGAGTGTGTGCTTGAAACGGGACGAACCCATCAGATTCGTGCTCACATGAAGCATATCGGTCATCCGCTGTTTGCCGACGAGCGTTATGGCGGCGACCAGATTCTGCGTGGTGAGCGTACGGCTTCGTATAAAGCTTATATACAGAACTGCTTTAAGCTCTGTCCGCGCCAGGCTCTGCATGCCCGCACCTTAGGCTTCGTTCATCCCCGTACTGGAGAGCAGATGGATTTTACGAGTCCGTTGCCCGATGATATGGCAGCGCTGATAGAGAAATGGCGTAACAGATTGAAAACTCAAGAATTAAAAGAAAATTAATAATACATACTATGCAACAAGTGAAACGCACAATTGCCATCGTCTGTGGTGGCGACTCTTCTGAGCACGATGTATCTTTGCGCTCGGCTCAGGGGCTTTATTCGTTTTTTGACAAAGAACGCTATAATGTCTATGTGGTAGAGATGAAAGGTACCGATTGGCAGGTCTATCTGCATGATGGTACCACTACACGCATGACAGTTCATGATTTCTCATTTAAAGAGGAAGGAAAAAAGCGTACTTTCGACTATGTCTATATCACCATTCACGGTACTCCCGGTGAGAATGGTATCCTGCAGGGCTTCCTGGAAATTCTGCATATCCCCTATAGCACCAGTGGTGTGCTGGTTGAGGCGCTGACATTCGACAAGTTCGTGCTGAACAACTACCTGCGTGGCTTTGGCGTGAAGGTAGCTGATAGCGTGTTGGTACGTCGCGGACAGGAGAAGAAGATCAGTAAGAAGGAGATTATCGATATCGTTGGTATGCCTTGTTTCGTGAAACCCGCTAACGACGGAAGTTCGTTTGGCGTATCAAAGGTAGTGAAGCCCGATCAGTTGGCTGCTGCTATCCGCAAGGCCAGCTTGGAGAGCGACGAGGTGATGATTGAGCAGTTCTTGGAGGGTACCGAGATTTCTATCGGTTGCTACAAGACGAAGAATAAGTCGGTGGTATTCCCTGCTACTGAGGTGGTCAGCGAGAACGATTTCTTTGACTACGACGCCAAGTATAATGGTCAGGTGAAGGAGATTACGCCTGCTCGTCTTCCAGAGGATACCGCTAAGCGTGTGGCTGAGATTACCAGTCATATCTATGACATCCTGCATTGTAATGGTATCATCCGTATTGACTACATCATCTCGAAGGACCAGCAGATCTCTATGCTTGAGATCAATACCACTCCTGGTATGACACCTACCAGCTTCATTCCCCAGCAGGTACGTGCCGCAGGTCTGTCAATGACAGATGTGTTGACTGATATCGTTGAGAATCAATTCTAAGAGATTATGGTAGAAGGAATAGAGCAGTTTAATGAGATTCGGCCTTATGAGCCGGAGGAGATGAAGCAGGCGTTCAATGATTTATTGAACGATCGCCAGTTTAATCTTATTATGAAGGGATTCGCACCCTGGCTGCCTAAATTCCTTCGTAATGGTGTGTTGCGCCTGGCTTTCACTGGGGTGAAATCGCCACTTGACTTCCAAAAGCGCTTTATGAAGCCCGTAGTGCAGTATATCATCCGCAAGCATACGGATGGATGTACGTTTGACGACGCAGCGCTAAAAACTAATCATACCTCTCAATTCTCACCTCTCAGTTCACAGTTTGACAAGCGCTACACCTTTGTCAGTAACCATCGTGACATTGTTCTCGACTCTGCCTTCCTGGATTTGCTATTGTTTAAGAATGGCTATCCCACCACAGTGGAGATAGGCATTGGTGATAACCTGCTGATTTATCCTTGGATTAAGCGCTTGGTGCGTATGAACAAGGCCTTCACGGTGCGTCGTGGCTTGTCTGCTCACGAGATGTTTGAAAGCAGTCAGCTGATGAGCCGTTATATCCATTTCGCTGTCACTAAGAAGTGTGAGAATATCTGGATAGCACAGCGCGAGGGACGTGCCAAGGATTCTGATGACCGCACGCAGGAGTCTGTCTTGAAGATGCTGGCTATGGGTGGCGACCTGAAGGAGTTGAATATCGTTCCTCTGACTATCAGTTATGAGTTTGACCCTTGCGACTACCTGAAGGCTCAGGAGTTTCAGCAGAAACGTGATAATCCCGTTTTCAAGAAAAGTAAGCAGGATGACCTCGATAATATGAAGACGGGTATCTTGGGCTATAAAGGACGCGTGAAATACCACTGCGGCACGCCTATCAACCAATGGATTGACGAACTGGCCGAACTGCCCAAAAATGAGTTCTACTCTCAGTTGGCTAAGCGCATGGACAAGGAGATACATCGTGGCTATACGCTTTATCCCTGCAATTACATTGCCCTCGACGAACTGAATGGCAATACGGAGCAGAGCAGTCATTATACGGCTGCAGATATCCAACGTTTTGACACTTATCTGAAAGGACAGTTGGCAAAGGTGAAACTGCCTAATAAGGATGAGGCTTTCCTGCGTCAGAAGATGCTGGAGATGTATGCTAATCCTGTCAAGAATAAGATGATAAGTGAAAGGTGAGAGATGTGATGAGAGAAAAACGAGGAATAGTAGAAAAGTGGGGAATGAGATTTTTTCTCATTTCTCATTTCTCATTTCTCATTTTTTTTGCTGCTTGTACTCAGGACACTTACGAGAAAGGCGAGGGTGCCCTGTCGGCCATGGTGGCAGAGATGGGCGATGGCTACACAGCCTCTGATAAGAAAGTGACGCGTTTCGTGACCGATGATGGCGCTGCATTCTCTGTGAGTAACCCTTTCTCTTCAAGTCTGATGCCCAAGGCGGATACTGTCTATCGTGCCATCTTCTATTATGTCAAGGATGGCGAGAAAGCAGAGGTGAAGGGACTGAACAAGGTGCTTGTCGTTTCGCCCCATCAGGTGAAGGATATGAAGACCGATCCCGTTCGTTTTGAGAGCGCATGGGTGGGAAAGTCCAAAAGCTATTTGAATCTCTCTGTCTACCTGATGCAGGGTTATACGGAGGATGAGGAGGCCGTTCATAAAATAGGTTTCCGCCGTGATTCGTTGTATCAGAATGCTGACGGCACCAAGACGCTCCGTTTGACACTTTATCATGATCAGGCGGGTATGCCCGAGTATTATTCGCAGCGCTTTTATCTCAGCGTCCCGTTGCAATCGTTTGGCGTTGACTCCGTTTGGCTGGATGTCAATACCTACAACGGATGGGTAGAGAAACGCATCAAGCTATAGGAAAACAAAGAGAGACTGCTTTAAAGGCAGTCTCTTAATGTTTTCAGGTCCTCATCAGTTGTTGCCCAACTGGTAACAAAACGACAGATGGTGCTTTTCTCATCGTAAGGTCCCCAATGGGTGAACTGTATCTGCTTCTCCAGTCGCTCTACTTCCTCATTGGGCAAGATGACAAACTGCTGATTGGTGGGTGAGTCAAGATAGAACTCATAGCCGTGCTCTTGAAACAGTTGCTTCATCTGCATGGCTTTTTCTATGGCATGACGTGCCAACTTGAAATAAAGATTATCGGTGAACAGCGCCTCAAATTGCAGACCAATCAGTGCGCCTTTGGCAATCACAGCTCCGTGCTGCTTCTGGATAGAGAAGAAATGCTTGTGGGCATTACCATGGGTGAATACCACAGCTTCGCCGCAGAGAGCGCCAATCTTTGTACCGCCAATATAGAACACGTCACAATGGCGAGCCAGATAGGGCAGGGTGATGTCGCAGCCTTCTGCCATCAGTCCGTAGCCCAGACGGGCGCCATCTATATAAAGAGGTATGTTGAAGTTACGGCAAACCTGATAGATATCATCCAACTCCTTAGCGGTATAAAGCGTACCGAGTTCGGTGGGGAAGGTGATATAGACTAGTCCTGGATGTACGGCATGATTCCTGTTGCCATCAGCCATGAAGTCATCGAGATATTTCTTCAGAACACGTGCCTCCATCTTTCCCTGCGAATCGGGCAGGGTGATAATCTTGTGTTCCGTAAACTCTACGGCACCAGCTTCGTGTACGTTGATATGACCTGTGCCCACGCAGATGACACCTTCATACTGATAGAGCATGGAGTCGATGGTGGTGGCATTGGTCTGTGTGCCGCCTGTCAGGAAGAATATCTGAGCATCAGACAGTCCGCAGGCTTCACGTATACGTTGCTTGGCACGTTCTGAAAAGTCGTCGAAGCCGTAAGGCGTAGGACGAGCGTTGTTGTGTTTTACAAGGGCATCCAACACTAAAGGATGGGCGCCGTTGTCATAGTCGCATTCAAAGGATAACATATCTAATTTATTTTTTACTTTTAGTGACTACATACGATAATCCCATCGATAGTAGCAGGGTGCCGAAGATGAAGACCAGTGACCAGACGGTTGGCACTTCAATATGGGGCATGTTTAGGTCGTAACCCAGCCATGCGGCTCCGGCATTAATGTATTCGTTCATGGCCAGCAGCATCTTGATACCTACAAAGATGAGGATGATGCCCAGCCCGTATTTCAGATAAGTGAAATATTTTGCCACAGCAGCCAGTGCGAAATAGAGTGCACGCAGACCGAGGATGGCAAAGATATTTGAGGTGAGCACGATAAACGGGTCGCGACTCACGGAGAAGACGGCGGGGATAGAGTCTACGGCAAAGGCCACATCGGTGGTCTCGATAACCAAGAGGGTGATGAACAATGGCGTAGCGACACGTCGCATTCTCTTTCCACTTTCCTCTAATACAAAGAATTTCTCCTCGTGCATCTGGTCGGTCACGGGGAAGAATTTCTTAAACAGCCTGACGATGACGTTTTGTGACGGGTCGCTTTGTTCCTCGTCGTTATGTCCAAACATCTTGCTGCCTGTGTATAGTAGGAACAGACCGAAAAGACCCAGTATCCACTCGAACTGCTCTACCATCGCTGCACCGGCAAAGATAAAGATGCTGCGTAGCACCAAGGCACCAAAGATACCCCAGAAGAGTACCTCATGCTGATATTTCCTGTCAACACTGAAGAAAGAGAAGAGCATCAGGAATACAAAAAGGTTGTCCATCGATAGCGATTTCTCTATCAGATAGCCAGCCAGGAATTCCATCGCTTTCTCGTGGGATTCCACGGGATACAGGAAGTAGATACCAGCGCAGAATACAAGCGATACGCCTATCCAGACGCCAGTCATCTTCAGGGCTTCCTTGATGCTGACCTCATGTTCGCCTTTCTTGCCGAACATCTTCAGGTCAGCAATCAGCATGATAAATACTAAGACGTAGAATAGAATCCACGCCCAGAGAGGGAGTATGTCCATATTTAAAGAGCCTCCAACATTCGTTTCAATACTACAGAACAGCTGATTTCACGGTTGGCAGCCTCAGGAATAACCAGTGAGTTCTTAGACTCAATCACATCGTCGGTCACGATGAGGTTGCGGCGTACGGGCAGACAGTGCATGAACTTACCGTTGTTGGTCCATGACATGTGTTCTGTATCTACAGTCCATGAGCGGTCCTCACAGGTAATCTTTCCATAGTCGGCCAGATTGGTCACACCTGGATTACTCCAGTTCTTGGCATAGATGAAGTCGGCACCTTCGAAGGCTTTTTTCTGATCATACTCTACGCGGGCATTTCCTACAAACTTCGGATCGAGCTCATAACCCTTAGGATGCGTGATAACCAGATCCACATCTTCGGCGGCGTTCATCCACTCAGCAAAGCTGTTGGGAACGGCCTGAGGTAAAGCACGGCAATGAGGAGCCCAAGTCAAAACGACTTTTGGCTTCTTCACGGTCTTGTGCTCTTCGATTGTAATCAAGTCGGCAAAAGCCTGCAAGGGATGCACGGTAGCTGTCTCCATGGCGAAGACGGGCTTGCCTGAATATTTGATGAACTGATTCAGCACCGTCTCGGCATAGTCGTATTCACGGTCGGTGAGACCAGCAAATGAGCGCACGCCAATGATGTCGCAGTAGCAACCCATCACGGGGATGGCCTCCAACAGGTGCTCACTCTTGTCACCATCCATGATAACACCACGCTCAGTCTCCAGTTTCCAGGCACCAGCGTTCACGTCGAGCACGATGACATTCATGCCCAGGTTCATAGCTGCCTTCTGTGTGGAGAGGCGGGTACGTAGTGAGTTATTGAAGAAGATCATCATCAGGGTCTTGTTCTTGCCCAGATGCTGATACTTATAACGATCGTTTTTAATCTCGAATGCCTCGACCATCGCCTTATCCAGCGGGCCCAGGTCCTGTACGTTTATGAAGCTTTTCATATCTTTTATCTCTTAATTCTTATCTCTTAACTCTTAATTCTTAATTCTTAATTCTTAACTCTTAACTCCTTATCTGTCCTTCGCCTTCAATCAGCCACTTGTAGGTGGTAATCTCTTCAAGTGCCATAGGGCCGCGAGGACCAAGCTTCTGGGTAGAGATGCCAATCTCGGCACCAAGCCCGAACTGGGCACCATCGGTGAACGAGGTCGGCGCATTCCAATAGACACAGGCGGCATCGACATGGGCTTGGAATTGGCGGGCGGCCGCTTCATTCTCGGTGACGATGGCCTCGCTATGACCGCTGCCGTGCTGGTCAATATGATCGAGAGCCTCCTCCAAAGAATTGACGATGACGACATTCATCTTGTAATCCATGAATTCGGTGTCGTAGCGACTTTCGTCATTGAAGAAGAACTCCACCTTTCCTTTCATCGGAGCCAGCAACTCGTCCAGCTCACGCTCCCTGTCTTTATGGACGAGCAGCGTGTCGAGCGCATTACAAACACTGACGCGGCGGGTCTTCGCATTATTGACAATGGCCTTTCCTTTCTCCAAGTCACCATCCTTGTCGAAATAAATATGCACCACGCCAGCACCCGTCTCAATAACAGGGATGCGGGCCGTATCACGTACGAAGTCGATGAGCTTGCGTCCACCACGAGGGATGCAGAGATCTACGTATCCTACTGCATTCAGCATCTCGCCTGTAGCCTCGTGGGTGGCAGGCAGCAGAGCTACGACATCCTTTGATACACCGTATCTCTCAAGTATCTCATGAATTAGAGCCACCTCCTCACGATTCGAACTGTCAGCGTCCTTGCCGCCTTTCAGTATGCAGGCATTACCACTCTTGAAACAGAGTGAGAAGACATCGAATGTAACGTTAGGACGAGCCTCGTAAATCATGCCAATCACACCGAAAGGCACACTCACACGACAGAGACGCAGTCCGTTGGGCAGCGTCTTCTGCTTGGTGACATGCCCCAGTGGCGAGGGTAGGGTGGCCACGTTGCGCATGTCGCCAGCAATACCTTCCAGTCGGCTGTCCGTCAGTTGCAATCGGTCGTAGAGTGGATTCTCCTTCTCCATCTTCGCCAAATCCTCTGCGTTAGCCTTCAGGATTCTCTCCTTCTGAGCAATAATGGCGTCAGCCACAGCATTCAGAATCTCGTTGCGCTGGGCATCGCTGAGCATAGCCAAACTCTTGCTGGCACGCTTTGTACGTTCAAAAATCTCTTTTAGCATGTCTTGAAAATAGTATGTGGTGTGTTGTCTGGTTGTTCCATCAAGTCAACCAGAATGTTTTCACGCTTGCCGTTGGCAATGATGACGCGGATGCCTGAGGCCTGAATCTTAGAGGCAGTGGCATATTTTGATTGCATACCGCCGCGACCGGCAGAACTCTTCTCCGTTTGGATATACTGTGAGAGGTCTGTGCCGGGTGCTACCTCTTTGATGAGTTGTGACTGCGGGTCGGCAGGATTGCCGGTATAGATACCGTCGATGTTTGACAGCAGGATGAGCGTGTCGGCCTTCATCATCTGTGCGATGAGTCCTGACAGTTCATCGTTATCAGTGAACATCAGCTCCGTCACGGATACGGTATCGTTTTCATTCACGATAGGAAGGACACCATTTTCAAGCATCACGCGCATACAAGCTTGCTGATTCTGATATTGTTCGCCCGGCTGGAAGTTCTCCTTCATGGTGAGCACCTGTCCTACATGAATATGATATTCACGGAAGAGATCGTAATAAAGGCCTATCAGTTTGGCTTGTCCCATTGCTGAGAATAGCTGACGTTGTTCTACCGAGTCAAGCTCATGCTCTATATCCAGTTCGCGACGTCCGCAAGCCACGGCACCTGATGATACCAGGATTATCTCGCACCCTTTGGAACGTAGCCAGGCTATCTGGTCGACGAGTGCCGACATACGCGTGACATCCAGTCGGCCGTCAGGGCGTGTCAACGCATTGGAACCGACCTTAATGACTAATCTTCTCTTCATCGTGTATCCTTTTATCGATAAAATATAACAATCTGCTGCAAAATTACGAAGAAAAATTGTAATTTTGCACCCTCATTAAGAAAAAGATTAAGAAAGTAGCACTTTTATTAGTATGTTTGAAGTGATGATAACCCTTTTTGTCATTGTCGTAGTAGGATATGCGGCAGGCAAAATGAATTATATGGGAGGCGAGTTCGACCGGAAGCTGTCAAGCCTGGTCATCAACTGGACCTGTCCGGCACTGATTCTCTCTTCTGCCATGACGGGTGATTTGCCCGATCGCCGTTATATTCTCCCTTTGTTGGGCATCAGCGCTTTCACGTATGTGGTGCTGACCATTGCAGCGTGGGCGCTTTCCCGTGTACTGACCCGTAAGATTGACGAGCGGGGTGTGGTGGCCTTTGCCTTGGTATTCGGAAATGTAGGCTTTATGGGCTATCCCGTGGTGGCGAGCATCTTCGGCAATCAGGCGGTGTTCTATGCTGCCGTGCTCAATGTGGTCAACACGTTTGCAGTCTTCACCATTGGCACCGTGATGATTACGGGGGGTGAAGGACCTAATCGTCAACGTTTTAATAAGAAGGTGCTCTACAGCACGCCGATGCTCTCGGCTTATCTGTCCATGCTGATTGTGGCGCTTGGCATTGATAATATCCCAGGTTATGTCAGTCAGCCCCTCACAATGATTGGTAATATAACCGTGCCTGCTGCCCTGCTGATTATCGGTTCGTCGATGTCGCAACTGCCCCTGCGTGCCTTGATGGGAAATGTGACGGTCTATGCCACGACGCTGTTCCGTCTGGCCCTGTTGCCTGTCGGCGTGCATTTTCTGTGCTTGGCACTGGGCTTCGACCCCTATGTGACCAGTATCAACACGGTAGTGATAGCGATGCCTGTGGCTACCTACGGCACCATCCTCTGCCTGAAATACAACCGTGATACAACACTGATAGCAGAGTTGACGTTTATCACAACTCTGCTATCCATGATGACGATACCATTGCTGGTATTATTGTTGAGGTAACTTCAGAAAGGAGATATTATTTCTGACTGTCTTTCTGTCTGATTTCCACGCGGCGAATCTTTCCGCTGATGGTCTTTGGCAGTTCGTCTACAAACTCGATGATACGTGGGTATTTGTAGGGCGCCGTCACCTTCTTGACGTGCTGCTGCAGCTCCTTCACCAGGTCGTCGCCAGCTTTGTCCTTCCACTCCTTACCCAGTACGATGGTAGCCTTGACCACCATGCCGCGTACATCATCGGGCACACCCGTGATAGCACACTCCACAACGGCGGGGTGGGTCATCAAAGCGCTCTCTACCTCGAACGGACCGATGCGGTAACCTGATGACTTGATCACGTCGTCGATACGACCCTCGAACCAGTAGTAGCCGTCCTCATCGCGCCAAGCCATGTCGCCAGTGTGATAGAGTCCGTCGTGCCATGCCTCACGAGTCTTCTCTTCGTCACGATAATAACCCTTAAACAGACCAACGGGCTTCTTGTCGCCTACGCGGACGACAATCTCACCTTTCTCACCATCCTCGCACGGCGTACCATCGGCACGGATCAGGTCGATATTGTACTGGGCATTGGGAATACCCATAGAACCGGGTTTCGGTTTCATCCAGGGGAAGGTGCCCAGTGTCATGGTGGTCTCGGTCTGTCCGAAGCCTTCCATGATGTTGAGGCCAATCAGTTCCTTGAGCTTATCGAATACAGCAGGGTTCAGTGCCTCGCCGGCTGTGCAGCAGTACTGCAGTGAAGACAGGTCGTACTTCGACAGGTCTTCACGAATCATAAAGCGGTAGATGGTGGGAGGTGCACAGAACGAGGTGACCTTGTATTTCTCCATCTGGCGCAGCAGCGTGTCGGCATTGAACTTCTCGTGGTCGAACACGAATACCGTTGCACCGGCAAACCATTGTCCGTAAAACTTACCCCAAACGGCCTTACCCCAACCCGTATCGGCTACGGTGAGGTGCAGCGAACCCTCGTGCAGGTTGTGCCAGAAGCAGCCCGTGGTGAGGTGTCCCATGGCATAGAGATAGTCGTGGGCCACCATCTTGGGTTCGCCACTGGTACCGCTGGTGAAGTACATAATCATCGTGTCCTCGTTGTTGTTGACGAAGGCAGGACGCACGAACTTCGGTGCTTGCTTCCACTCTGCCTGCCAATCGCGGAAACCTTCAGGAATGGGTTTGCCGTGATCTGTCACGGTGATATATTGTTTTACCGATGGACTCTCTGACATAGCCAGTTGAATCTGTCCGGTGACGTATGCATCGTCCACGCAGATGATAGCTTTTACAGAGGCGCGAGTATTGCGATAGATGATATCTTTCTTCGTGAGCATGTGGGTGGCTGGAATCACGATAGCACCAATCTTACACAGGGCCAGCATGATGATCCACCACTCGTAACGGCGTTTCAGAATCAACATCACGGGGTCGCCCTTGCCGATGCCGAGTGACTGCAGATATGAGGCAGCCTGGTCGCTCTGCTCTTTCAGTTGTGCGTAAGTGGCACGAATCTCCTCGCCTTGGTCGTTGGTCCAAAGCAGTGCCAGTTTCTCGGGTGCCTCTGCAGCCCATGCGTCCATCACGTCGTAAGCAAAGTTAAAGTGCTCGGGGATGATGAACTCTAAATTCTTATTGTAATCCTCAACAGACTCGAAATGTGTCTGCTTTAAAAATCTTTCTATCATTTGATTAATTCAATTAGCAATTAGTAATAAGTAATTACTAATTATTCTACTGTAAATGCTAAGAATTTCACGGCTTTATCGCCCATAGCCAACATGCCGTGTGGCTTGGTGGCATCGAAATAGATGCTGTCGCCCTCTTCTAGAATGATGGTCTTACCGGCGATGTAGAGTTCCATCTTGCCTTCGAGTACCAGGTTGAACTCCTGACCGGGGTGTGAGTTCTTATACACCACCTGTGCCTCTGGCTTGGGCTCTACGGTGACGATGAAGACATCAGCCTTGTGGTTTACAAAACCGCCCACCAGACTCTGGTATTTATACGCCTTGGTGCGCTCGATGCTCATGCCCTGACCCTTACGTGTCACGTAGTATGACTTCATGTGAGGTGCCTCGGCAAAGATCAATTCCTCGGTTGATACGCCGTATTTGTGGGCTATCTTCATCAGGTTCGAGATGGTGATGTCCATCTCGCCAGCCTCTATCTTCTCATATTTATCCGCTGAGATGCCAATGGTGTCGGCCATCTCGCTTACGGGGATATCGAGTACGTCGCGCAATCCGCGCAGACGCTCACCTATTTGTTTCAACTGCTCGTCCATTTTTCTTAACTCTTAATTCTTAACTCACTTCGCTCCCGCTTTCAATCCTCTAATCACCGCACTGGTGAATCCGGCATGCTCCATTTCGTTCAATCCCTTGATGGTCACGCCGCCAGGAGTTGTTACTAAGTCGATGGCTGCCTCGGGGTGCAATCCGCTGGCCTCCAGCAGTTTCACGGCACCCAGCATTGTCTGCATCACAATCTCCTTGGCTTGGTCGGCCTTGAAGCCCAGTTCCACACCTCCTTCTGAGGCAGCACGCACATAGCGCATGGCGTAGGCAATGCCACAAGAGGCGAGGGTAGTGCCTGCAGCCAGGTGTGCCTCGTCGGTAAACAGGGTATTTCCCATGGCATCGAAGATGGCCTTCACTGTGTCTGTTTGTTGCTGTGACACAGCGCCACACTGAACGAGGAACGTCATAGATGCCAGCTCTGCGATGGCGATATTGGGGATGCAGAGGAAGAGCGCAGGACACTGCGTGCCCAGCCATTCCTGAATGCTTGCCGACTTCACGCCAGCGGCAATCACCACGAGAATCTGCTTCTCGGGGTTCAGACTCTCCTTGATACCTTTTAGTACGGTCTCTACCAACCAGGGCTTTACGAATACCATCACCACATCGGCTTCTTTCGCAGCTGCTGCGTTGTCGGTGGTGGTGCGGATGCCCTGTGCAGAGAATTTCTTCAGTACGGCCTCTGCGGGGTCGCTTACCATAATGTCTTTGTTGTCGAAGTAGTCGGCCTTGACCATGCCTTCTACGGTGGCGCCGCCCATGGCTCCTGCGCCAATCACTGATATTTTCATAATGCTTTCTGTAAACGTTCTACAAATTCATCTGCCTCGGCCTTGGTGAAGGTCAATGGTGGCAACAGGCGGAGTACGTTCTCGCCTGAACATCCTGTGAAGACGTGCTGCTCGTAAACCAAGCGCTGGCGTACGGGCTTCTGCGGGGTGAACAGTTCGATACCTATCATGAGGCCACGACCACGCACCTCTTTAATCTTATCGTTCTTCAGGTTGCGAATCTTCTCCATCAGGTATTCGCCCACCTCGTGAGCATTCTCCACCAAGTTCTCCTGCTCTATCACGTCGAGCACCGACAGCGCTGCCGTGCAAGCCAGGTGGTTACCGCCAAAGGTGGTGCCCAACTGTCCGTAGACGGGCTGGAACTCAGGAGAGATCAGCACGGCACTCATGGGGAATCCATTGCCGATACCCTTTGCCACGGTGATGATGTCGGGCTTGATGCCCAGCCACTGGTGTGCAAAGAACTTACCACTGCGTCCGTAGCCGCACTGTATCTCGTCGCAGATCAACACGGCACCATAGCGCTTGCAGGCGTAGGCCAGTTTCTGAGCAAACTCAGGCGTGGCCATCTGGATGCCGCCCACACCCTGAATGCACTCCAGGATAACGGCTGCGATGCCGCCGCGAGTCAGTTCGCGCACCCAAGGCTCGATGTCGTTGAGGGGCAGGAAGCGCACATGATGATTATCGTTGATGGGTGCCACAATCTTGGGGTTGTTGGTCACCTCTACGGCCAGTGACGTACGACCGTGGAAGGCCTTTTCGCACGACAGCACGCGAATGTTACCTGTCTTAAACGACGCCAGTTTCAGCGCGTTCTCGTTGGCCTCGGCACCGCTGTTCACCAAGAACAACTGGTAGTCCTCGTAACCACTGATCTTGCCCAGACGCTCTGCCAGCTCCACCTGCAACTTGTTCTGCACGGAGTTGCTGTAGAATCCCAGCTTCTGCAACTGACCATTCAACTTCTCCACATAGTGAGGGTGACAATGACCGATGGAAATGACGGCGTGTCCGCCGTAAAGGTCCATGTATTCCTGACCTTTGTCGTCCCATACCTTACAACCTTGGCCCTTGACGATGTTGACGTCGAAAAGGGGATAAACGTCAAATAATTGCATATTGTTACGTTTTTGTGAATATTTGCGGGCAAAGATACAAAAAAATCCCGAATTACCTGCATGTTGTACTGGATTTTTGGATAAAAGTGTCAAAAAGGCATTGTACAGCAATTCCACGAGTTGCAGAACTCTCATTTGCCACTTTTTTATTGTATTTGTCTTCATATTTGTATTGTTTGTAAATATTTTTTTGAATGGTTTTTAAATGATGCTCTCGTGTCGAATCTCCGAGGTGGTTTTATGCTCTGGGCAGCCCGCAAATTCTGTCAGGCCTGAAAACATTTTTGCGCTCGCCCGTGCGCCGTTCTCTCATCAATTTCAACACTGCAAAGGTAAACAAATTTCGTTGCGGTCTACGAATACTTCCTGAAATAATTTCTATTTTTTCTGGAGGGTGGTCATGAGTGTCATGTGTCACGAGTGTCATCAAGCTTTTCGGAGTGCGAAAGTACGCATAATATATATAAATTATAATTTATATATATTATGAGCAGGAAATCCCCCCTCCCAACTTAAAATCCTTAATGACACTCTTGACCTAATGACCTTAATGACACATCGCAGTGTGGTGTACTCCCCTAAAAAAGTTGAATGGTTTTTGCTATAACCCTGCCATAGGTTGAATGCCCTTTAGGGTACCTCATCCAAAACCCTGGCAGAAGTTGAATGATTCTCTCTTAACCCTTATTTTTGTTGAATAGGCTCCGCGGAAAGCTGTTCAATCATATTTAGGGTTTGCGGCGCAAAGGTACATGCTCCTTCTGATATTTCCAAATTTTCGAGATTTTTTTCTCTGTAACTGGTCCATTTCTTCTTTATTCTACCCATGCAAGAGGCTGCCTGACGTGGCGTCATGTTGTTCAGTGAGAGGTGCGGGCGCAAGTTGTTGTAGAAGGCCACAGCCTTTTCCATTGCCCTTCTTACTTCGCCTATAGTGTGGAATTTAATGTCCTTTAGAAGCTCGTTCTTGATGGTGCTGTTCTGGCGCTCTGCCACTGCGTTGTCCTTAGGGTCGCCGCTCTCTGTCATGCTGATTTGAATACCGGCTTCGATAAGCAGCGACGTATATGCGGCACTGACGTATTGTACGCCTCTGTCCGAGTGATGGATGAGATTGACGATTTCCTCCGTATCAAGCTTCTCAAGGGCCTGCATGAGGCATTCTACGCTGCACCAGGCGTCCAACGACTCA
>JAEEGG010003650.1_pt1 | contig 38236 bp, 33 predicted proteins | sample 9134161 | NCBI WGS metagenome assembly JAEEGG01 (sample SAMN16246543, study PRJNA631951) | gut metagenome | biome: gut microbiome; feature: rumen; material: CR-attached | host: Bos | place: Iran: Karaj | collected 2018-10
CTGTATAATGTTGAGTGTCTGCTCGGCCGAGAAGCCGAACTTCCTGTTGCAGTCCACCTGCAGCGAGGTGAGGTCGTAGAGCTGTGGGGGCTGTTCTTTGCCCTCTTTCTTCTCCACTTTCGTCACGGTGAAGGGCTTCCCCTCTATGAGTGCGAATGCCTTTTCGCCCTCCTCCTTTGAGGTGAATTTGCCCTTTGTGGCGGTGAAGGTTACATCCCTATATACGGTGGCCAGCACCCAGTAGGGTTCAGGCTTGAAGTTGTCTATCTCCTTCTGTCGGTTCACTATCAGGGCGAGCGTTGGTGTCTGCACCCTGCCTATGCTCAGCACCTGCCGGTTTTGTCCGTATTTCAATGTGTAGAGGCGTGTGGCATTCATGCCCAGCAGCCAGTCGCCAATGGCACGGCTCATGCCAGCCATGTAGAGTGGCTGATAGTCCTGCTGGTCCTTCAGGTTGGCGAATCCCTCGCGTATGGCCTCGTCGGTCATCGACGAAATCCACAGCCGCTTCACGGGGCATTTTGCCTGTGCCTTCTGCATCACCCACCGCTGTATGAGCTCACCCTCCTGCCCTGCGTCGCCACAGTTCACGATGCCGTCGGCCGCCTGCATCAGCCGTTCTATCACGGCAAACTGCTTAGTGATGTGTTCCTCGGGAATGAGCTTGATGCCAAAGCGCGGCGGAATCATGGGCAGTTGTGTCAGAGCCCACGGTCGCCAAGCCTGTGTGTAGTCGCCAGGCTCCTTCAGTGTGCACAGGTGGCCGTAGGTCCACGTCACCTGGTATCCGTTGCCTTCCATATAGCCGTCGCGTGAGCTTGTCGCCCCGATGATACGGGCAATGTCGCGTGCCACGCTCGGCTTCTCTGCTATGCAAACAATCATTTCAGTCTATGATTCTAACATTTGTTTCTTAAGAATAACGAGGTGCAAAGGTACGAATAAGCGAGGGAAAAACAAAAGAAAAAAACACTTTTTCTTTTGTTTTTCCGAGTAAAGAATTAGGCAACACCTAAAATGAAGCCCCGAATAACAACTTTTTTTATATGGAAGTAATGAATTAGGCAACACCTAAAACGAAGCCCCGAATAACAACATTTTTGTTATATGGAAGCGCAGGGAGCGCAGTGAGCCCGTAGGCACTCCCCTCCCTTGTAGGGGAGGGGCAGGGGTGGGGTCAGTATCTTTTAAGGGCTTGAAGGAATGTAAGTTAGACAATATATTGAGGACAGTCATCACCCCAAGCCGAAGGGGTGAGAGGTGCCCTTGAGTAAGCGGATTGGGATAATACTGACCCACCCCTGCCCTTCCCTCCCTGAGGGATGAAGGGGAGGGGTAGGGGCGGCTATATATTTTATATTGAAATAGATTATTCAATTTGTTGTACCTTTTTTGATTGAGTATAACAAATTGAACTCCTTTATATAGAAATTAACCCTCACCTCCCGCACCCGACAGTTAACTCGTTGATAGCCAGTATGATTTTTGGGTGAGCCATGCCTTTTTATCCCTCACCCAATGCCACACCCAAGTAATTGTTGTTATTTCTTTGCCAACTACTATATTTCTAAAGAGGAAAGAAGGAATGGAGTGTCGTTGTTTGTAGCGATGATAATACTCCTCAACTTCTCAACTCTGTAGAGAAAAGTGGAAATGAATATTTATGCAGTTCACGCGGTGGCCTCCCATGAAAAATTGGCGGCCTCCTGTGAAAAAATGGCGGCCACTTTTTTTCACAGGGAGCCGCCATTTTCCTACATACGGCCTACGCACTTTTTTTGCACACTTGTTTTGTATGTTTATGCACTTTCCTGCAAAAATATACATAAACAATTTGGGTGTGGCATTGGGTGAGAGATAAAAGCCACCCCGCACCCCGAAACCACACTGGCTATCAGTAAGTTAACTGTCGGGTGTGGGAGGTGAGGGTTATTGTTCTCTCTATTATGAGAGCTGCATCTGCCTGAGCAGTTCCTTCTGCCTTTCTGACAGCTGGGTGGGCAGCGTTACATTGTAGGTGAGAATGAGGTCAGTGCCTCCCTGCCCCTTACCACGCAGTCGCACCTTAGTGCCAGGCTGTGTGCCGGGCTTCACCTTCAGACGCAGTTTCTCACCGTTGCTAAGCGCCACCATCACATCGCCACCCAGAAGAGCGGTGTACATGTCGATGTTCATCGATGCCTGAGTCTCGCGGGGTTGTGCCGACTGGGTGCCAAAGCCTCCGAAGCCTGATGCTGCGCCGTGCCTGCCGAAGAGATTCTCGAAAAACGAGCTGAAGCCGCCACCACCTCGGAAACTGCTGAAGTCGAAGCCGTCGAAGGGTGAGCCGCCGCCTTGGAAGCCGCCTCCACCATCTTGGAAGTGCTCCGCCTCTCGCCACTGCTCGCCATACTGGTCGTATTTCTTCCGCTTCTCTGGATCGCCTATCACGTCGTAGGCCTCGTTTAGTGCTTGGAACTTGGCCTTTGCTTTCGGGTCGTCGGGATGCAGGTCGGGATGAAACTGCTTGGCACGCTTCAGGTATGCCTTCTTCACCTCGTTTTGCGCTATGTCTTTAGGAACGCCTAAAATCTTGTAGTAGTCAATAAATGCCATATCACATCTCCTTTCTTTTTTTACTGCAAATGCAGCAAAATCTGTGCCGAATTGATTTGGCGCACCCTCTGGCGGGAATGAAGGAGCCCGTAGGCTTCCCCTCCCTTGTCAGGGGAGGGGAAGGGGTGGGGTGTTGACTGCCCTAAGTGTATTACCTGTCCTGCGCTTCTTCAAGCTTAGGATGTGTCTTTGTTGACGGTGCCCGTAGTCACACAACGTCCCTGGTTGGGGAGGCAGGGCAGTGGCTACCGCCTTGTCCGCAGCAAGCAGCAAGTCTAAAGGGGAGTTTATCGGCTGCGCTTTGCCTTTTCGAGTGCCTCGTTGGCCCAGCGCATGCGTTGCTGTGCTTTCTCGCGAGCCTCTTCGGCCCAGCGTTGGCGCAACTGTGCCTTGCTGGTGGCCTCGTCGGCCCAACGGGTGTAGGTCTTCACCTTGTCGTAGTTGCCATGCCGTGTGTAGTAGTCGGCCTCGCGCAGATAACCTTGAGCCTGACGCGTATAGTAGTCGGCATCGCGGTCATAGCTCTCAGCCTGTCGGGTGTAGTAGTCGGCATCGCGCATATAGCTCTTTGCCTTGTTGGTGTAATAGTCGCTGCCTTGCGCCATGGCAAGGGTAGTGGTCAGTGCAAACGTCAGAAGGAAGAGGAATCGTTTCATAGACTTTACGGTAGTGGGTGATTATTCTTCAATCTTAAGCAGTATGCTGGTGGCGCCTATGGTAAATAGCGTTCCGTTTTCTATGATACGCCGTTCGCGGGGAGTAATCTCGGTGTTGTCGACGAAGGTGCCCGTATTGCTGTTGGCATCGCGTAGTGTGTAGCGCAGCCCGCCCCGCTTGTCACGGCTCACGTTGATGATGCAGTGCAGCAGGTCGACGCTGGGGTCGACAGTCTCTATGGGGGTGTTTATGGGATTACCTTTCTGGTAGCGGCCAATGGTGTTGTCGCCCATGCGCAGCGGCAGCACCTGCTTGTAGTGGAACACATTTTCTATGACAACGATGGCTCCGCACTGTGAGCTGTCGACAACAGCCTGTGTGTTGTCGTGGGCATTCTCCTCTTTCTGGGTCTGGCGCAGCTTCGACACACCCATACGTATGGCAAACTGCTTGCCGCACTCAGGGCATTGAAACACCAGCGACTGCCCGTCAGCATACTGGGTCTCGTCGAAGGTGATGTAGTTGTCGCACTTAGGACAGCGTACTCTTTTCATTACTTTATTTCCATAACCCACGTCTCCCTGAAGAGCCTACTGTCCTTGCGCAATTGACGCAAGGCTGCGGTGGCCTCCTCTTCGGTGGCAAAACTTCCATACACCACGCGGCGAATCTTCTTGCTTCCGCTCACCAGCACGTGCCCTTCGTTGTAGCCCTTCGACTGCAACTGCTCAATGAAAGCATTGGCATTGCGCTCCGACACCTGGCTGGCCATTACGATATAGAAATGAGGCACTGCAGGTGCATCGGCCGTGGCCACAGGCTCACTCTCGATAACGGGTGCTTCTGGCTCCACTGTGCGCTCTGCTTCGGCAGCCACGGCAGGCGTAGCGTCAACAGCAGCAGTCTGAGCTTCGTGGGTAGGGGCGGGATTAGCGTTGGCATTACCATGAGACGGAACACTGATGAAGGCACTCTGCTGCACATCGCTCAGTTTGGTGCTGTTGTTCACAGGTGTGCCTATCATTAGGAATGCCACGAAAGCGGCAGCCACAGCCACGATGTTGCGTAGCCACGACATCTTGATGGTGATGGCTCCCTCGTCGGGCACTGCCTTTACCATAGACACCTGCGCGGCCACCGGCTTCAAGGCTTCGAGCGTCTTCATCTCAAACGAGCTGAGACCATAGAGAGAGGGGGTTAGTATGCCTGCCTCGCATGGCTCGAACTCAAGGTTGCCCTCTTCGTTCAAACGCAGCAGGCCAATGTCGTTCAGCTCATAGCAGCCCTCCGTCTCCAGATGGCTGCGCAGCTCTGACACCTCGCCCTCTATGCGTCTGAGGGCTTCAGGGTAGCTCACATCGTATGCCTCGATATACGACTGTACCAGCAGTGAGTCGTTCAGCTGTAGCTGCGGGTTGAAGCCCAATGTGCGAATGGGCGGCACAAACATGCCGTCACCTTCGTCGTAGTGCGCATCTACATGGTGAGCCATGAAGCCTCCTAGGCCAGGCACTATAACACAGTCGTTGCTCAGCAGCAGTATCTCTATATGTCTATCTATCTCAATCACGGGTGCAAAGTTACGTTTTTTTTCTGACTTCAGAAACAAAATTAGCACTAATTAAGATATATTTTCGCGAACAACATGGTGATGTCTACCCTCACCCAGCTGTGTCTGCCCCCACTCAAACTATTTCTGCACTGAAGGTGCCCGTAGGCACTCCCCGCCCCTGTCAGGGGAGGGATAGGGGTGGGGTGTTGACTGCCTATATTGTATTGTTTGACCCGAGAACGCATACCCCTATGTGAGAGGTTTGGAAGATACTGAATTCACCCTAGCTCCTCCCCTAAGGATACAAGGGAAGGGAGGCCTACAGCCCCCCCGGGTGGAGGCTACCCTTAGAGTGTTGGAGGTGAGTCAATGAGCGGCGTTGAGCAGGAAACGCTCGGCCTCGAGGGCGGCTTGGCAGCCAGTGCCGGCAGCTGTGATGGCTTGGCGGTAGACGGGGTCGGCGCAGTCGCCGGCTACGAAGATGCCGGGGATCTTGGTGCGAGGGGTGCCGTCTATCTTGAGTAGATAGCCCACTTCGTCGGTGTCGAGCCAGGCACGGAAGATGTCGGTGTTGGGCTTGTGGCCAATGGCGAGGAAGAAACCGTCGATGGCGATGTCGACCTCTTGCTCGTCGGGCTCGCCACGCCGCTTCACCAAGTGCGCGCCCTGCACGCCATCGTCACCGAAGAGTGCGAGGGTGTTGTGCTCGAAGAGTATCTCGATGTTGTCGCGCTCCATGACACGCTGCTGCATCACCTTGGAGGCACGGAGGAAGGGCTTGCGCACGATAAGGTAGACCTTCTTGCAGAGGCTGCTCAGATAGAGGGCGTCTTCACAGGCGGTATCTCCTCCGCCCACTACGGCTACGGTCTTCTTGCGGTAGAAGAATCCGTCGCAAGTGGCGCAGGCCGAGACACCCTGTCCCATGTACTTTTGCTCGTCGGGCAGTCCGAGGTACTTGGCTGAGGCTCCCGTGGCTATGATGACGGTGTCGGCCGTAATCTCGTTGCCGGCATCATCCTTGACGCGGTAGGGTGGGGTAGAGAAGTCGACCTCGGTGATCTCGCCGTCGCGTATGTCAGTGCCGAATCGCTCTGCCTGCTGGCGCAAGTCCATCATCATCTGGTTGCCATCCACACCTTCGGGATAACCGGGAAAGTTCTCCACCTCAGTGGTCTGCGTAAGCTGTCCGCCGGGCTGTAGGCCGCAATACTCAATAGGCTGGAGGTTGGCGCGTGATGCATAAATGGCAGCGGTGTACCCTGCGGGCCCGCTGCCAATAATCAAACATTTGGTATGTTCCATTTTGTCCGTGTTGTCGTTGTGTTCAGATTAATGAAGCAGCTCTTCAATCTTGGCAGCAATGATTTCCGTCTTCTCGGTTGGCTCGAAACGGGCAACCACGAGACCGCGCTTGTCGACGAGGAACTTGGTGAAATTCCACTTGATGCTGTTTTTCTCCTTGTACTGCGGGTCTTCCTTAGAGAGCATGTCATCGAGGATATGGGCAATGGGGTGCTCCATGTTCCATCCGGCAAAACCCTTCTGCTCTTGCAGGTAGAGGAAGAGAGGGTCGGCGTCGGGACCGTTTACCTTCACCTTCTTGAAGCGTGGGAACTCTGTGCCGAAGTTCAGCTTGCAGAACTCATGTATGCTCTCGTCGGTGCCGGGAGCCTGTTGCCCAAACTGGTTGCAGGGGAAGTCGAGCACCACAAAGCCATTGCTGTGGTATTTCTCATAGAGTTGCTCCAGCTCTTCGTATTGCGGGGTGAATCCGCACTTGGTTGCTGTGTTTACAATGAGCAGCACTTCGTTGGCATACTCTTTCAGCGAAACGTCTTTTCCTTTCCTGTCCTTGACAGTGAAGTCATAAACTGTTCTCATGTTGTTTGGTTTTTATGTTATAATAACTATTACTGTTCTCGTTTTTAATTCGTTATTTGTTATATGCTATTTAGCAAAGCACTAAAGGCCCCATGCCCTGATAACGTTTTCGGTGGCGAGGGCCTCGACACGGTTCTCAGTCTCGTCGGGCAGGTTGCAGAAGAAGTCTATGCCCGTCTTCTCCTCGAGAGTGCGAATGTTCATGGCGTAGCTGCTCAGCGGTTCGCTGACGAGGTATGAGCTTTTGTGCTCCATCCAGAAGCCTACAGCCTTGTAGCCCTGGGCGTTTTTCAGCAACAGCGCCACGAAGAAGTATTGTGGCACCAGCATCTCGCCCTTCACCTTGGTGGGTAGTATCTGGTTGTCTTCTATAGTGCCACCTTTCACAACATAGAGTGTGTCGGTGGTGGTGGCTGCTGACCATGAGCGCACCTTCATTTCCAGCCTGTACCAGGGACTCCATTCGTTCTTGTAGCTTTCGGTGCCCGACAGGCTGCCGTTGAACGCCTTGTACTGCGGCTGCATGTTGGTGAGGTAGAATGTCTGTTTGTTGGCCTCGGGTGAATAGAGCCGGTCGGCCGAAGGGCAAATGTGCCCGTGGTCAAAGCCGCTGTTCCAGAAGCAGTCTTGACTGAGATAGTAGTTGTTGGGCAGTTGGGGGTCGCGTGGGTACTGGTCGGTCTGCGAGTAGTAGCGGCTGGTGTTCTGCTGATTGGTGGTCTTGTTCATCTGATAGGCCGACCATCGCTGTGCCTTTTTCTCAGTGTCCCATTCCACGCTGTAGTTGATGCCGAAGCGGTCGTTGGTGGTGTGTATAATGACGATGCTATTGCCTCCCTTTACCTTGGGAAACTCCAAGCGTGAAAGAGCTGGCTCTAGAGTGGCATCGTTCTTGTTAATGTTGGCCTGGCGTTCTGTTCCAGTACCTAAGTCATCATCGTTGGTGTCGTGGCACGATGAAACTGCCATCAGAAGGAATGGCAGCAAGAGCGTGGTCTTTAGTTTGTTCATGCTTGGGTCAGTAATATAAAGAGTAAAAAGGTGCGTACAAGGCATATGCAACTACCCTGGACGCACCTTTATAAGTCATGTGGTGTGTTGTAAGTATCTTACTTCTTCGCAGCCTTACCGTAGCGGCTCATGAACTTATCGACGCGACCAGCCGTGTCGACGAGCTTGCTCTTACCCGTGTAGAAGGGGTGTGACGAGCTGGAGATTTCTACTTTTACCACTGGGTAAGTTTCGCCTTCGAATTCTACGGTGTCATTAGTCTTTGCGGTAGACTTCGTAAGGAACATATCGCCGTTGGACATGTCCTTGAACACGACGGGGCGATAGTTTTCTGGATGAATTCCTTTTTTCATTGTGTTGTTTGTAAAAATATTGATTAAAATGCGTTTCAGCGTGCAAAGGTACGAACTTTTTTCTGATTGTGCAAACTTTTTGGCTTTCTTTTTTTCTTCAGCGTGTTTTTTAGCTTAGAAGTTGACACCCAGCGTGATGTTAAATCCGTGTAGCTTGGTGTGCTCCAACAGTTCGCTAAAGTCAGTCCAGTAACCGCCGCCGAATGTCATCATGTCGCTGATGCGGAAGTTCAAGCCAGCCTGAAAACCTAACTGGAAGCGCTCCATGGGGTCAGGATATCCTGCTACCACTACTTGGTTGTCCTTGAAGTAGTCGATAGCGGGTCCCGAACCTTTGGTGTATTTCGATTTTGCCATGAAGTTGTAGCGCCCGTAGACACCTACGTAGGGGTCGATGGCAAATCCATCGCTTACACGCCAGTCGTAGACCAAATCAACGGGTATGGTGGCCGAGAACATCTCGAACTTCTGCGTCACGCCAGCATTCTTGTCTTGACGGAACAGGTACTGCAGCTTTAAGCCAGCATCGAAGCCCAAGCCTCCGGCAAAGGGCGTGAAGTAGTTGCCGCCCAAAGAGATGCCCTGATAGTTTTCGTTGTCATGTCCTTTTATGTCGACTGCCCATGTGTGGGGATTGTATTCAACGAAAAAGGTACCAAAGGCATGTGACTCCAGAGGACGGTAGGTGCTACTGTAAGGATTGTGGTGTTGCTGCCTGCTTTGCTGTCTCGACAGACGCCCCAATTGTTCTACAGTCATAGTGTTCTGTGCTGTTACAGCAACACTGCCCATGAGCAGGAATGCTGTTGCCAATAGTTGATAGATTCTTTTCATAGTTAAAATGGGAGTTAAAATGGGGTAAGAGTTGAAAATAGAATTAAAAAGGGACCGTGCAGACGACGAAAAGTTCAAGTGCTGCACAGTTTGGGACTTATCTGACACCGCCGCCGGAGCCGCCGCCAGAGAAGCCGCCGCCACCGCCTCCTCCGCCGCCGCTGTACGACGAGCCACCGCCACTGCCGCCGCTGCGTGCCTTCTGTATGGCTTGGTCGACATGATGGGTGCTGGAGAGCAAAGCAGATGAGATGACGGGCACCACCTCGCGGTCGTTCAACACTTCCATCTGGCGGTTGAGTGTGGCCATGTCGGGGTTGAGCTTCTTCATCTCTTCGCTCACCTGGTCGGCAATGCCGAAGAGGGTGGCCCATACCAGATATTCGTTCCATAGCTTCACCTCGGTGACGCTGCGCTCGTTGGCCAGCGTGAAATCCTCTAGGAATTTCTTCATGCCATAGAGTTGGCACACGTGCTCATGGTCTTTCACCACTTCTTTGAAGTTGGCCTGTTTCTTCAGCTCATCGACGAAGTGCTCCAGTTTCTTGGTGTTATCTTTCACCCATCCTTTTAGTTCCTTGGGTTGTAGGATATGGTCGTCGCCTGCGGCCTGCCACAGGATGTTGTGCACCGTTCGCACCAGGTATATCTGTTTCTTGGCCTCTTCTGACTGTTCTCTAATGGCGAGCTGCTGTTTAGGCTTTCCTTTCTTGTTGGTCACCGTCACCACGTCAATGGCACCGATGTTGATGAGTCGCATCACGATGGCGTTGAGCAGATGGTCGTAGTCGGTGCCAAAGTATCTGAGGCAGTTCATCACTTTGTTGGCCTTGTGCAGGTTGCCGTCATAGGGAATGTCGCGATACCAAGTGAGGTCTTTCTTTATGCGGCGGCGCTCCTTCCATCGCTTATAGATGTGGACTATGCTCGTGATGATGAAGATGACGGGCACTAAGACGAAAAAGAGGATGACACAAAGCCATTCAAAGAAGGTGAGGTCGTTGTCGGAACCGCTGTCATCGTCGTAGTCGCTACCCTCGAATGCACGCTCCCTCACATCCTCAAACGTCTCATCGACGCTCATCGTAGGATTGAAAATTCCTTTTTCCACCTCCACCATCACAATCATGGCGTCGTGATAGTCCATCGGCCCGTCGGTCTGCGCTACAATGGCTCCATCCTCAAACAGGATGCTGCCTTGATAGCGGAAGCCCCAGATGTTGGTGTCGTCGTCGGTGAACGGTTCGCCATCTTCACGGGTGATGGTGACGCGGGCAAATTGCGGACTCGGATTCTGATCCTTCGCTATGAACATCCAGTTGAAGCCGTCGCTCTCCTCATAGCTCTTCAACAGATTGGTAATGGTGTAGGATGTACGGTAGATGCGAAGACCTTCGGCCCCCAGTCCCCAGCACAGTTCATAGCCGTCTTTCTTGGTCACAATGCCGCAGCGTCCGGTTTTGGCACGTCGGCCGCGGTCTACGTCCCATTCGCCCTCGTTGGTGTACTGTGTTCCCTTCTCGTCGGTCACCCTCAGGTCTTTCACCTTGCTGCCATTCGTGTTGCTTATGACAATATAGCACTCGGTGCCTTCTGAGTCGATATCCATGGTGCGCATCTCGGTGATGCGGGCATCGCCGTTGGGAGCCAGCACCACGGATATGTCGAGTTGGCGCAGTTTGGGACTGGCCGTGACTGCCATCACGGCGGCAAGGCATGGCAGTAGTGCTATGAGCCTACGCATCGAATGCTTCCTTGAGGTTGGGGTATGACTTCTTCTGTTCCTCGTCGGCTTTCAGGTACTCGCGCACGCCGAAGCCGAACATGCCGGCGAAGATGCACGACGGGAACTGGCGTACCATGCGGTTCATCTTCGTAGCAGTGTCGTTGTAGACCATACGCGACATGCGCACGTTCTCTTCATACTTCTGCACACCGTCCATGGTGCGGGTGTACAGGTCGGCGGCCTTCAGCTCAGGATATGCTTCGCTCACGGCCATGAGCCTGGAGAGTACCCCTTGCAGGTCATTCTGCTGGGCGGTGACGTCGGCGGCCGTTGTCACGGGCATCTGACGGCGCTCGCGTATCACCTTCACCAGTGTCTCGCTCTCGTGCTTCGAGTAGCGTGCCACCGTTTGTGCCAAGGCCAAGAGGGCGTCCCAACGGGAGTTCAGCTGTACTTCAATCTGTCCCAAAGCGTTCTTGCACAGTTCGTCCAGATTCACTAAGTTACGTTGTACGGAGATGATGTAGCCCACGATGAGCACCACCAGTACTCCAACTACAATTAATACAATAAGCCAAGTTGCCATAAATATAATAATGTGTTAAGTTAATGATTCGTTGAAAGATTTACCTTCAGCGGCTGTTGCAGGGAACGCAGTGTCCAGGCGATACGCTGCTGCCACTCGTCGAGTGTGCGTACATCGTGTTTCGACCAAGCCGAACCGAAATAGTAGGTGAAACGTTCGCCCTTGTAATTGTCCTTAATGCCAAGGGCATGTCCTTCGTTGCCACCCGAAGGTTGGTCAAAGAGCTGCTTGCGGGTGGTTACACCGCCCTTAGGATAGAGTGTGGCCACGAAGAGCTGACAGTTGTTCACGCGTGGGTTGTCGGTGGGGTCGGCGTAAGCCACATAGTTGTCGCTCATAAGCACGCTCTCCTTGTCCTCGGAGTGTATGACCACGCCGGAAGCCAGCTGTGCGGGCTGCTTCATGCCGGTGTACCACACGGTGCAGCGGTTGAAGTTCTGCCCCTTGTCGAGCGAGATGAGGCGGTACTCCGTTACGCTGTCGCCATTCTCTATTGGCATGGCGGTTTTGTGGTAGCTCAGCAGTACGGTGGTGCGCAGCGGCCCGTTGTCGAGTATCTGGCACTCTTTGAAGCAGTAGGGATAAATAAGCTCGTTGTTGACCATGAGTGCTGGCGTGCCACAGCCCAACGTTGCTCCCACCTTGTAAAGGTCCATACCGCGCCCGTGGTCGTGATGGTAGGATATGGTGCGGTAGAGCGAGTCACCACGGCGGCGGTCTTCGCGCCGCAGCTGCTCCACGGTGGGCATCATCACGACATCCTCTGTCCAGTAGCGCTGTTCCACCACCAGCTCGGGCGTGTTTTTCGACCATACGTCGGTGCCGAAGCTGCGCTCGCCGGTGCGCTGCAGGGCGGGGCCGTAGACGCGGTAGGCACCACGGTCGTTCTCCCAGGCATAGTCATCCTTGCGTTCGGGATACATGCGTCCGTAGCACACTGTCTTGTACACCTGTGGCGTGCCCTTCTCAATGGTGAGTCTCAGTGTGCTGTTCGGACTGACTCCGGCATCGACGAGCACTTTCTCGTCGTGGGTTATCTGGTAGGGCAGTTCCAGTCCGGCGGGGTCGCGTACGATGAACTGCCGCCCGCCTTGTATGCCTAAGCGGGCATACACCTCGCCAGCATCTATCTCCACCACTTGCTGGCGGAACTCGTTGCTCTCGTTGGTAATGCTGACGTTGACGGTGGGTGAACCGCCGTCCACACTGCCTGTTTCGAAGCGCAGGTGCTCACAAGCTGCGAGCAGGAAGGCACCCACGCCGAAGTTCGATTGTGAGTGTGCGTCGACAGTCTTCGTGGGGTCGGGCTTCTCGCCGATGGGCTGCACGAAGCCCACGCTACCGTCGGACTGCAGGGCTACTGTGGTGAGGTATTTCCATGCCTTGTCGATGACGGGCAGGAATCGGTCGCGGTCGAGCAGACCGTGATTCACGCCCCAAAGCATGCCATAGGTGAAGAAGGCTGTGCCACTGGTCTCTGGGCCTGGGGCATCCTCTTCGCAGAGCATGGAGCGGCTCCAGTAGCCTCCTGGACGCTGTATGCGGGCAACCCCCTCGGCCAGCTCACGGAAACGCTGAAGGAAGAAGTCACGGTGCACGTAGTTCTCAGGCATGTCGCTGAGCACTTTGGCCAGTCCGGCTAACACCCAACCATCACCGCGTGCCCAGAAACTCTTACCCTCATTGCAGGCCGTTTTCACCTTCGGCCAGATATATTTGGCATCGCGATAGTAGAGCTGCTCGTCCTTGTCGTACATCAGTTCGTCTGCCCACTTGTAGTTCTCATAGAGCTTGTCGAGATATTTCACCTCGCCCGTGGCTTTGTAGAGTTTAGTGAATACAGGCATCACCATGTACAGGGCGTCGGCCCACCACCAGAAGTCGTTCTGCGGCTGGCGTACCTCATAGTCCATCACCTCGATGGCACGCGCAATCTTGTATGGGTCGGGATTCATCTCATACATGTCGAGATACGTCTGGAAGCATATCTGCCAGTCGCCGAAGAGTACATAGTCGTGGCCCTCTCCATAGTTCTTATACTTCCACTTAGACCTATTCTTCTCCTGAGCACCCATCCACTTGTTGTGGCGTGCCCATGTCTCGCTGTAGGCCAGCCACCGTGCATGGCCCAGTAGACGGTAGGCTTCCATGTTGCCAGTATGGTAGGCTGCTTCATCCCAGAACGAGCGCACCAGTGGCGAGTGGTTCTGTTGCCAGAAGTCGTTCACTTTGGCAATTATTTCCACCGTTGATGGTGGATTGGGGTCAGGACGTCTTCTGCGTGAGCGGCTCTGAGCGTCGCTTGCGATGACTATCGCCATGAGAGCCAGGCAGAGAATGGTGAGTCGTTTCATAGGCACGTTATTTGGTATTAAGCTGTTCGGCAAAGAAGTTCATGCATTGGCGGAAGAGGTGGTTGCGCGTGTTGCCGCCATAGATGCTGTGGTTGCGGTTGGTGTAGACGAGCTGTCGGAAGTCCTTGTCGGCACCGACGAGAGCCGACACATACTCTGCTGTGTTTTGGTAGTGCACATTGTCGTCGGCCAATCCATGACAGAGCAGCAATGCTCCGTGCAGTTGGTCTACACGAGCTAGTGGGCACACATTGTCGTAGCCGGTAGGGTTCTCCTTTGGTGTGCGCATGAAGCGCTCGGTGTAGATGGTGTCGTAGAAGCGCCAGCAAGTGGGCGGCGCAATGGCGATGCCGCAGCAGAACACGGGCCGTCCCTCGCTCATTGACATCAGTGTATTCCAACCGCCGTAGCTCCAGCCCCAGATGGCGATGCGATCCTTGTCCACATAGCTCTGCTGGCCCAGCCATATAGCGGTCTCCACTTGGTCTTTGGCTTCAAGGTCGCCTAAGTGCAGGTAGGTGCACTTCTCAAATTCTGCGCCGCGTCCGCCTGTGCCACGGTTGTCCACACATACGCATATATATCCCTGTTGGGCCATGTACTGCTCGAGCAAAGCTCCCTGTCCGTTCATGCCGATGCCCCAGGCGTTCTTCACCTGCTGCGAGCCAGGCCCGCCATATTGGTACATCACCACAGGGTACTTTTTCGTGGGGTCGAAGTCGGCAGGCTTCACCATCCATCCAACGAGCTTGGTGTCGGGCGTGGTGAAGACGAACAATTCTTTCTTGCCCATGTCGTAGGCAGCGTAGCGTTCAGCCAGCCGCTTGTTGTCGATGAGGGTGGCCACGGTTCGTGCGGAACCGCCCGACACGGTGCGCAATGTGACTTGCGGCGGAGTATCCAAATCGCTCCATGTGCAGATGAAGCTCTTGAGGTCATTCGAGAAGATAGCACTGTTCCAGCCATTCTGCGGGGTAAGGCAGTCGGTCTTTCCGTTTTTGTGCGACACATAAATCTTCTGGTCGGTAGGACCATTGGCGAGGGCGGCGAAGTAGATGTCGCCCGTGCCCTCATCATAGCCATAGACGTCGGTGACGATGGTGTGAGCCATCTCGCCCAACCGCTGTCCGGGTTGCTCCATGTCGCCCACTTGGCGCAGCTGCTGTCCGTTGAGGTTGTAGAGGTAGATGTGGTTGTAGCCGTTGCGCTCGCTGGTGAGTACGATATTGCTCTTCGTTATCTTGGCATTGGCAAAGACATTCTCATTAATGTATTTGTCTACCTTATCCTCTATAATCTGCTGACACACAGTAGTCAATGGGTTGGCCATAAAGATGCGCAGACAGTCCTGGTGGCGGTTCAGCGTAAAGACGGCCACTTTGGTGGGGTCGCTGGTGGGCATGATGCGTGGTATGTAGCCGTCTTCTTCAAGTGGCAGCTGCATGGTACGCGTCTGGTGGCTCTTGATGTCGAAGCTCATGACCTTCACCGTAGCATTCTGTTCGCCAGCCTTCGGATACTTGTAGGTATACAGTCCGTTGGGAGTCATACTGGCCGACGAGGGCACTGCTGAACCGGCGTTCCAACTGGTGGGGGTTAGTGGCAGCACCACTTCAGGCACTTGACTCTCGTCGTAGCGCACCCATACTATTTGCTTGGAGTCGGCACTGAACGTCATGGCCGAGTTGAGCGAGAACTCCTCTTCGTTCACCCAGTCGGGTATACCGTTGAGCACTTCGTTGCGCTTGCCGTCCTTGGTTACCTGACTCTCGCTGTTGTTGTAGAGCAACTTTACCAAGAATATATTATTGTCGCGCACGAAGGCTACCTGCAGACCGTCGGGACTCCACACCGGTGTTTGCTGCGGTCCACCGTCGCTTAGCGGTTCCAGCTTGTTGTTGGCAATGGTATAGATGTAGTAAACGGCTGTGTATGAGTGGCGGTAAATGCGCACGGTATTCGTCTGAATGAGGATGCGCTTTTGGTCGGGACTCATCACATAGCCTTCCACACGGTTGACGGAAGCGCCACGCGCGGTAGTGGCGTCGAAGAGCACGCCCGTCTGTTTGCCTGTGCGGAAAGAACAGGTGACTATCTGCTTGCCGTTGTCAGAGATGCGAGCATAGCTCTCACCGTCGGCCAGCGGTTCTACTGCCGCCATTGACTCACCGCGGAAAAGACCGTCGGTGATGTCTTTCAGCGAGAGTTTTTCCCCCGCTATGGCCTGCGAAACGGTTATCAACAGCACGCCAAGTAGTAGAAATGGCTTTTTCATTTACGTTTTGTCCTTTAACGATTTAACTACAAATTACCTTTGACGTAACAACTCAGTTGTTCTTTATCAAGATGATACAGATTAGCACTCCCATCCCACGGCCGAGGCACCGAGTACGGCAGCCGAGGCACCGTCGAGACCACTGACGAGGAACTGGGCCTTGCCACGGAAGATGGGCAACACGTGCTCCTCGTAGGCTTCTCGTATGGGTTTCATAATCAGTTCGCCGGCCTTCACCATGCCTCCGAAGAAGACGAATGCTTCGGGCGATGAGAAAGCGGCAAAGTCGGCACAGGCTTCACCCAGCATGTGGCCAGTAAAGTCGTATATCTCCTTGGCCAGCTCGTCGCCCTTTCCTGCGGCAATGCTTACATCGAGCGAAGTTATTTTTTCCGGGTCCATGTCGCGCAGCAGCGACGGGCGTTCCGTCTTGGCCAGCAGCTCCCGGGCCGTGCGAGCCACACCCGTTGCCGAGCAATAGGCCTCTAAACACCCGGTGCGGCCACAGCCACACATGCGCCCTTCTGCGCCTCGCACCATCGTGACGTGGCCCAGCTCGCCAGCAAATCCATCGCTGCCGTAGAGCAACTGACCGTTCACCACGATGCCGCTTCCCACGCCTGTTCCCAGGGTGATGACAATAAAGTTCTTCATGCCTCGAGCCACGCCATACACCATTTCGCCGATGGCAGCAGCGTTGGCATCGTTGGTCATGGCCACTGGAATGCCGCCAAGACGGTCGCTGAACATCTGTGCCAAAGGCACTTTGCCGTTGTGTGCCCAGGGCAAGTTGGGTGCAAACTCTATGGTGCCTGTGTAATAGTTGGCGTTTGGGGCGCCGATGCCCATAGCCTTGATTTTCTCAATGCCGCCCACTTGCTCAATGATGGGCTGTAGTGCCTCTACTGCAGCCTCTACGTATGATTCAGCACTCTCAAATCCGCCAGTCTTGATGGCGGTAGTAGCCTTGATGTCGCCGCGTGCGTCGACAATTCCAAAAACTGAGTTAGTTCCGCCCAGGTCCAATCCGATGACGTAGGGCTTAATTCCTGCTTGTTCGTTCATGATGTTCTATAGTTTTAGTTTATTACCATTTACAATGTATAACCCATTCAAGGGCAGTGAGTGTAGTCGATAGCGGGGTATGTGGCGATAAATCCTAATCCCCGTAAGAGTGTAGACATCGACAGGAGTCGTGTCAGAAGCGTTTTCCATAGGCACGCCGGCATTATAGCCCTCATCGCCATAGTAGCCTTTTACAATGGCATCAACCAAGTCTGGCTGGTTGAATTCTGGCACGCTGCGGTGTTCGCCATCGCTAAGTCCCATCCAATAGAAGGTGGCAATACCGGCAGCTTTGGCCTGCTCGACAAAGTAACGGGCAAAGCCAAGCAGGTTGCTCCTATAGCTGTCGTAGCCGTTTTCTGTGCTGGTACCCCATTCACCCACTATCAGCGGAGCCCCTTTGGCCAACAAGTGCGTCTTCCAAGTGCTTATGAGGCTGCGCACCTCGTTTTTCACGTTAGTAAGGTTCTTGATGTCGGGATAGGAGTGGACTTCGAAAATGATATGCCCATTTGCTACATCCTCAGGCAGTTTCATCTGTTTCAGCGGGTCTTGCAGGTGAGAGTTCCATGTACCGCTGCCGTCGCATGCACCGTATGTGCACACCACCAGATTTCGTCGAAGGTTATTGCCGCCTGTGGCACGGACAGTGTTGACAAAGCACTGTGCATAGCTGTTGATGGCGTTGTAGGCTGAAGCAGCAATGGCGGCGTTATAACCACCGTCGGCAGCAAACGAGGCGAAGCACCATGAGCGTTTCCTGTCAAGCATCTCATTATAGCCCTCGAAGAGCAAGTGATCGTCGTATTCTCTAAACTCCTCGGCTATCTGCTTCCAAATGGCCTCAAAGCGCTGTTGCTGCTGGCTGAATGCGTCATCGTCGGCTATGAGCCACGCGGTGTTTGAGGCACCAGTGTCGTGGTGTACGTTCAGTATGCAGTACATGCCTTGATCCAGCACGTAGTCTACCACCTGATGCACGCGTTTCATCCAGTCCTGCTGTATCTGTGTTCCAATAATGTCGCTCCATGGGTGCCAGATGCTGTTGTCGTAGCCGTTGAATTGGAACTTTGCCTCCATGTGCGGATACCAGGTGACAGGTATGCGAACGGCATTGAATCCCGCGTTTTTGAGCATGGCAAAGAGCGCCGGCTTTGTGACGGGTTGGCCCCATGCCGTCTCGTAGTCTGTGGGTGTGCGTGCAGTCCAGTGCTCTATCCACATGTTTAGCGTGTCGCCCGAATTAGAATCCAGGGTGTTTCCCAGATTCCAGCCCATCCTCATGTTCTTCACTGCATCACGTGCCGACTCAAAGTCTTCTGCCATGCAAGGTGTTGCATGGCAGAGTACTGTCATCTGTAGTGCTATAAGAATAAGGCTTTTCTTCTTCATGGGTGACTATGCTATGATGTCGAAGCCAGTGTACTTCTGCAGTGCCTTCGGTATGCGTATGCCTTCAGCTGTCTGGTTGTTCTCTAAGAGGGCAGCCACTATGCGGGGTAGGGCCAGGGCCGAGCCGTTAAGTGTGTGGCATAGCTCTGTCTTCTTGTTGTCCTGACGACGGTAGCGGCATTTCAGACGATTGGCCTGATAAGTGTCGAAGTTGCTCACAGACGACACTTCGAGCCAGCGGCCCTGAGCCTCGCTATACACTTCGAAGTCATAGCAGATGGCACTGGTGAAGCTTTGGTCGCCACCGCATAGCAGCAGAATTCTATAGGGAAGCTCTAATTTCTTCAGCAAACCCTCCACGTGCTCCAGCATCTCCTTGTGGCTCTCCTTCGAGTGCTCCGGCTTGTCTATGCGCACAATCTCAATCTTCGAGAACTCGTGCAGACGGTTCAGTCCGCGCACGTTCTTACCATACGAGCCTGCCTCGCGTCGGAAGCACTCAGTGTAGGCGCAGTTCTTGATGGGTAGCTCTTTCTCGTCGAGGATGACGTCGCGATAAATGTTCGTGACGGGCACCTCGGCGGTGGGGATGAGGTAGAAGTCGTCCACCTCGCAGTGGTACATCTGCCCTTCCTTGTCGGGCAACTGTCCGGTGCCGTAGCCAGAGGCGGCGTTTACCACCGTTGGCGGCATGATTTCGGTGTAGCCACTGGCACGTGCCTCGTCGAGGAAGAAGTTAATGAGTGCGCGCTGCAGTTGAGCGCCCTTTCCTATGTAGACAGGGAATCCCATGCCGGTGATTTTCACGCCGAGGTCAAAGTCAATGATGTTATATTTCTTGGCCAGTTCCCAGTGGGGTAGGGGATTCTCAACGCCCAGCGTGGGGTTCACGCTCCAATTGCCCACCGTGTCTGTCTCAGTGCACTCTTTTAGGTTGCTCTTCACCACACGGTTGTCCTCTGCTACAGCACCTTCAGGCACCTCGTCGTAGGGAATGTTTGGTATTTGGCAGAGCAGGTGGTTCATCTCCTCCTGAGCATTGTTCATCGTTTCTTCTAACTGCTTCGAGCTTTCTTTCAGGGCGCTCACGGCCTGTTTGGCCTGCTCGGCCTCTTCGCGCTTGCCTTCCTTCATCAGCCGGCCTATCATGCCTGACTGCTGTTTCTGTTCGTTCAGGTTCTTGTCCAAATGCTGCTGGGCCTCACGACGGCGACGGTCTAAGGCCAGTACTTGGTCTATTGCTTCACGTGCACCTTTAAAGTGCTTTTTCTCCAAGCCGCGAACCACGCGCTCGGTTTCTTCAGTGATGAGTTTTAGTGTTAACATCTTTATTAATTTACGATTTACGAATTTGCGATTTGCTATTTTTGTGCAAAGTTACTGTTTTTAGTTGAAACAGCCAACATTTCCCGCTATTTTCTTTTAGTGAAGGTGAGGAGTGAGGGCAGTTTCAGCCATTTGTTGTTCTGGGGCACTTTAATGGTAGAGCCACTCTGCTGCTTGAGTGTGAAGACAGAGTCGTTCACCTGCGTCAGCGTGGCCGTCAGGTCTTCGCTGCCATAGTCGTTGGTGATTTCCAGTTCTGCCTTCTTGCCGTCAATGACCGCTGAGGTCACTATCCAGCAGTAGTTGTTTTCTTTCTTAGCCAAAAAGCCAGGCAGAGGGCCAAACAGCTCCTGCCAGGAGATGATGACGTCTTCATCGTAGAAATTTAATTGCATGTACACATCATATTCCTTATTATAAAAGTATCCCCTGAAAGGGCGTTTGTCCTCTTGCTGCGACTGTGCCTTGATTCCTCCGGCAAGTATCATGAGGAGCATGACGGTTATTATTCTTTTCATGTGCCAGTTCTATTTAAATGTGTGTTTTGTGGCTACAAAGGTACGAATAAGCGAGCGAAAAACAAAAAAGAATGTTGAAAAAAAGAGATTTAGGCCTCAAAATTTGGTTGTTCGCAAAAAATATAGTACTTTTGCACCGCAATTGGCGCAGCGTTTTTCTGCTCTGCATGGTTCCGTAGCTCAGCTGGATAGAGCAACAGCCTTCTAAGCTGTGGGTCTCGGGTTCGAATCCCGACGGAATCACTATTAAAAATCGGCAAATGATTAACTTTCAATTGCCGATTTTCCTTATGTTTTAAATACCCCACTTTTTCATTTCCATTCGCTCATTCGATCTTTGAGGCTTTGCCTCGAAGAACACCATCGCCTCAGCATAGTCCGAGCAAGCTCGGCTTCGCATTCGGCTCAAGCGTTCTTTGGCATACTGAGACAAACGATTTTTTTTCTGGCGAAATCGTGATAATATCGCGTAAAAGTTGTATCTTTGCACCGAGAAACTCTAAACGACGAGCACTATGGAAGCAACGTTACGAAGGACCCAGTTCATCACGTTGGCCATCGGGGCTACGGCACAGCACATGGGTATCACCGCCACTGAACTACACAACCGGCTGAAACGTCACGGACTGGTGAAGAGGCTGTTGATTGACTGTTACGACACGCTGCACGCCGAGAACATCGACGGTGTGGTGTGGAATGTGGAGCAGGCCCTGAAGAACTGGGATATGAAGGAAGGAGGCGCACGATGACGACGCTCTATCACGGTTCATACGTCAGCGTGCCCGCGCCTCTAACGGGCTTCGTCGTCACAGATCCAGTCATGAAGGAAGGAGGCACACGATGAGAGACCAGGTACTTTGGCGCAAGGAGGGCCGCATAGCCGACCTGCTGGCCGAGCGCCTCAACATCAACACCGAGCGCGCCCTCGACATCCTTTACAACTCGCACACCTACGCCCTGCTCGAAAACCCCGACAGCGGCCTCCAGTTGTATAGCGATGCCTACATCCTCACCAATCTGCTGCGTGAGTTGGAAATGTAGCCCAACCCTTTTGAAGGCTAAGAGTATCCGCTGAGACGTCCATTGGGATGTTTCGGCGAATCTGTTTTTAAACATCTAAAGTAACTAAAGAATCGAAATAATTATTCGTGTGTTTCGCGTTTTTCGATGTTCCTTCCATTTTTTCTTGAGTATTGTCATCGCATCGCCTACAGGGCAAACCATGGCGATGTGGCATCGCCCACCTTTCCACCCACCAAGTACACCCAAACAGCATGCTTACGCGCGATGTACGCGCGTGAATGATTTTTCGTGCTACCAGTGCTACCAGTGCTACCAGTGCTCACGATGATGGAAACGCAAGAGAAAAATCCCATGGCGTGGGACATAAATTTGGCGGCCACTTTTTAGAAAATGGGGCTGCCAAAATTTCACGGGAGGCCACCATTTTCTCACATGCGCCGATAGCATGGATGGCATTGGTAGCACTGGTAGCACTTGCAGCTCTGGCAGCATTGGTAGCACTAGTGGCTTTGGTAGCACTGGTAGCACTGGTAGCACGAACTTTTCTTCCTGCGCGCGCGTATAAAGGGGGACACATGGTGTAAACTTGGCTCTGCGCGAAATGATACATATTTAACTTGAATAAAAGCCATTTCTGTTCTTGGAATTGAGAGAACCTTCATCTCGAAAGTGGGGAAGTGAGTAAACTCTGGCACACACTGATTTGTTTTTTTACGGTTACTTATTTGCGTTTTTCATTTTTTATGTTTACCTTTGCAGCGCCATTATGACGATAATTGATGAACCCGAAATAGAGAGACATTATGGACAAGCATAATTTTGTGACCATTGCCGACCTTACGCGCGAAAAAATCCTTTACATGATAGAGATGGCGCAGGAGTTTGAGCGTCATCCCAATCGCGAGCTGCTCAAGGGAAAGGTAGTCGCTACCCTGTTTTTTGAACCCAGCACCCGAACCCGCCTCAGTTTTGAGACTGCTGCCAATCGCCTTGGTGCACGTGTTATTGGCTTTGCCGACCCAAAGGTGACCAGTGGCACGAAAGGCGAAACGCTGAAAGACACCATTATGATGGTGGCAAACTATGCCGATGTCATCGTGATGCGCCATTACATAGAGGGGGCAGCGCAATATGCATCGGAGGTGAGCCCGGTGCCCATTGTCAATGCTGGCGACGGCGCTCATCAGCACCCCTCGCAGTGCATGCTCGACTTGTACAGCATCTACAAGACGCAGGGCACATTGGAGAATCTGAACATATACATGGTGGGAGATTTGAAGTATGGGCGTACCGTGCACTCCCTGCTCATGGCCATGCGCCACTTCAATCCCACGTTCCACTTCGTTGCTCCCAAGGAACTGGCCATGCCCAAGGAATACAAGCTCTACTGCGACGAGCACAACATTAAATATCAGGAACACACCGCCTTCAACGAGAAGGTGATACAGGATGCTGACATTCTTTATATGACGCGCGTGCAGAAGGAACGCTTCTCCGACCTCATGGAGTATGAGCGGGTGAAGAATGTGTATATACTTACCAACGACATGCTGCGGCTGGCAAAGCCGAACATGAAGATACTGCACCCGCTGCCGCGCGTGAACGAGATAGCCTATGATGTGGATGAAAACCCGCATGCCTACTATATACAGCAGGCCGGCAACGGACTCTTTGCCCGTGAAGCCATCTTTGCCGACGTGCTGGGCATCAGCCTTGAACAGGTGAAGGCCGACAGAACGATTATTGGATGATTCTTTTTCAATAACGAATTACATGTATGAGCACTATGAACAAGAAAGAACGCTTAGTAGCCGCCATAGAGCAAGGCACCGTCATCGACCACATACCAGCTGCAAAGACCTATCAGGTGGCAAATCTGCTTGGACTCTTCAACTTGAAGACTCCCGTCACTATTGGCATCAACTATCCATCGCTCAAAGTGGGCAACAAAGGCATTATCAAGGTGAGCGACAAGTTCTTCACTGACGACGAGATATCGCGCTTGTCGGTGGTGGCGCCGAAAGTCATCCTCAACATCATACGCGACTATGAGGTGGTGGAGAAGAAAACCGTTGAGACTCCCGACGAGATACGAGGCATAGTGAAGTGCAACAACCCCAAGTGCATCACCAACAACGAACCTATGGCCACACACTTCCACGTGACCGGCGGCATACTCACCTGCCATTACTGTGAAAAGGAACAAGACATCAACCGTGTGGAACTGGTGTGACAAAGCCGACGAAATGGCAGAGAAGAAAAAACGGCACACTTTTTGCATTGTAATGGTAAAAAGTACAACAAATCATTATTAGCTATGGAAGAAGAAAAGAACAATATCGAAGACGAGGAGATGAATGAAATCCCCGTTGAAGGTGAAGAAATAACTGCGGCCGATAACACTGGCCAAAAGCTTGATGACACTGCTGAAGAAGCAGTAAACAATGGCGAGTCGGGTGGAGAAGAGGAAGAGAATATTCCTCAGGAAGAAAAAGATCCGCTTGACGTGGCCTTGGAAGAGATAGCTACTCTCAAGGACAAATACTTGAGACAGGTGGCAGAATTCGACAACTACCGCAAGCGCACATTGAAAGAGCGCGCCGAGCTGATACTCAATGGTAGCGAGAAAGCTGTCAAGGCTGTTTTGCCTGTGGTAGATGACATGGAGCGTGCGCTGGCCAATGGCGAAAAGACAGACGATCCGCAGGTGCTACGCGAAGGCATGCAGCTTATCTACAACAAGATGATGAAGACGCTAGAGGGCCTTGGAGTGACGAAGATAGAGACCGATGGGGCTGACTTCGACACCGACCTGCATGCCGCTGAAGCACTTGTGCCAGGCATGGGCGATGACAAGAAAGGGAAGGTAATTGACTGTATAGAAACAGGTTATAAACTAAACGATAAAGTAATACGCCATGCCAAGGTGGCAGTGGGTTCATAAGCCAGATGAATAAAAGAGACTACTACGAGGTGCTGGGTGTGGCGAAGACCGCCTCAGAGGACGAGATAAAGAAAGCCTACAGGCAGATAGCCATCAAATATCATCCTGATCGTAATCCGGGTGACAAAGCGGCGGAAGAAAAGTTCAAAGAGGCTGCTGAGGCCTATAATGTACTGCACGATCCGCAAAAACGCCAGCAGTACGACCAGTTCGGATTCTCAGGCCCCATGGGCGGTGGAGGTTTTGACGGCTTCGGCGGGGCATCGATGAATATGGACGACATATTCTCGATGTTTGGCGATATATTCGGAGGCCATGGCTTTGGAGGCTTTGGGCGGCGAAGCGGACGTCCGCAACAGCACCGTGGAAGCGACCTTAGGCTGAAGGTGAAACTGACACTTGAGGAAGTGAACCAGGGCGTGACAAAGAAGTTCAAGGTGCGTAAAGACGTGCCATGTGCACATTGTCATGGAACTGGGGCCGAAGATGGCAGCAGCCGCGAGACGTGTCCCACCTGTCACGGATCGGGAGTCATTACGCATACCACGCAAAGTTTCTTTGGCATGATGCAGACACAGGGCGTGTGCCCTACTTGTCAGGGAGAAGGCCAGGTCATCAAGAACAAATGTCATGAATGTGGTGGAACAGGTGTGACGAAAGGTGAGGAGGTGGTGGAAATCAACATTCCCGCCGGTGTGGCAGAAGGCATGGTGGTAAATGTTCCTGGCAAGGGTAACGCTGGACAGCATGGAGGCGTGGCTGGCGACATACAGGTGTTTATCGAAGAAGAAGGAAACAGTACCTTTATCAGGGATGGTAATGACTTGATATATAATCTGTTGCTCGATTTTCCTACAGCAGCACTTGGAGGCGAGGTGGACATTCCTACCATTGAGGGAAAGAACCTGAAGGTGAAGATAGAGAGTGGCACACAGCCAGGAAAGACGATGCGTCTGCGCGGAAAGGGCCTCCCTGCCGTTCAGGGATATGGGTCGGGCCGTGGCGATTTGGTGGTAAACATCAGTGTCTACGTGCCAAAGACTCTTTCGCGCGACGAGAAAAAAGCCTTGGAGCAGTTCCGTGATAGCGACAACTTTAAAGGCGACCGCCAGACTAAGGACAGCATTTTCAGCCGTTTCAAGAACTACTTCTCTTGATTCCAAATCTTTGAACTGTAAATCGTAAATAGCCTTGACTTATCAGGAAGTAATTGACTATCTGTTTACACAAACAGCCAACTATGAGCATCAAGGTTCCTCCGGCTATAAGGAGGGACTTGGCAATATGTTAGCCTTGGACGAACACTTCGGACATCCTCACCAGCAGTTTCGCTCTGTCCATGTGGCTGGCACTAACGGTAAGGGGTCTGTGGCCCATTCCATTGCGGCTCAGCTGCAGGTGTGCGGATACCACGTGGGGCTTTACACCTCGCCACACATTCTTGACTTTAGGGAGCGAATACGGGTGAACGGGCTACAGATACCTGAAGACTATGTGGTTCACTTCGTAGAGAGTGAAAGGGAGTTTTTGGAGACCATCCACCCCTCTTTTTTCGAGATTACCACGGCAATGGCCTTCAAGTACTTTGCAGAGCAGGAGGTGGACATTGCCGTCATTGAAGTGGGATTAGGAGGCAGGCTGGATTCCACCAATATCATTACGCCCATTCTCAGCGTTATCACCAATATATCGCTTGATCACACCCAGCTGCTCGGGATGACAGTCCAGGAGATTGCAGCAGAGAAGGCAGGCATAATGAAGAAAGGAGTACCTTGTGTCGTGGGCGAGGCCACTCCTGAGGTTCGTGCCGTCTTTGACGATGTTGCCCAGAAAAACGGTACTCCGCTCATCTATGCCGAGGATAACAATGCGCTGGCTTCTGTCGAGCCGCTTGCCGACAGGTCGGGCGTGCGCTATAAGACCATGTACGGGCAGGAGTTCATAGGTGAGCTACAGGGCATCTACCAGTACAAAAACACCAACACCATACTGAATGCCCTTAATCAGCTCAGGTTGCAGGGCTATCTCAGTGATGGTACTTCGCAGCAGAACTTTCGCAACATACAGGACGAGATGAACCTTGCTTTTGGCCACGTTCAGGCCATTACCGGCCTGCAAGGGCGTTGGCAGAAGGTGGCCGATCATCCCACAGTGGTTTGCGACACTGGCCATAATCCTGGAGCATGGAAGTATCTGAGCCAGCAGCTCGCCGAACAGAAATGCCATGAGCTGCGTATTGTATATGGAATATTGGAAGACAAAGACGTTTATTCTGTCATGTCTCAACTGCCTAAGAAAGCCCGTTATTATTGGACCAAAGGATCTACCAAGCGTGCCTTTCCAGAGGCATCGCTGAAAGTCTTTGGAGAGCAGTTCGGCCTTTATGGCGATTCATATCCTGTCGTGAAGGAGGCTTTCAGGGCAGCCATCAACGATGCACACCCCGACGACTTCATTTTTGTGGGCGGAAGCACCTATGTCGTTGCAGATTTCCTGAAATCACGACAACAACAGGGCATTTAGTTATCTTTAACAACATTTTTTGCCGATATGCTTGCGTATGTCGGCTTTTTGTTGTATTTTTGCAACTAGATTTTTAACTAAAAACATCTAATCATTAGTGACTATGACAGAAAATGCGAATCTCTGTGGTCTGAAGCGGGAAGACTTCCAGACCACTGTTAACGGAAAGAAGACCGACCTCTACATCCTTCGCAATCGCAAGGGCTTTGAGGTGGCTATCTCTAACTATGGCGGAGCCATCTGTGCAATTATGGTCCCCGACAAGAATGGCAACGTGGGCAACGTTATTCAGGGGTATGGCAACATTCAGCAACTGCTCAATGCTCCCGAGCCCTTCCTCTCAACTCTTATCGGGCGCTTTGGCAACCGCATCTGCCGTGGACAGTTTACGCTGAACGGCAAGGAGTATCAGCTGGCCATCAACAACGGCCCCAACGCCCTTCACGGCGGTCCCACCGGTTTCCATACCCGCGTTTGGGATGCACGACAGATGGGCCCACGTACATTGGCCCTTCACCGTATAAGTAGCTATGGTGAAGAGGGTTTCACAGGAGAAGTTGATGTAACTGTTGAATTTACTTGGAGCGATGACAACGAACTCGTTATTGAGTATTTGGCATCTACCAATAAGAAGACCATAGTCAACCTGACACATCATGCCTTCTTCTCACTGGCAGGTACAGCCGACCCCACGCCAACCATCGACGATCAGGTGATGGAAATCAATGCTGATTTCTATATTCCGACCGATGAGACAGCCATTCCCACCGGAGAAATCCTGAAGGTGGAAGGCACACCGTTTGACTTCCGCAAGCCGAAGCCCATTGGTCAGGACATCAATGCTGATGACGAGCAGATAAAGTTTGGCAATGGTTACGACCATAACTATGTGTTGAACAAACGCGAGGAAGGCGAGCTTAGCTTTGCTGCTAGAATAACAGAGCCCAAGAGTGGACGCACATTGGAATGCTACACCACGGAGCCTGGCGTGCAGCTGTATACCGGCAACTACCTCACTGGCGACTACAAAGGTGCTAATGGAGCCACATTCCCACGCCGGTCTGCCGTATGCCTGGAGTGTCAGCACTTCCCCGATAGTCCTAACCGTCCCTACTTCCCCAGCGTTGTGCTCAACCCGCACCACCGCTACAAGCAGAAGACTATCTACAAGTTTGGCTTAGCCGAATAATGATTTGAGGTTTGAGGTTTGAGATTTGTCTTTTAGACTTTTCCTAACCCCAAATCTCAAACCCTATTAATGCTGCTGTGCAATCAAATCGCAACGAGTAAAGATGATTACCGTGCAGCTAAAACGTAATTCGTAAATTCGTAAATAGCAAATAAGATTATGCCACAAAAACAAACTCCTAATTATCTGTTCCCGCTCATCGTGGTGTTTATTGTGTGTTTCCTTATTGGATTCATCACCACCATGAATAACTCTATGATTGCCTTCTGTTCAGAGGCATTCAACCTTTCAGCTCAACAGGGACAGTATATCAACACCGCCTTCTACGGAGCCTATCTTCTGGCCATCCCCTTTGCCATGCTGATGAGCAAAATAGGATATAAGGGAACCTTAATACTTGGCTTAGCCGTTGCTGGCATCGGCTTTGTTATCAATTCGTTTGGCATTAACGCAGCCATTTCTGCAGGTGCCAATGTCTATGTTGTGTTCTTGCTCTCCATGTGTCTGGTGGCCATGGGCGTTGTGATGCTTCAGAATGTGGCCAACCCATACGTTATGGTGCTTGGCTCGCCTGAGAAGGGCGCTTTCCGCATGACACTGTCGCAGGCACTCAATTCAGTGGCTACCACGGTTGCCCCGCTGTTCATCACTTACGTCATCATTAACGGCAAGACTCCTGCTCCTGAGTATGTGCCTGGTCCCTTCCTTGGACTTGGCATTTTCACCATTATCATCTGTCTTATCCTTGTGTTCTTGAAGTTGCCCAAGATTGATGAGGGCGCACAGGCCGAAGAAGCTACTGGCGAGAAGAAGGAATACAAGTCGAGCGTGTTTAAGTATACTCATGTGTGGCTTGGCGCTTTGGCCATCTTCATGTATATGGGTGTAGAGATTGGTGTTCCCTCCATGCTGCCCTATCGTTTCCAGCTGCTCCATCCTGAGATGGACTCTGCTGCCCTCGCAGGCCTGGCCACCACCTATCTGGCATACTATTGGGGTGGCATGATGGTTGGTCGTTTCGTAGGTGCCGGTATTCTTACTAAGTTCGAGCCGCGCAAGCTGCTCACCGCATGCCTGTGCCTCGGTGCCGCCTGCATCCTCCTCTCGCTGCTGTTCTCCGGCTCTATGCTTGGCATCTGGTGCATGTTGGCAGCCGGTCTGTTCCACTCGGTGATGTGGCCTCTCATCTTCAACTTGGGTCTGCAGGAGCTTGGCCCCCACACCAAGGCCGCTACTGGCGTTATCAACACGGGTGTGATTGGAGCTGCCATCTTGATGCCGGTTATGGGTAAGATGGTAGATGGCATGGGCGTCATCATTGCCATGTGCTTTATGTTCGTGTTCTACGCCTATATTATTTGGTTCTGCAACTGGGGTAGCAAGATAGGCATCAGTGGGAAATAATACTTTATTTTAAATAAAACGTAAATCAAAAAATCTATAATCAATATGATGGACATTGAATTTGTAAGAAGTCGCTTCATCAAGCACTTTGATGGCAAGACTGGCAATGTGTATGCATCGCCTGGACGTATTAACCTGATTGGTGAGCACACCGATTATAACGGCGGGTTCGTGTTCCCCGGAGCAGTGGACAAGGGAATCATGGCCGAGATGCGTGCCAACGGTACGGAGGACACTGTGATGGCTTATGCCATTGACTTGAAAGACCGTGTGGACTTCCACCTTGACGACCCCGCAGGCCCCCGTGCTTCTTGGGCTCGCTACATCTATGGCATCGCCAAGGAAATGCAGAAGTTGGGAGTGCCCGTGAAGGGTTTCAATATTGCCTTTGCTGGTGATGTGCCCCTCGGCGCAGGTATGTCGTCGAGTGCTGCTATGGAGAGCTGCTTCGCCTGTGGTCTGAACGATATATTTGGTGAGAACAAGGTGTCGCAATGGGATATGGTACTGGCTGGGCAGGCCACTGAGCACAACTACTGCGGCGTGAACTGCGGCATTATGGATCAGTTTGCCTCTGTATTCGGAAAGGCAGGCTGCCTGATGCGTCTTGACTGCCGCAGCCGTGAGTTCGAGTACTTCCCCTTCAAGCCCGACGGCTATCGCCTGGTGCTGCTCGACTCAGTGGTGAAGCACGAGCTGGCTGGTTCGCCCTACAATGATCGTCGCAATAGCTGTGAGAATGTGGTGAAGCACATCGCCGCCAAGCACCCGGAAGGCAAGTTTGAGACGCTGCGCGACTGCACCTGGGAGCAGCTGGAAGAGGTGCGTGCCGAGGTAGGCGAAGAGGACTACAAGCGTGCCCACTTCGTTCTGGGCGAGAAAGACCGCGTGCTTGCCGTCTGCGACGCCCTTATTGCTGGTGACTATGAGACCGTGGGCCAGAAGATGTACGAGACACACGAGGGCCTGTCGAAGGAATATGAGGTGAGCTGCGAAGAACTCGACTTCCTCAATGACATTGCCAAGGAGAACGGCGTGACAGGCAGCCGCATCATGGGTGGTGGATTTGGCGGTTGCACTATTAACCTGGTGCGTGCCGACCTTTACAGCAAGTTTATTGCTGACGCCAAGCAGAAGTTTGCTGCCAAGTACGGCCACGAGCCGAAGGTCTATGATGTTGTCATAGGCGACGGCTCAAGGAAGCTCTGCTAATTTTCCCCCCTTAGACTGGGGGTTGGGGGTCTGAACAAGCGCAGATGCCCAACCCCCTGTATTTTTCTTCACATTTTAATGTAGTCTGATTCCCGCTTGTTCAGACTCCCATTTTCCCCATCTTAGGGGCCTGAATATGTTCACCATCGACCGTTCATACATTGAGAGCGTTAACCTTGAGTCATTGCAGAGCCGCATCTGGGACATTCGCACTGACAACAGTAGTGACCCCACACTCCCTCGCATAGAGAATTACGGTACTACCGAAGAGGCCTTTGAAGCATATCTGGAGAAGAAGCAGAAGTTTGAGGACTTCAAGGACACGTGGCGCAGCCGGCGCCTGCTCATTTTTGGAACCGTCTTTCTGCTCACGTTGGCCGCTTTCAGCCTGTTCTTGCGCGAAATGAAGTGGCAGGCCTATGCTGTGGCGTTCATGCTCTGCATGCTGGTGTATATGGTCTATATGACCATTGTGGCTTATCGTGGGAGGCAGTTCAGCCATAATCCTAACGAGACTTTCATCAAAGCACTGCTCTATTGGGATGAGAATCGTCAGGAGAATTAATTTCCTCTTCTGTCTAACAACGCTTTTCGCATGCTCCTGTCAGCCTGATTCGCCTGAGCAGGAGTATGCAAGACGGCTATTGGAACAGCCCCCTGCTTTGTCTGCCTCCATGACGGAGCGCCAGCGCATGCTCGATGCTGAGATGAAGTACTATATGGAGCGCCATACTCCCATAGACGAAGGCTACGATAGGGTGGTGCGCTATGCCCGTGAAGGGGAAGCCACTGTGGCAGCCTACCTGCCACAAGGGCGTGTGTCGCTCTCTGGTTTTCGGCCTCTCGCCAACCATAGCAAGCACGTCTCGCTCGACGCGCGTGGACGTTTGGTGATAGGGCGCATGGTGGACGACACCCTGCTCGTTGGCGTACGTATAGACTCAGCGGGATTCTATGCCGGACAGATGAACCGTCGTGGCGAGGCCTGGGGGCATGGGTTCTACCGTTCGGCCGACGGGGCATATTTCGAGGGGCATTGGGAGCACGACCAGCGTGAGGGCTTCGGCTTGTCCATAGGCCGCGCCCATTTGCATGTGGGCGTTTGGCTCTACGACAGGTTCAGGGGTGAGCATTTCGTCCATCACAGCGACCGCATCTATGGCATTGACATTTCGCGCTATCAACATGAGAAGGGGCGCCGGCACTTTTCTGTTAGCTGGGACGACCTGCGTATCAGGCATCTAGGACGTCGTATAAGTCAGGAGTGTGCAGCTGACAAGGTGGACTATCCTGTGCGGTTCGTCTACATCAAGAGTACGGAGGGCGTCACCATTGAGAATAAGTATTACGAGGTTGACGACTCTAATGCCCGCAGCCACGGCCTGCACGTGGGTGCCTATCATTTCTTCTCCACTCGCACGCCAGCCGACGAGCAGGCCCGCCATTTCCTGTCGTGTACACGCTTCCGACACGGTGACCTCCCGCCCATGCTCGACATTGAGCCTAGCGACAAGCAGATAGAGGAGATGGGGGGACCGCTGGTGCTTTTCGATGCCATGCGCACATGGCTGAAAATGGTGGAACAGGCCACGCATACACGTCCCCTGCTCTATATTAATCAGCGTTTTGTCAATACCTATATGTACTTGGCTCCCGACCTGCGTGACTATCGTTTCTGGGTTGCGCGCTATGGAGAGTACAAGCCCGATGTCCATCTCGACCTGTGGCAGCTGAGCGGCGACGGTCGCGTGCAAGGCTTCATGCCTGAAGTCGATTTGAATGTGTTCAACGGCTACCAGGAGCAGTGGGATGATTTCCTCCGAACTGCCACCATTCCTTGATGGTAACAGCGGAGAACAACGGACTTTTTTTGAGCAGCGGACAACAACGGACTTATCTTTGCGGATTTATTTGAGCAGCGGACAACAACGGACTTATCTTTGCGGATTTATTTGAGCAGCGGACAACAACGGACTTATCGTTGCGGATTTATTTGAGCAGCGGACAACAACGGACTTATCGTTGCGGTGGATTTATTTATGCAGCGGAGGACAACGGACTTATCTTTGCGGCGGATTTATTTGAGCAGCGGACAACAACGGACTTATCTTTGCGGATTAATTTGAGCAGCGGACGACAACGGACCTATTGTTGCGGTGGATTATTTATGCAGCGGACAACAACGGACTTATCTTTGCGGCGGATTTATTTGAGCAGCGGACAACAACGGACTTATTGTTGCGGCGGATTTATTGGACAACACGGACTTATTGTTGCGGAGGATTTATTTGAGCAGCGGACAACAACGGACTTATCTTTGCGGCGGATTTATTTGAGCAGCGGACAACCACGGACTTATTTTGCGGCGGATTTATTGGACAACACGGACTTATCTTTGCGGCGGATTTATTTGAGCAGCGGACAACACGGACTTATTGTTACGGAGGATTTATTTGAGCGGCGGACAACCACGGACTTATTTTGCGATGGATTATATTGAGCAGCCCATAAAAAAAAGGAGGTCACTTATGTGGCCTCCTGCTATGTTATTCTTCTTCTTCCTCTTCTTCCTCTTCTTCTTCTTCTTCGTCGATGTCATCCTCGTCTTCGTCATCGGTTCTTTTCTTCAGAGCCTTGCGAACACGCTTCTCGGCTTTGTCTATCTTCTTGGTCAAGCTCTTGAACTCCTTGTTCTTTTCGAGCTTTTTCCCTGCTTTCTCAAGGGCTTTCTGTGCTTTCTTTCCCTTGGCGGCCTTTTCCAAGCCCTTAGAAAGCTGCTTCTCTATCTTGTCATACTCCTTCACATCTTCTTTTGAAGGGTCTGACTCCCAAAAGTCCAACGTAGTTTCAGCTGCGTCGAGGAAGAAGTTTTCCCATTCCTCGGCTGTCCAACTCTTGCCGTTTTCCTTAAGGTCGTCTGCCAGGCTCTGTAGCTTGTCCAACTTGTTGCACGAAGTGAACAGAATGCACAACATGAGTGCGCTGAAACCGTATAAGATTTTCTTCATCATGGTTGGTAATGGTTTTAAATTTTTGTGATTGATGTAATATTTGGTGCAAAGATAAGCATTTATTTTTCTCTATCCAAATTTTTGGCAAGAAAAAACACTACTTCTTCACAATCTTATGCCCATTAATAACGTATACGCCTGCGGGCAGCTGCTGCAGGGTGGCCGCTGTGCCCACCTTCAGGCCGCTGAGGTTGAACACGTCGTAGTTGTTTACCGTCTGCTGGGGCTGCTCTGCTATGTCGGAGGGCAGCGAGCCTATGTCGAATCGCACATTGTCGAGGTAGTTCATGCGGCGTGTGAACCAGTCGGTGAGATATTCCATCTCTGTGTCGAAGTTCAGGTTCAGGTAGTTTATGTCCTTATCGCCGTTCCATCGGTTGTACTCACGCTGTGCGGCTCCGCAGGTGTTGAATTCGTCGAGTTGTGTGCGGAATCGGTTGAGTATGCTCTCGGTGGCGAGGTACGTCTGTCGCAGGTCGCGGTAGCGTGTGCGCACCTTCATGTTGAAGTCGCCTGCATTGGTGTCGCGCAGTCGGCGGAACAGGTTGTAGTCGCCATGCTCCTGTGTGGCTATGTACGAGGCGTAGTCCTGTTCGGGCTGCATGCCGTTCCAGTGGTAGTACTGGTCGCTCCAGCGCTGTCCGCTGGTGGCATCCATGTCCCATACGGCGAAGGTAATCTTTCTCGACTTTTTCTTGTCGTATATGCCGAAGAACATATTCTTTCCGTGGTTGTCGGTGGCAAGTATGGTCTCCATGAGTATGTAGTAGTCGATGACCAGCGGCAGGTCGAAGTAGTCGGCCACGTAACGTTTGAAGTTGTCGTTAGTAGAGTGGCACACCATGTCCACGGCGTCGTAGAGCATCTGCCAGTCGGTGGGGCTTACATCCTCTATGTCGGGATACTTCACGTTGTACTGGTCCCACATGTCGCTGTATTCGTTGGGGGTAGTGAGATAGTCTTTGGGGTAGTATCCGCCGTCGGGCCTGGTGCCCATGAGTGTAGCGTAGGTCCAGTCTTTCGACTTCCACAGCTGTCCGTGCACGGTGCCGGTCTCCTCGTCATATTTCTTCAGCTTCATCTGCTTGCGGTCTACATTCTCCGTCATGCAGTATATGCCTCTGTACTCGTCGTTGAGTATGAGCTCTACGAATCGCCCTCGTGAGCCGGTGAGCGCCTTGGGCTCCTGTGCGGCGTAGTAGGGGCGCACGCTGAAGTCGTTCCACAGGTCGGTGAGCATGCGGTTGCGTATGCGGCTCATGTCCACCTGGCACGACTCCAGTATCCATGAGTTGTCGTTGCGCAGCCCGAAGAACTTCTGCTCCAGCTTCTCGCCTGCCTCGTCGAGCAGTTTCACGTGGTAGTTGCGCTTGTGCTTGTCCGATCCGTTGGTGATGCCTCCGCGCCATTTGGCTTTCATGTTGAGCATCTCTGGCTGTCCCTTGTCGGGCTCGCTCACGCTGATGCTTCCCGGCAGGTAGTTGTAGTTGAAGTCGCCATACATCTTTACGATGGGCAGCGAGGTGAAGGTGAGCGGTTTGCTGATGCTGGTGCCGTCGGGCATGTTGATGCTGAGCATGTACTCCTTGCCTCCGCTTATGGCGCTAAACTTATAGTTGCTGCCAGCCTCAGCAGCCTTGGCATCGATGGCAACGCTGGCGTTGGCTGCGTTCTTTGGCGTATAGTCTATGTGTGCTTCGTAGTCGTTGCCGAAGTTGGCTAGCGGCATGGTGCAGAGATAGAGGTCGAGCGACCCCACGTACACCGGTGCCCTGCCGTCGATGGCAAAGTGGTCGAAGTATCGGGTCAGCGGGTCGCTAACAGGCTGTTTGCGCAGTGCCTCCAGCGCCTCGAAGTCGTTGCCAGCCTTGGCTATCAGGGCGTCAATCTCGTTGGCGGTGTAGTACTCCTGCAGTTCACGGCGCACCTTCTCCTTCTCCCCTTCTATCAGCTCCTCATAGGTGCCGTGAAACAGCAGTACGAAGTTGTCTACGGCCACCCAGTTGGCGTTGGTCTGCTCTATGCTCACTCCAAAGGTGAGTGTGCCGTCGCTGCCCACGTTTGTCTCTACGTCATATTTCTCGGGCTGTTCGTTCATGGAGCCTGCCTCGGTGCGCTGCTGGTTGGCATATAGCCACACGTCGTGTCCGCGCTCCTCGCTCTGCCCCCACCAGCCGCCCGACTGCTGTCTCACGGCAATGATGTCGGCCTCTACTGTATAGCTGTTGGCAGGCAGGTTTTTCAGTTGCTGGAACATGCGTCCGTTGGGTAGCGGTCCGTTGTTGGTGTCGTTCCATCGCTCCAAGAACGGCGTCACCACGCTGGCTTTATCGTTTATGTATTCGCCAAAGCCGGGGTCGCTCCAGGCGATGCCTTCAAACTGCCATCCGCTGGTCGAGGCTGTTGTGGCGTCAATCCACGACGACACGTCAAAGCCGTTGTCTGTCTCGTTGGCCGATTTCTCCGGCACCCTGTTGCCCTGCTCGTCAACGAAGTAGAATTGCTGGTTCAGGTTGCCGTTGCCACTGTTAGAGTAGGTGCCCACGCAGTAGGAGTCGACTCTGACGTCCCAGATGTGGTCGTTCTGGTACACATTGCGCAGGGTGTATATGCCGTTGCTCTGTTGGTTGATGATCCATGCCGACTTGTCGCCGTCGGTCTGTTCGGTCAGGTTCACATAGCGCAGCAGTTGTGGTGTGTCCTGCCTCACGCCGTCGTAGGTGATGTACTGCCCCGTCTGTGCGTTCTTGATGGTGAAGGCTTCGGAGCCGTATTTCTCTATGAGCCACCATGTCTCGTTGCTTGTGGTGGCGCTTGTCAAGTAGTACACCGGTGTGTTCATGCCTGTATAGGTGCCGTTGGTCACGCATCCCTGCGTGAACTGCTGGCATACTATGTGGTAGCGTTTTCCTGCTTCAAAGCGCGGCGAGGCATACGCCGAGACTATCATAAACAGCGACAGTAATATGGTGTGTAGTCTTCTCATAAGTATTCAGTATTTAAGCAGTTGCCTGTGTTATGGTAAAGAAAAAGTATATCCGGGCTTTCTGTGCCTCTGCACTGCCCGGATATACTGTCAACCCTATTTAGTAGGCAAAGATAGGATATTCCTTCATCTTCTCGTTTACGCGCTGGCGCACTGAGGCAATCACCTCCTCGTTGGTGGGGTCGTTGAGCACTTCCTCTATCCAGGCAGCTATCTGCACCATGAGGTCTTCCTTTGCGCCGCGTGTGGTGATGGCGGGTGTGCCCAGTCGGATGCCGCTGGTTTGGAAAGCCGAGCGCGAGTCGAAGGGCACCATGTTCTTGTTCACTGTAATGTCGGCGGCCACGAGGGCATTCTCAGCCACCTTGCCTGTGAGGTCGGGGTATTTCGTGCGCAGGTCAACGAGCATCGAGTGGTTGTCGGTGCCGCCGCTCACGATGCCGAAGCCGCGTTTCACCAGCTCTTCGGCCAGCACCTTGGCGTTTTTCTGCACCTGCTGTGCCCACTCCTTGAACTCTGGCTGCAGTGCTTCGCCAAAGGCCACCGCCTTGGCAGCGATGACGTGCTCCAGCGGACCGCCCTGCTGTCCGGGGAAGACGGCGCTGTTGAGCAGGGCCGACATCATCTTCACCTCGCCCTTTGGTGTCTTCAGGCCCCAGGGGTTCTCAAAGTCCTTGCCCATCAGTATGATGCCGCCACGCGGGCCGCGCAGGGTCTTGTGTGTGGTAGAGGTCACGATGTGAGCCCACTTCACAGGGTTCTCCAGAAGACCGGCTGCAATGAGTCCGGCGGGGTGCGCCATGTCAATCATCAGCAGTGCGCCCACCTTGTCGGCTATCTCGCGCATGCGCTTATAGTCCCACTCACGGCTGTAGGCCGAGCCGCCGCCAATGATGAGCTTCGGCTTGTGCTCCAGTGCCAGTGCTTCCATTTCGTCGTAGTCCACGCGGCCCGTCTCCTTGTTCAGGTTGTAGCCCACGGGCTTGTAGAGAATGCCGCTGGTGTTCACCAACGATCCGTGCGAGAGGTGTCCGCCATGAGCCAGGTTCAGTCCCATGAACGTGTCGCCGGGGCGCAGCACAGCCAGTAGCACGGCGGCATTGGCCTGTGCGCCGCTATGGGGCTGCACGTTGGCATACTCAGCGTCAAAGAGCTTGCACACGCGCTCAATGGCCAGGCGCTCCACTTCATCCACCACTTGGCAGCCGCCGTAGTAGCGCTTGCCGGGGTAGCCCTCGGCATACTTGTTGGTGAGGCACGACCCCATGGCCTGCATCACTTGATCGCTGACGAAGTTCTCGCTGGCAATCAGTTCAATACCCTTCAGCTGGCGCTGATGTTCACGCTCAATCATCTCGAAGATGGCGTTGTCTTTTTTCATTTTTCTTTTGTTTTTATAGTGAGTCCTTTCTAATTGCTTGCAAAGGTAGTGCTTTTTCTTTAATCCTGCAAGTTATTCGGCAGAAATCCTTTCAATCCCATTGCATTTAGCCTTTTCAGCACCATATACTTAGGAAATGATATAACAGTTTGACTCCATCATTCCCGCACAGAGGCACAGAGGCGCAGAGAGGAAGGTGTGTAGGAGAAGCACCTGCAGGGTGTAGCAGGTGTAGCAGGGTGTCTAAGGGGGTGTATTGCAGGGGGAATAACACTAACTCGCTGATAATTAGGCAAGTCACAAAAGTCACAAAGTCACAAATGTTTTTTTGTATATATATACACACATATTTAATATATAATAATTAATAATGTACGTGAAATGGGCATTTTCCATTTGTGACTTTGTGACTTTTGTGACTCCAGCGGTTTTACG